>Ga0114973_10001078_pt1 | contig 20436 bp, 19 predicted proteins | sample M_140807_MF_Meta_FD_87025 | JGI IMG/M metagenome (GOLD analysis project Ga0114973, IMG submission 87025) | Freshwater microbial communities from Lake Montjoie, Canada to study carbon cycling - M_140807_MF_MetaG | ecosystem: Environmental > Aquatic > Freshwater > Lake | place: Lake Montjoie...
GGACGCCTGGTGGTCAGAGCGGCTGAATTTGCCCAACCTTACTCCACGTTGGATTTTGCAGCACTGGGGCACTGAGGTTTGTCGCCAGGGATTCCACGATGACATCTGGATTGCCAGTCTGGAAAACAAGATGCGCAGAACCACTGACAGTATTGTCATTAGTGATGTTCGCTTTCCCAACGAAATTAAGGCAATTCACGATGCGGGTGGCATGGTGATTCGTACCAAACGTGGTCCTGACCCTGCATGGTTTGAACTTGCAGTGCGTGCCGACCAGTGTGAAGACAGCCGACGGCAACTGTCCCAATTGGGCATTCATGCCAGCGAAACCTCCTGGGCAGGCGGGAACATTGACCATGCAGTATCCAATGATGGTACTATCGACGAGTTGTTTGCCCAACTCAAGACACTGATAACAACTGCCACTTGATGCGACCTATAGAGATTTTTTATCACTTGTATATCCCCGATGACTGGAAGTGCTGTCTATGGTCACACTTTTTAGATGGGTGTATCTCGCAACTGGAAGAATCCCGGCTATTGGAAATATCCAATTTTAATTTGTCTATTACCATGCCCAAGTATTGGACTGAGATCGCAGGATTTCCCTTGACCAAACATGGCGATCCGTCTATGAGACTGACTTTCGAAGACAAAATCCGAGAGTATGTGCACCTTAGATATCCCTTGGTTAATATTATTGACATCAGGGATAACACAGAACCCAACGTCTACGAGGGCAAGACTTTAAAATTATTACAACAACGCGCCACACAGGTGGACGCTTGTTTTCTATACCTGCACAGCAAGGGAATTACCAATTACTCCCCCATAGGTACTACTACCAATTGGAAAGATGTACTAGACCATTTTGTCATTAAAGAGTGGCCGTATCATGTGAGAAAATTGCAGGAATATGATGTGTCGGGTGTGAGCGATGCCATATCCAGCGGGCTTGTTATGAGTGGTAATTATTGGTGGTCAAAATCGCAACACATTTGCAAACTGGCGGATCCCTTGGACACCGAGGCATACTTCGAACCCATGGGGCCAACGTATCGATATGCATTTGAGAGATGGATAACATCCAACCAAGCAGATATCAATTACATCATCAACACCCAGACCAATCATTATACCACCAACTGTTTTGTAGAACGATTAAAATCAAATTTTATCAGGAATTAAATCTCCCTGACGCCACTTGACGCCGTCTTTGTGTAGGATGCGCTGACAGTTGGCACAAACTGTTTTTAGGTTATTATACCTACAGTTCTTCAAGTTGCCATCAATGTGGAATACATTGAATTGCTCGGCATGTTTTGATATGTGGCCACACCGTTCACATATGGACTTCTTCTTATATCCCGATGTCTCCCAGGGCGACCGGCCTTTCTTTCGGCCGCTATTGCAATGGTCACACTTGGATCGATAAAATATCACACCATCCTTGTGGTAGTTGATGGCTTGTGGACGTTCGTTACACAACTTGCATAATTTTCTCATACACGCGCCCTTTTTGTATACCTTTTTGGGTATTTAACACAGAGATTTTTACCCATAGTTGCTAAATAAAACAAAGTAATCCAATTAAGGAGATTGAAAACATGGCCACATTAGGTTCACCCGGCGTACAAGTAAACGTTATCGACGAGAGTTTCTACACTCCCGCTGCCCCTGGCACTATTCCACTTATCTTTGTTGCAACTGCACAAGACAAGAGCAATGCATCTGCTACTGGCACTGCACAAGGCACCACTGCCGCTAATTTGGGCAAAGTTTGGGCCATTACTAGTCAGCGTGATCTTGCAGATACGTTTGGTACTCCGCACTTTTATACCAACAACGGCAACCCCATACACGGCGGGGAATTAAACGAATACGGATTGCAGGCTGCCTACAGTCTACTGGGCGTTAGTTCCAGAGCATTTGTTGTTCGGGCCGATGTAGATCTTGCACAGTTGGCTCCAAGCACCAGCGTTCCAGCAGGATCTCCAGTGGCAGGCACCTATTGGGTGGATACTGCGCATAGTTTGTTTGGTATCAATGTGTGGGATTCTGTCACAAAGAAATTTACTGTAAGAACTCCCTTGATCATTGATGATAGCAACGCAGCAACTGTTGCCGACCTAAACGGAACTGAATATACGCCCCGGGACACCTTTGGCAACCTGGACGACTATGCCATGGTGGTCACTGCCAACAACACCAACACGCTCTGGTATAGAGATCAGGCTGGTTGGCTGGAAGTTTCAGCACAGCCGGGCAACGGTTGGGACGGCGGTACCAAACAATTAAGAGTGAGTCCACACTACATGCATCCCAGCACAACAGGATGGCCAACAGGCAGTGTATGGATCAAGACCACCACGCCAGGTTATGGAGCACACTGGGTGGTAAAATATTATAACGGCAGCACACACGCATGGACCACAGTGGGCGCCCCCATCTATAACAGCACACGTCAGGCTCTAGAAAGGATTGACTATGCTGGCGGTGGCAAGAACATTGCCGTGGGATCAACATTTGTTGAATCTGATCCTGGGCATTACGGTATAACAGATACAACCAAGGTGTCTTCGGGATTTAAAGTTTGGAGACGTGCCAATTCAGGTGCCACAGTAATTGTCAGCGGTGCCTCAACAGCCAGTTCTGGAATTGACCTTAGTTTTTCCATTAGAGAAACACTGGCCAGTTCATCAGTCTGGGGCGGCGCAGTTACCATTACTGTGCCAGCATCCCCCAGCACCAGCATTGCTGCCCAGATTCCCGCGGGCATTGGTAATTCCGGATTGAAAAATATCACTGCCACATACGATTCAGTCACTAAAAAAGTGACAATTGCACACAAACTGGGTGGTGATTTTCAATTGCTAGACGGTACTGGCACCCCCTTGGCAGTTGTGGGATTTGCTGCATATAATCCCACAACAAAAGCAGGAACAGTTAATTTATATGATTCGGCGGCCCCTGATGGGTTCACCTTCTTGGCCAGCAACTGGAAACCTTTGGTTTACCAGGCATTGAGCCATGCTCCTGTGACAAGGCCAGCAGATGGCAAGTTATGGTACGACAGCAACATGGAAACTGTGGACATCATGTACAATGATGGCTCAAAATGGCAAGGTTATTCAAATGCATTTGCCACTGCTGATTCAAATGGTCCCATCCTCAGCGCAACCAAGCCCAAGGTACAAAGCCAGGGCGGCGATTTGGTAACTGGTGACATCTGGATTGATACTTCAGACCCTGACATGTACGGACAAAATATATATGTATATGATAAAGACATGCTACAATGGGTCTTGCAAGATGTTGCAGATCAGACCAGCCCCACTGGTTGGGTGTTTGCCGATGCCCGTTGGTCAGACAACGGCAGAGATGCTCCTGATTATATTACCCCCATAACAGATTTACTAACTAGCAATTATGTAGATCCGGATTGTGTGGATCCGCATTTGTACCCTGCGGGGACACGTTTGTGGAATTTGCGTCGCAGCGGATTTAATGTCAAGCAATACATGGCTGGTCACATTAACATTGAAGCCGACGGCGGCCTAAATCTAAGATATATGAACGATGATATGTCCAATTATTCCCCAGATCGTTGGGTCACAATCAGTGCCAACAACGAAAACGGCAGCGGAAAGTTTGGGCGCCATGCACAACGCGGATATGTGGTCAGCAAACTCAAGTCCATGATTGATACCAACGAAGCAGTACGTGATACTGATACCTTGATGTTTAACTTGATTGCTTGCCCTGGCTATCCAGAAGTCATCCAAAACATGGTGGCATTCAACACCGACCGTGGTCAAACTGCATTCGTAGTTGGCGATACACCATTTAGATTGGAGCCCAACGCCACTGCACTCAGCAACTGGGGTAATAACACCGCACTAGCGTTCGACAATGGCGACGATGGTGCTGTGAGTTATGACAGTTACATGGGCATGTTCTACCCCAGTGGTTATACCACAGACAATGCAGGCAACAACATTGTTGTTCCACCCAGCCACATGATGCTACGCACCATTCTTAACAGCGACAACGTTAGTTATCCCTGGTTTGCACCTGCTGGCACACGCCGAGGCGGTGTTGACAATGCCACTTCTGTGGGATACATCACTGCCGAAGGCGAGTTCAAGACTGCAGCCTTGTACGAAGGCTTGCGTAATGTCATGCATGATGTCAAGATCAACCCCATCGCAACATTACCAGGTGTTGGTATTGTAAACTTCGGCCAGTATACTCGTGCCAAGAATGCATCGTCCTTGGACCGCATTAATGTAGCACGACTGGTTTGCTATCTACGCCATCAACTGGGCATATTGGCCAAGCCTTACTTGTTTGAGCCCAACGATGCGCAAACACGTAACGAAATCAAAGCAGCAGTTGAAAGTTTACTAGTAGAGTTAGTAGGACAACGTGCATTGTATGACTTTATTGTAGTCTGCGATACATCCAACAATACACCTGCTAGAATTGACCGATCAGAACTGTGGGTTGATGTTGCCATTGAACCAGTCAAGGCAGTGGAATTTATTTACATTCCGCTACGTTTGCTCAACACCGGCGAAATATCATCCGGGAACTTAGGTTAAGTCGCACATTAAAAGAATAAGGAGCATTTATGCCAATCTCAAGTTTAAGCAAATTTTCAGTACCATTAGCAACCAACCAGAGTTCAACCTCTCAGGGTTTGCTCATGCCCAAACTCAAGTATCGCTTTCGCGTTACCATGGATGGATTTGGTGTGGCAGGTACTCCTACCACTGAATTGACCAAACAGGTTATGAATGTCACACGACCAGAAATTACTTTTGACGAAATTAAATTAGGGGTCTACAACAGTACTGTCAAACTGGCAGGAAAACATTCGTTTGCCAATGCCAAGTTGACACTACGTGACGACGTCACCAATTCAGTCACCAAGAAAGTGGGGGAGCAATTGCAAAAGCAATTTGACTTTTTTGAGCAGAGCGGTGCAGCATCAGGTATTGACTACAAATTCCTGATGAGGGTAGAGATACTTGACGGCGGCAACGGTGCTTACACTCCCAATACTCTAGAAACATTTGAATTCCACGGATGTTGGTTACAAGGGGCCACCTATCAGGGCGGCGATTACAGTTCAGCAACAGACATCATGGACATTGCATTGACTATATGCTACGATAATGCCATCCAAATTGACGGAGCAGGTAACCCAACAGGCCTGGGCGCATCAGTTGGACGCACCATACGTACCTTGGCAGTTGGCGGTTAAGCCACCACTGCTGTTTACAAAGCCTGGCAACCCCAGGCTTTTTTATTGACTAAATATTGTTATGAGTAATGCCTTTACAAATTTTTTAAGCGGTGTCGCTGGTGGTTTTCTAGGAACCACTGGCGACCTTAAAGACTATCAACATGCTGATCGATTGTATGTTAGAAACACATACGCTCGCGCCCCTAAACACGGGTTCCTATATTTTGTCAGTCTTAATGTTAATCCAGCCGCCATTGGGGATGCCAAGTGGTCTCAGCAGGGCGGTGTTCGAGATGTTGGCCTGTTGGTTAAGAAAATTGATTTACCCAAGTTTAACATTACTACAGAGACCATAAATCAATATAATAGAAAAACAGTTGTGCAATCCAAACTGACATATCAGCCAGTCAGCATGGAATTTCATGACGATAATAGCGATATAACCAACAACTTATGGATCAACTACTACAGATACTATTTCTCGGATAGCAATTACACTGGTCAAAGCGGTCAAACCACACCCATAGCGCCAGCAAATAACCGCAAGTCTGCTAGTCTATTAACTGGTATAGCCAAGAGTGTGGTGAATACACTACGTGGTGGTAACAATCCCAGATCATTAGGCGCAGCATCTGGCGTGTCGGGCGTGCCCACTGCATTTGGGGATACAAAGTATGGTACAACTGACTACTCTTACGGCCTCAGTAATTCGCAGTCAATCCCATTCTTTAAAAGCATTGACATCTATGTCATGCACCAACAAAAGTTTACTCAAATAACATTGGTAAATCCCTTGGTAACCGACTGGGCTCATGATAACTTGGATCAAAACGATGGTGGAAAAATATTACAAAATAAAATGACCATCGCCTATGAAGATGTCTTATACAATTCAGGTAAAATAACCAAGGGCAGTGAATCATCCAAATTTACCGCAGTATACTATGATACAAGTCCTAGCCCATTGAGTGTGGGTGGCAATGGCACTAACACATTGTTCGGAGCAGGCGGTGTATTAGCCGGCGCCAGCTCGGTATTCGGCAACCTGACTGGTGATAACCCCAACTATCTGGCAGCGGTTATTCAGGGAGCCAATGTTGTTAAAAATGCAAAAAACTTAAATCTTAAAACAGAAGGTTACAGCATGGTGTCCGGAGTATTAGGCAACATACAAGCCACTGGCAACCAACCTGGTGGTACACTGGGAGCAGCCAGACAAGGATTAAATCAATCTGGCATAGGGCAACTGGGTAATGTCATGATTAATTCGTTTGCAGGACAAAATTCCAGTGTAAATAATACAATTCAATCCAAACCGTCCAACTTAACTGGAGCATAATTTTATGTCCACAAGTCAATACAATAACATACCCAACACCAGCATACCCAACAGCAGCCGCGCAACTCTACAAGCATTTGATGCTTACTTTGCCACACCATTTGAATTGAGTGCTGTGAACTTTGATGCAATCAAGGGCTTCTTTACCAGCAGAGGATTTGATGAAATATCATCAGAATCCATCACTGTAATAATAATGAAGCAGGCCAAGATTGATGGCTATAATCCCATGCAGATTCTAGACACACTCAAGGGCCTGGACAGTGTGGAGATCAGTGCACTGGTTTCAGAAATTGTCAACTTCAACAGATTTAAGACAAGTTCCCTGGGATATGCCCTGGAATTCACTCCCTACCAAGAAGTGGTTAGAACCGTCCTAGCATGAGTCTGAAGTTCAACCAGGGCGTATACAAAATAAAAAATCCAGACAAATACATGGGTGCTCGACAGCCCACATTCCGCAGTGGCTGGGAATTGTCTTTTATGCAGTTTTGTGACAACAATCCCAGCGTGCAGCAGTGGGCCAGCGAGTGCGTGCGGATTCCCTATCGCGATCCGCTGACTGGCAAACAGACTGTGTATGTGCCAGATTTTTTGATCACCTATGTGGACCGAAACCAGTCCAAGCATGTGGAACTCATAGAGATCAAACCACTCAACCAGGCACTAAAAGAAAAGGTGGGAAAGAATCCCTACAACCAGGCGCAGTTTGTTAAAAATCAGGCCAAGTGGGCAGCGGCCAACAACTGGTGCAAACAGCAGGGTATTAAATTTAGGATCATTAGTGAAACCGACATCTTTCATACTGGCACTAAAAAACGATAAGTACACACATGACCAAACGTTTAGAAGACCTTTTAAATCTACCACCCAACCCTGAACCCTTGCTCAAAGACGAAGGCAAGGTCACCAAGGCTGTGCCGGCCATCAACTTGCAGGATCAGTTGGAAGAATTTGACAAGATTGCTGCGGCATTGCCCCGAGTAAAAGGACTGGGTGACCTTAGCGACCAAGAGTTTGATGACCTGGCGGCCAAGGCCGAGCAGGCATACGACGACCTCATGGACCTGGGCATGAACGTGGAAGCACGCTATGGTGCCAGAATGTTTGAAGTGGCGGCCAACATGATGAACGCAGCCATACAGGCCAAGAGTGCCAAGATAGACAAGAAGTTGAAAATGGTGGACTTGCAGCTGAAGAAACTGGCCATAGACAAAAAACATGGCACAGATGCAGGAGAAACTGTGGAAGGACAGGGTTATATACTCACCGACCGAAATAGTATCCTGGAAAAATTAAAGAATTTGAATAAATAAAAGCACTATGAAAACATTCCTCGACTATCTCTCAGAATCTACCTCTGGTAAAACATATGACTTTAGAGTCAAGGTAGCAGGCGATTTTACTTCTGAACAGGAAGCAAAATTGAAATCCATGCTGGAACGATTTGAAGTCAATGTGTTCAAGAAGGTGAGCAAGACTCCCATCCAGGCACTGCCCCTGGATTTCCCGCAGGTGAAGAATTGCGAAGTCAGCATCTATGAAATCAGCTTGCAGTACCCCACAACTCAGCAAGATCTGACAGAATACCTGTCCACTGGCCTGGATGTCAGCAAACAAAATTTGGTAGTTCGTCGTCCCGGCGAGCCCAGTGAGGAATATCAGACTCTGGTGGAGCCACGCACTGGGGCATTACTTGACGATCCTGATTATCGAGAAGCAGGTAGTCCCAAATTTGAAGATTACTATGGTGACAAATACAACGGTGAGTTTGTCAAAGAACTCAACGCTCTACTAAAATTACAACGCAAGGCCCGAGGGGAAGAAATTCCCACAGACGGTCCAGCCAAGTATAATACTGATACTGTTGAGAGTCAAGAAAGTCTCTTGAAGTTTCAAGCACAGGATCTAAGGAAATAATTATGAACATGATCGACGTTATCAAGCGCCTGGCCGAGTTGGATGCCAAAAATCCCCACATGGTACAAGAGAGTCAGCAATCTGAAGTTGCAGAATGCGGCATGATGCCCATGCCTGGCATGAGCGGGTCATCCACTCCTGCCAGTGTCAACATCACTGCTGGCAGTGGCCAAGAGTTGAGTAACATGCTCAAGGACATCATGTCTCTGGCTGGTGTACACCAAGTGGAGCCACATGAACTGGGTGCTGAACCAGCCCCCGTGACATTGACTGCAGAACCCATGACTGCCATGGGTCCTGCCGCCAGTGCTGGTGACGAAATGCGTGCCGTGATTGACCGGATCAACGGTGATGACGCTGGTGGTGAAGACGATAAAGACGACGAGGAAGCCGACGAAGGCGCAGTACCTGGTGTTGATAATACGCCCACGGGTGTTGATGATGTGCCCAGCTTCAAGAAAGACGCCATGCTGGACCGAGGGCATATGAACCAAGAGCCAGCCGGCCATCCTGGTGTTGGCGATCGTAATGATGGGAAACAACCCCGGGCATTTGCCACCATGGAAGAATCCTTGATGGACGAGTACCGGCAGTTTGTTGCTGAGGATTTATCAGGGGACACTTTTAAAAAGCCTGAGCATCTTGGTGCAGACCTAGTGCATGTACCCATGGACAAAGTTGCAGAGTTTGAGGACTGGATGGAGAGCGAAGGACTTGAGACCAATGTCCCCAAGCAACAACATGGTTCAGTGGTTGTTTATGATTATTCCAACGCCGACCATACTTCAAAAATGTATGCCGACGAATGGAATGACCGAGGTCAAAATGCATCAGAGGGCAGCATGGACGATACTTCGCGCCGGATTTTTAAAAGAAACGAACTGCAACATGAACTTGGTCACGAAGTTGAGCCCACCAAGTTTGCAGTGGCAATTGACGGTCGTACTTGGAAAACATTCGACGACCGCCGCCAAGCAGAAAATATTGCCAGAAGTCTTCAAGCCAAGGGCAAGAAAGCCACTGTGCACTCTGCTTAACACAGCAGACACCTGAACCAGATAGCCCCTTCGGGGGCTATTCCTTTCAGTAAATAACCATATGGCATCAAAAAACTTAGACGGCAATTTAGTTAAAAAGGCCAATGTGGCTCAGAGATTTTCTGAACAAGACATTGCAGACCTAATGAAGTGCCAAGATCCTGACACTGGCCCTGCATATTTTTTAGAAAACTTCTTTTACATACAACATCCCACCAAGGGCAAGATACAATACGCACCGTTCAAGTATCAACGGAGATTGTTGGACAGTTATCATAAACATAGATTCAGTGTAAACATGCTGGGCCGTCAGCTGGGCAAGACCACCACTGCCGTGGGCTACCTGCTGTGGTATGCCATGTTTATTGCCGACAGCACCATACTAATTGCCGCACACAAATACACTGGTGCACAGGAAATCATGCAACGACTCCGTTATGCATATGAAACTTGTCCTGATTGGATACGTGCCGGCGCCACCAGTTACAACAAGCAGAGTATTGAATTTGAAAACGGCAGTCGTATAGTGGCACAAACCACCACTGAAACCACTGGACGAGGCATGTCACTGTCCTTGATCTATCTGGACGAGTTTGCCTATGTGGAACCTGGCATTGCCACTGAGTTTTGGACCAGTATCAGCCCCACCCTGGCCACTGGTGGTAAAGCCATTATTACATCTACCCCCAACAGCGACGAGGATCAGTTTGCACAGATCTGGAACGAGGCCAACAAGAGATTTGACGAATACGGTAATGATACTGAACTGGGAAGAAATGGATTTTTTCCTTGTATTGCCATCTGGAGTGAGCATCCGGATCGTGACGAGGCCTGGGCCGAGGCCGAACGCAGTCGGGTGGGGGCTGAAAGATTTCAAAGAGAACACGAGTGCATATTCCTGGTGTTTGATGAAACCCTGGTCAACAGCATCACCCTGTCAGATCTGGAGGGTCGCGAGCCCCTGATGAAGATGGGTCAGGCACGCTGGTATAAGAAAATTGATCCCATGATGACCTACATTGTGAGTCTGGACCCCAGTCTGGGCACCGGCGGTGACTATGCAGCCATTGAAATCCTAGAAGTGCCCACCCTGGAACAAGTGTGTGAATGGAACCATAATCTGACACCTGTACAGGCACAGGCCCGTATTCTCAGGGACCTGTTGAAATTTATTGAGGACGAATGCGCTAAACAGGGCATGGTGCCCAGCATTTATTTCAGTGTGGAGAACAACAGCATAGGCGAAGCCGCCCTGGTGGCCATCAGTGAACTGGGAGAAGAAACTTTTCCCGGCATGTTTTTAAGCGAGCCGGTTAAAAAGGGGCATGTGCGCAGATTCCGCAAGGGCTTTAACACCACTCATGTGGCCAAGATTAATGCCTGCGCCAAGTTAAAACAGTTGATTGAAAACAAAAAACTCAAGATCTACAGCAAGAGCCTGATCAGTGAACTCAAGACGTTTGTGTCCGCTGCCTTGAGTTTCAAGGCCAAGTCCGGACAACATGATGATCTGGTGTCCAGCCTGTTGTTGGCCATTCGCATGATCATGATCCTGCAGGATTGGGACCCAAGTATCTATGAAAAGATGCGTGACCAGGAGGGCATGGAGGAACATGACTTGCCCATGCCCATCTATATCAGCAGTTATTAATAAATAATACTATGGAAGCCATTCAAATAATCAGCCAAGACCTGTTTGATAAAGTTCGTAGCCGTTTCAGTAATTTAGAAATGGGCGACAAAACAGGCGCAGTCACCATTGATCCCGCACAAGCGAGATTTTTCGACTTTGACTTTGTCATAGAAGGCAACAACCTGGGCCGCGTGAGCATCAGCCTGGGGGACCTGGGCAGTCTTAAAGTTTACTACAGCCAGGGCATTACTGAAAATCGTGATGATCCTGTCAAACACATGTGGTATGGGTTTTTAAGAGAGATGCGATATTTTGCCAAGCGCAGACTGTTGCGTTTTGACACCAGGGACATTGCCAAGACCAATCTGGACAAAAACGATTTCAAACATTTGGCCGCAACACAAGGCCCCAAGGAAGAAGAAACCATGAATGAATCAACAAATATAACAGAATCGACACAAGTAGTAACTGGTAAACCAGCTTATGTAGATAAAAAAGTATCACAATGGAAAAAGCAAGGTTATAAAGTTGAAAAAATTCATAAACATCCTAATGGTGATGTTACAGTAAAATTAATTAACGACTCACAAGAGCAGGGTGTGTCGGAAAACGCATTAAATGAATTTGCTCCGGATGGATTTAACGGTGGCGATGATGGCAATGATTTACAACTTTACATTGATGTTGCTAAAAAGTTGAATATGAAAAAATATAAGCCATCAACAGCACACGCCTTAATAGCAAAGAAAATGGCCGAGTTAGTTGATGTTGTTAATGACGATAAAGTAGATTATGCCCGTCATATGGCTCGTAAGGCACAAGGTTTACCAAGTATGTTGGATCAGCAAGGCATGTCGGAAAACGTATCAATAGAAGATATGAAGATTTCTGCAGACACCATGACGCTTGATGATTTTGTCGAGGTGTATGGTGAAGAAAATGAACGCATTTGGCATGATGTCAATCCTGAACAAGGCGTGTCGCAAGACATGGACAGTTTGACTTTCTGGAAACAGCAAGCACAAAAGGCCGGTGGTTCCGACAAAATTGATTGGCATGCCATAGGCATTGAACACGGCCGGCAGGGTATCAACCTAAATCCGCCCTATGGAGCAGGAGCTCGCGCTGTAAGATTATACGGCAAAGGATTGGATGTTGGTGCTCAAGGTGTGTCAGAAGGTGACGATACTCCGGGTTATATCAAATACGAGCAGATGAAGGACCAGATTGCAAAAGTATTGGTTAAATTATATCACCAGGGAACGGACTCAGAAACCATTAAACAAATGGGTGATCGGGTGGCCAAGCATTTAGGATACGATCCAGATGATGAAATCTTCCAAACTGCATGGACAAGATCGTTTAACGATGCAAGTTTAGACGGAGCATTTGATGATACAGACGCTGACGATCACACCGATTACAGCATGCGTCAAGGTGAAATGGGCAACCCAGATCGCATGCGGGGCATTCAAGAAGGTCGTTGGAACAACAAGAGCAGCCGAAAAACCAGCCGCGCCGTGCAAGGTAAAACAGAAGTCATCGTGCGCCACGCCCATGCAGTGGATGAAGAATACGCCGGCAGTCGCAGTCAACGCAAAAATATCAAGGCCATCTTCATACAGAACAAAGAGGGCGAGCGATTCAAGTATCCATTCATCCACACTGCTGGTGCATTTGCCATGGCACAACACGTGGATCATGGTGGCACACCGCATGATCCAGCAGGCCGTGCCATCATAGGCATGAGCGAACAGATTGCGCAACTGGGTGAATTCCAGCGCAAAGTACAACATGCCAGTCTACATGATGATGCCACTGGCATCACAGAGCGTGCCATTGGCCGCCTGCAGGAACTTAAATCACAGATTGCTGCACTGGGACGCCGTAGTCATTACGAATCCTGGATGGCAGAGTTTAACGAAGACCCCATGATGGACGACGGTTTAGAGATGGATGCGGTCACCATGGAACAATACCGGCAGACATTTACACAAAGTTCCTTCCAGGAAGAACTCACTGGCTATTTCCCATTGCTGCACAGAATCATGAGTGAAGTTAACCGGGTGGACCTGGAGGACTATGTTCAGGAAGAAAGGTCAGAGACCAAAGATGAGACTGGCCGGGTAGTCAGTTGGAAACATGAGGGCGAATGGAAAGCATCATCCAAGAAAGACGGTCGTGGCCGTGTGACCAACCTCAGTGACAAAGCACGTCGTGAAACAGAGAAGATGTCCAAAGAAAAGTCTCCAGCCGAAAGCATCGATGCGTTTGAAAACTGGGCAGATGCCACTGAACAAGGCAAGTTGACAGACGACCAAATAGCCTTGATGAAGCAAGCACTGGAAGAATTACCACAAGATCAGTCGGGTCCAGAATTAAAACTGGGACCAGATGGACAGACAGCCTGGCAATTTTTTAACGAACTGGGCATCGAGGATTCGGATCTATAAGACAAGTTCAAAGACATGGCCAATGTTGATGCAGAAACCAACGCTCTGGAAGTGTTTAAATTATGGGCGACAGACAATTACCCAGAACTCACTGTGGCCCTGGGCATGAGTGACACGCAGGCTCCTGCACAAGAGCCTGCGCCTGCAGAACCAGCACCCGCTGAACCAATGGCTCCTGAGACACCGGCTGCTGAAAATATGGACGGCAGCGGAATTCCCAAAATGATGAGCAAAGAAAGCATGATCAAGGAAGTGGCCAAGATTGTCAAAAGTTTTTACAACAGGGACAATCCAGATGTGGGACCATTCCGTGGCGAAGAAGGTATTGTTATTGACGTCAAGAAGAAGATTTCAGAAATGTTTGGTGAGCAAGCAGGTGAGCAAGCTGAGCAGATGGCCGGCATGTTCATGGAAAAACTCACAAAAGAATACCAAGAGCGTCATGGCAAGCCAGTGGGCGGTGATGGATTGAGCATTGATGGATTGAAAGAAATCTTAAATCGAATCAAGGGCAAGGTGGAAGGCATTGGTGATCAAGGTCATGGCGGTGAAGAACATAATCCAGATCACAGTCACCAGTATGACACCACCATGCGACACGCAGACAATCCCACAGTGCAACAGCGCATGGCCGCACATGACATCAAACCAGGTGTTGCCGGCTACCGCGATCGTATTGACATGCTGCATGATTTGGAGCGTACTGGTAAATTAAAAAGCGAAAGCCCCAACAAAAGCGACATTCCTGCTGTGCAGCGTAAAGCGCAGGGCGGCGACTGGAAAGTGACTGGTAAAGACTTGGAAAAAGAAAGAACAAAGAGTCCCACCAGCCCAGAAGGGTTGGCGGCACTAAAGGCAAAATTGGGCATGAGTGAAGGGTTAACCGATATTTTAAAGTTGGCCGGATTGAAGAAATAAATCGATATATAGCAAGATAATTCTTGCAGGGATAAATAAAACTGTGCTATACTCAATGTATGCACAGTTTTTTCCTTTAGTCAGTTGGCTCTAGGAAAATGGCATAAAATAGGCACATTATCAAGGAGAACATTATGGCCACGTTAGCAGAAATCCGCGCAAAACTTCAATCGTCATCTCAACAAAACACCGGCGGCGCAGCAGGTGGAGACAACGCGATCTTTCCCCATTGGAATGCAGCAGAAGGAACCACTACCACAGTGCGTTTCCTGCCAGATGCAGATCCCAATAACACTTTTTTCTGGATCGAACGAGCAATGATCAAGTTGCCTTTTGCCGGAATCAAGGGTGAGACCAATTCCAAGCCAGTGACTGTGCAAGTTCCGTGTATGGAAATGTGGGGCGAAACCTGCCCTGTTCTGACAGAGGTGCGCCCTTGGTTCAAGGACAAGAGCCTGGAAGACATGGGTCGCAAGTATTGGAAGAAGAAAAGTTATCTGTTCCAGGGATTTGTTGTGGACAGCAAATTGCAAGAGGATGGCAAGGTTCCTGAGAATCCCATCCGCCGATTCATCATTGGCAGCCAGATTTTTAACATCGTCAAGAACGCGCTCATGGACAGCGAAATTGAAGAATTGCCCACTGACCTGGTGCGTGGCCTGGACTTCAAGATTGCCAAGACCAGCAAGGGCGGTTATGCTGATTACTCCACCTCCACCTGGGCTCGTCGTGAACGTGCTCTGAGCGAAGTGGAAAATGCAGCCATCGCACAACACGGTCTGTTTGACCTCAAGAGTTTCTTGCCCAGGAAACCCACTGATGTTGAACTCAAGGTCATCAAGGAAATGTTTGAAGCGTCTGTGGACGGTGAAGCATTTGACATGGAACGTTGGGGTGCATACTACAAGCCAGCCGGCATGGGCGGCAGTGGTCAGGCCACTGGCTCAACACCACGGGCTGCGGCACCTGCTGCAACTCCGGCACCAGCGGCTCCTGTTCGTGCCGCTGCACCTGCACCAGTGGAAGAAGATGCTGAAGATGCTCCTTGGGAGGAACCCAAGACGGAGGCTGCACCAGCGGCCAGTGGTGATGCCGGCAGTCGTGCTGCGGACATTATTGCCATGATTCGCAAGCGTCAGTCCACTTGAGGTTGAATGATGTCAAAATCATTTGATATTTCAAAATTTCGCAAGTCCCTTACCAAGAGTATCGATGGTCTGGGCATTGGATTTAACGATCCAACTGATTGGATTTCCACTGGAAACTACGCCTTGAACTATTTAATTTCAGGGGACTTCTTCAAGGGAGTGCCCCTGGGCAAGGTCACTGTGTTTGCAGGCGAGAGTGGTGCCGGAAAGAGTTATATCTGTTCCGGCAACATCATTCGTAATGCACAGGAACAGGGCATTTTTGTCATCCTGGTTGATACTGAAAATGCCTTGGATGAAAAGTGGTTGGTGGATCTGGGTGTGAACACTGGTGATGACAAACTGCTCAAACTCAACATGGCCATGATTGACGATGTGGCAAAAACTATTTCAGAGTTCATGAAAGAGTACAAGACCATGCCTGCAGACGAACGTCCCAAGGTGCTGTTTGTCATTGACAGTCTGGGCATGTTGTTGACTCCCACTGACGTCAATCAGTTTGAAGCAGGTGAGATGAAGGGTGACATGGGCCGTAAACCCAAGGCACTGACATCACTGGTACGCAACTGCGTCAACATGTTCGGAAGTTATAATGTGGGCTTGATTGCCACCAATCATACCTATTCGTCACAGGACATGTTTGATCCTGACGACAAGATTTCAGGCGGGCAGGGATTTGTTTATGCAAGTTCCATTGTAGTGGCCATGAAGAAATTAAAGTTGAAAGAAGACGAAGACGGTAACAAGGTAACTGACGTACTGGGCATTCGGTCGGCTTGCAAGATCATGAAGACGCGATACGCTAAACCGTTTGAAACTGTGCAAGTCAAGATTCCCTACTCAACAGGCATGGCTCCCACATCAGGACTGCTGGACATGTTTGAGAAGATGAATGTGTTGACCAAGAGCGGAAACAAGTTACAATATATAAGTAAGAAGACTGGTGAGATCATGTCTGAGTTCCGCAAAGGTTGGACAGAAGACAAATTGATGACCATCATGCTGGAGTGGGACAACTCAGCAGTTGCACCCATGACAGTAACTACAGAAGAACCAGAGGAGGCATAATGGAAGAAGATCAGATCATCGAAGTGTGGGATTTGTTTAAAGACTACATCACAGACAAAAACAAAGAAACGGCAGCCAATCATTATGTTGGATACCTGCTGGGACAATCGATTGAAATTCCTGCGCTGGAAGCCATCATGGGATACGATTCCCATCTGGATCATGCCATCCAATTGGTCATCGACGAAAATACTGACGCCTCAGATTTTGTAGATGAGGATGATTGGGATTCGTTCGAAGCAGACGAGGACGACTGATGTCATGGTATGCTAAGGTCAGCAAAGACATAGCACACCTTCCCAGTAGTTTAGATCACTTCTATCGAGAGTTAGACGTGGCCAGGCAAGAGGTAAAGATCTACGGAAACGTAGAACGAGCCAGTGCCGCTCTGCCTGGCATCGTTGAACAGCGTTTTAATCAACTTCAAGAGATTGAAGCCATTCTGGAATACTTGAATATTGAACTTAGACGCATCAGGTCCAAGGCTTTTAAAAAGTATCTGGAAAATTATCAACGTGCTCTTAGCAGTCGTGATTGTGAAAAATACGTGGAAGGCGAGGCAGATGTCGTTGACATGGAAAAGATCATCAACGAGTTTGCCATGCTACGCAATCAGTGGTTGGGCATTGTCAAAGCCCTGGATATCAAGCAGTGGCAATTGAGCAACATTATCAAACTTAGAGCCGCAGGGCTTGAAGACATCACACTATGACCATCGAAGAACTGGTAGTATACATGACCACCCTGGGTGTAAAATGCAATCGTTGGGACACCACAGTGGTCACCAGTTTCTACGATCAAATTCATCGTAGGTCAGGGTTTACAGAAAAACAGGCCGCCCTGGCATTAAAACTGGTCACCAGGTACTCCGGGCAACTGACCACTCTGTTGGGTCAGGATATTCAGCAATACATTGACCATCCGCAATACAAGTATGTCATTCGCACAGTAAACACCGCCCGGGCCATGAGCATTGTGGATTATCCCCCATGTGGTCGGGCCATCAAAGTGATATTCCCCTACAAGCCAGAAGTGGTTGAGACATTTAGAAAATATAGAACAGCACATGCTGATCTGGCTCAGTGGGATGACGAGCAAAAGGCTTGGATGTTCTCCTTGAGTGAGGATAACTTGATGTTTTTACAGGAACTTGCTGAACGAGAAGGTTTCGAACTTGATGCTGAAATACAGGAATATATATCCCAGATTGCCAGGGTCATGCAGGATTTTGAACAGCATGTGCCCACACTGGTAATTGAAAATAATGTACCAAAATTTAGGAACGTCAGTGTTATGGTTCCTGAATTGCAGTCCACTTCGGTGTTGGCAGCAGCATTTGAAGCCAGGCGGGCTGGCATCTATGCCTGGGACGAGTTGGTGAATTATCAGTTGGATGGTATCCATCCCATCACCTGGCAATTCCTAATCACTGACCCTGGTGAACCTTTTTACATTGATAGTGAAGTCACCCCCATGTCCAGTTTGACAGACATTGTCAAACACCTGAGCCCCTGTCTGTTTGTCATTCCAGGTAGCAATGAACTTGAAACAACGCAGCATGCCTATGACTTCCTAAAACAGGCAGGCTTTGCTGATGAAGAAATATCAGTAATGTTTAGATTGCCCAGTGACCGGCACCAACAATTTAATGAGTTTGTGCGAACACGCAACCTTAATTCGCCCATCACTGATGCCACCAAAATTATTTTTATCAGTTGCAAGCTGCCCAAGACTGTTGTAAAATCTAATATGAAATTTAATTGTATTATAAACCTGGGTTTTGAGAGTGCTCATTATACCACCAAGGCGTTTATTCGCAATCATGAAAATCTGGTGAACTTTTCCAAGAAGCCGGCACAAATGGAGATCAATTGGCCACAGCACGGGTAACAATTCTAGACGAAGTCAACGTCAAGATATCGAATCTAGATCTCGATACACGCAAGGCTCTGGTTAAAAAATTCAAGTACGAAGATCCATCAGCCAGGTTTCGTCCCAGTTACAAATTGGGACGCTGGGATGGCAGCATTTCTTTCTTTGGACTGGGTGGCACCACTTACCTGAGCATGCTGGAACCAGTGCTGGAATACCTGGAAAGTAAAAACTATTACGTGGAAGTAGAGGACCTGCGCACCAGCCCAGCACTGGAGTTCGAAGAGATTTTTGAAGATTTTTGGGGCGATCAGACATGGCCAGTGGGTCATCGATTTGCAGGTCAACCCATTCGGCTGCGTGATGACCAAGTGGCGGTGGTCAACATGTTCTTGAAGAACCCACAATGCATCCAAGAAATTGCCACAGGATTTGGCAAAACCATCACCACTGCCACACTGGCCAAGATCTGTGAAAAGTACGGACGCACAGTCACCATTGTGCCCAACAAGAGTCTGGTGGAACAGACTGAAGAAGACTTTATCAACTGCGGACTGGATGTGGGTGTGTACTATGGTGATAGAAAAAATCTAGACAAAACACACACCATCTGCACCTGGCAGAGTCTGAACATCCTGGATAAAAAGTCCAAGGATTTCAGCAGAGATGCCGAACTACTGACACTGGCAGAGTTGCTAGAGGGAGTCAGCACAGTCATGGTGGACGAGGTGCACATGGCCAAGGCAGATGTGTTGAGAAATTTATTGACACGCAACCTGTCCCATGCTCCCATCAGATGGGGGCTGACTGGCACCGTGCCCAAAGCCGATCACGAATTCCAGAGCATACGTGCCAGCCTGGGTGAAGTGATCAATCGTGTGAGTGCACACGAGTTGCAGGAGAAGGGTGTACTGAGCAACTGCCATGTGAACATCATACAGACTGCCGAGTGGCGAGAGTTTGGCAGTTATGCAGAAGAACTCAAATATTTGGTCACAGACAATACACGCATGGACTATGTCAGCCACCTGGTAAATACCATCTCAGCAAGTGGCAACACCCTGGTGCTGGTCAATAGAATTGATTCAGGAAGAGCCATAGCGGAAAAAATACCAGGTAGTGTTTTTGTCTCTGGGGAAGTTAAAACCAAGGACAGAAAAGAAGAATATGACGAAATTAAGACTGCTGATAACAAGATTATTGTGGCTACCTATGGTGTTGCCGCTGTGGGCATTAATATCCCTCGGATTTTTAATCTGGTTCTGCTGGAACCCGGAAAAAGTTTTGTCCGCGTTATACAGAGCATTGGGCGTGGCATAAGAAAGGCCGACGACAAAGACTTTGTCAGCATCTGGGACATCACTGCCAGCACAAAATATGCCAAGCGGCACCTGACAGAACGCAAACGGTTCTACAAAGATGCCAAATATCCATACACAATAGAGAAAGTAAAATACCAATAATGCAAATACTCACGCTCGACAACGAGACATTCTTTCTCAATAAACTGCCAGATGAAGTTGATGACGACTTGCGATTTGCTGTGCTGGACAACAGTGACAATCAAAACCCCGACCACTTTTTCATTCCCCTGATCTTCCTGGAAAGTTTTACAGGCCCAGCAGTTGTGCTAAAAATAGGACCACACGAGATCACCATGCCCCTGGATTGGTGCACCATAGTGGGCGATGCTGAGGGTCCGGACATGGAAATCCTACCGCTCACCAGTCTAAATGATCGTGGATTTAAAACTTTCTGTTTCAATCCACTCAGCAGTTTTAGACCAGAATTGCTGGA
>Ga0114973_10001080_pt1 | contig 20415 bp, 18 predicted proteins | sample M_140807_MF_Meta_FD_87025 | JGI IMG/M metagenome (GOLD analysis project Ga0114973, IMG submission 87025) | Freshwater microbial communities from Lake Montjoie, Canada to study carbon cycling - M_140807_MF_MetaG | ecosystem: Environmental > Aquatic > Freshwater > Lake | place: Lake Montjoie...
ATAAAATATATCGAATAAAACTCAAGTAGCTTTTTTAAAATGATTTGCTATACTTGAATTCTTGATATAATTCATTTATTTTGGAAATTTTATCCTCCACATTTTCATTAATTTGCTTTCCCAAGTACAATATTGTTTTAATATTATAATTCATTGAATAATGATCTCCTTTTTTTGCATCAATCAAGGCAAGATGAAAAACAGAGTCAATTTCATTAGAAATAAAATTTTTTTGAGTAAAAGGATCAATACTTATAGAAGCAATTGTTTCTTCATATTCAGGAATTTTTAATTGTTCTGCCAAATGAATATAATATTTCATCAATAATTCATCACCCTGGCTTGCATATTTTTCCGCTTTTTGAATATAAGTTTCAATTGGATTAAAATTATCAATGGATGGAGTATTTAGAATATTATCTAGTTTTTCCATATAATTTTGATTTAGTCTTTGAGCATAAGTTTTAATTAACTGTGAGTACCATTTTATATCTTTGGTATTATTTTGTAAAATAGAATTTTCAAGTTCAATAAAAAATATTTCAATTGATTGTGTTAAATAATTTTTTTCAGCTTCTTCGTCCACGCTTAAATCTTTTAAATTTATATCCAACATGATTTTTTTTTGAATCTTTTTAATTTGATTCATATAAGATTCATACATGTAACGATCTCCTATTTTGGCATATTTTTTTGCCATTTTAAATGCAATTTTGGCATCTTTTCTTAAAAATTCCATTTCTGCAATCGTCCATTCCAAATCCATAAATTCCAAAATTAATGATTTTAAAGAGTTGTTTAATTTAAATAGTTGGCAAGGATTTTTAAAGGTAACACCAGTCAACTCGTCATAATACATTTACTTTTACAAAAATAAAAAAATGATGTTTAATGAATTGTATTTTCTAAAACAAACAATCATGAATGTTTTAGAAACCAATGGCACCTTTAAATTTATATTTCATTTATCTGATATACATATCCGTCTTAATTCTAGGAAAGAGGAATACGAATTTGTATTTGAAGAATTATATCAAACTTTAAAAAAGCTTCCCCAGATCAAAGAATCCTTAATTGTGATTACGGGAGACCTCTTACATAATAAAATTGATCTAACTCCCGAATGTATTTTGATGAGCTATGGATTTTTGAGTAGCCTAGGATTAATAGCTCCCACTTTTTTAATCGCAGGTAATCACGATGCTCTTTTAAACAATAAAGAACGTATTGATAGTATAACTTGTATTTTACATCATCGTCTTCCTGAAAATGTTTTTTACTTGAAAGATTCGGGATACTATCAATTTGGAAATGTAGTTTTTGCTGTAAATTCTCTTTTACAAGAAAACATTTGGTTGGATATTATTCAAGATCAAAAATCAAATCCTAAATTTTTTGATAAAAAAATGTGTATTGGACTTTACCATGGACAGATTTGTGGTTGGAAAAATAATATCGGTTATGCATCAGATAGCGGAGATAAATCAGTAGATGACTTTAAGGGATTTGATCTTATTCTTTTAGGAGATATCCATAAATATCAATATATGAATTCTCAAAAAACAATGGCTTACTCTGGTTCTTTGATTAGTCAAAATTTTGGGGAAACAGATCCAGATCATGGAGTTTTATGTTGGAATTTGTCTGATAAAACTTCTCAATTTTTTAGAATCAATAATCCATATTGCTATACGGAAGCCGTCTTGGAAAATGAAACCTTGCGTATTTTATATTATAATTGCGTTTTAGATTGGACTGATTCTAACCAACTTTTACAAAATATTCCCAGTAATACCAATATGAGAGTTTTTATGAGTCAAGATAAGGAAACAAATCATAATTTTTGTAAAGCGTTTAAAAAAACATTACCTAATGCAAGGCTACAGCAAAAATACAGCTCTACTCAAAATTCAAGTTCAAGTTCTACTTTACAAGTTCAAACCCAATTTAATCCAGATGGATCCAATGAACCTTTTTGGATTCGAACATTTGTCTTGGAAAAATTAGATGGGAACCCAATTACCTTGGTTGAAAAGTTAATTTCAGATTTACAATTAGAATTTAGAAAAAATGTTCTATCTCAAAAAAGAAACACTTTTACCGATTGGGAAATTGAGGAAATAAAATTTGATTATCTTTTTGGCTACGGGTCCTCCAACATTATTCATTTTAATAAATTACAAAGTAATACAATTACAGGTATATTTGGAAAAAATTCTTTTGGAAAATCAACCATTATTGATATTATATCATTTTTATTATTTGGAAAAATAACCAGAGGCACCTCGGGAAATAAAATTCCAAAAGAAATCATTAATCATTTAGAAAAAAAGGCATACGGAGAAATTATTTTCAAAGTTGGAAATAATCGATATAAAATTATAAAAAATTGTAGTCGTCAAAAAAACGATGTAATTAAAATTGTAGAACAATTTTTTGTGTATGATGGAAACCAATGGAAAGATCACTCTGAAGAACATCGAAAAAAAACAGACAAGATTGTTGAATCTTTGTTAGGAAATGTGGAAAGCTTTCTTTTTACTAATATCTGTTTACAACAACGAGAAAAGCAATTTAGAGAAATGACACAAAAAGACAAGAAAGAATTTCTATATAGTTTGTTTGGTCTTGATTGGTTTGAAAAATATAGAAAAGACAAGGAAGACGTATTGAAACTTTTAAAGGGAGAAGAAAAAGTTTATCGTGAAAAAATTGGCCAACAAAGTTCACAAGAATTTCAAGAAAAGAATTTACAGTTAAAGAAAAATGTAGAAACATTGACTACCGATTCAAATACGTTACAGGAAACTCTTGTAAAAATAGAACAAGAATCAGATACTCTTTTGAAAGAACAACAGCACTGTGTTTTTAGCTCTAAAAAACAAGCAATACAGAAAAAACAAGAAATAGATATACAGTTAAAAGAAAATTATTCAACAGAAACATCTGTCAAGGAAGAAATTACAAAATTAAAAGAGTATCTCGAATTGTACGATTTATACCAGCTTAAAAGAGATCTTGAAAACGTTACTCAAGAAATTAAATTGATGGAAAATTGTAATGAAATTAGTTGTAAGGATGATCCCGAAATTCAAAAATGGGTTGTTTTAGGTACAAAAGAAAAATGGCAATCTTTTTATAAAAAAATTCAACAACAATTGGAAAAATCGACACAAATTTCAAGTCAGTGGAATGACCGAAAAATGGAATTGGAAAAAAAAATTTTGGAGCTGGAATGTGTCACCATCAATTACAATTGTGACTTTGTTTGTAATGAGGATTGGGAAACTCTTTGTTCTAAAATGTCCAAAGTTGAACATGATAAAGCGATACTAGAGGCCAAGGTAGCAGAGGAAATATTTCCTGAAATCGATTCTAATGTCGAAGAAAATATTCAACACTTTTATAAAGTTTTTCATAATTTTGAAATGGCTCAATGTAAAGTACAAGCTTTAAAGTTACAATTAAAAGATACTGGTAAAATGGAGGTGAATCCAGATTGTAATTCATGTAAGAAAAATTTGGAAATTTTAAAACAGGCTCGTCAGGAAAAAGAGCTTTTTGAATTAGAGACAGTATGCCAGCAATCTATGGATATAATGAAAAGTATCATGGAATTGATTAAACAAACATGGTTTCATATTCCTGAAAAAATTTCCATGGACAGTTTACAAACATTTTTCATAAACGAAATTCAAAGATTAAAATCTTTACGTAATGAGAGTATCAAAAAAAAAGAAACTAGTCAAAAAAAATTAACCTTGTTGAATCATTTGATTGAAAAATATAATCATACCAAAAATTATCGCTTGTCCTGTGAAAATAAGCAGAAAATTAAAAGCTTGAAAGAATTATTAGAATTGGATCCTCTTAAGAAAGAATATGAAGAATTATTAGTAATTTTTAGTAAAAACAAAGTTTATCAAGATATAGATTCTTATTGGGAAAAACATCAAAGTAATTCATTATCTACTTTACAAGAAAAACAATCCAGTTTTCTAAAAACAATTACCAAATTTGAAAAAAGAAAACAAAAGGTTGGCGAACTGGAGAAAAAAGAAATTGACTTGAAACAGTCTAGAATATTGCTTGATATAGAATTAAAAAATATCGAGAAACAAATTTTGATTTTGGAAAAAAATGAGTCGTTATCCAAACACTCTCAAAAACTCGTCCAAGAAAAAGAATCAACAAAAGCACTTTTAGAACAAAAAACAAAACTATTACATTCTTGTCAAATGGATCTAGAAAAAATTGTCTATATGAAAAAAGAATGGTCTATTAATATGGAAAAATGGAAACAGTGTAAAGAAGCAATGGATACTGTAGTATTACTTTTAAATTGTATAGATCGAGATGGTTTACCTTTGTATTTGCTAAAAATGTATTTGCCAATTATTGAGAATGAAATTAATCAACTTGTTCAATCTTTTTTTGATAAAAAATTAGTATTAAGAGTTCAGGACAAGGAAGTTGTGGTTGGTATAGAATCCTCTTCAGAAAACGCTCTTGTTTCTAATTATTTAGGAGGAATGGAAGCATTTATGGTTGATTTATCGTTAAAAATGGTGTTTAGTAAATTTTCTCGTCAACCAAAATCTAATTTCTTCATCATTGATGAGGGAATTTCTGTATTTGATCAAGATCGAATTTCAAATATTCATGTTTTATTTAATTTCTTGACCAGTATAAGTGAACAAGTTTTTCTTATTAGTCACTTGCCTACTATCAAAGATTTTGTGACTCAATCGATTGAAATTTTAAAAGACTCCAAAGGTTATAGTAAGATTCATTGTTGTTTTTGACCTTGATAATCATTCAACACTTGATAAAGAGCATAATATTGGTCTTTCATATGATTCCATTTTTCTTTTTTTTGCTTTGCAGTTTGTGATCGTATTTTAATAAAAAGTTTTTGAATTACATCTCTTAGCGCATTAATTAATTCTAAATTGGTAGTAGCATTTTTTTGTGTTTTGACAGTCTCTACAATCTTTAAAAGTTCCGGTGATAAACTAGTATAGGGTGCTTTTTTTACGTTTATTGGAGAATTTAAAAACTTGCCTTTTTTTATCATTGGATTTTGTCTAGGAGTTGATACTTGTGTAGGACGTTCTTCAATAGAAGCTCGTCGTCCAGTGAAAAATTCCTGAATACCATTGTAATATTCAGGATTTAAAACACGAAGATAAGATAAGAAATTGCTTGGTGATAAATAAGTAGTTACTAAGCGAACTATCCATTGATATGTTGTTTGCTCCATTTCCATTTTTTATTTCTAACAATAAAAAATTATTTTTAAAGATTCAAGAGCGACGAGATTGAACGTGTTGGTTTTTTACAAAAGTTCTAACTAATGGATGCATTTCTGCGAATCGGTAACCCATTCCTACAATAAAATTATCAAAAAAAGAGAGATTATTACGTTTTATATCTAGATACAGAATAACCCTTTTCTGTCCAGTCGGGTTCCGAACATAATGATGAAACATGTCATCAAAAACTATACCTTTTCCATTTTCCCATTTATACTTGATACCTCCACAAACTAAATAAGGCTTTTTTCCATTTTTTTCAGGTATTATAATGCCTAGATGATACCTTAAATATCCTTTATAATAGCCAACGTGAGGAGAAATTTCAACATTAGGATCCAAAATACTAAAGAATGCATTATGTATTTGATTATGCTTTAACAATCTCATGGTTGTTGGAAAAAATGAGATTAAACTCTTGTTTATTTTACCAAGTTTTTTCAAGTATAATGATCTCCAACAATTTTCATCATTTGAAAGTTTTTTTTCAATACGAAATCCGGGGTTATTTTTTTTTATACAATTAATAACTGGTTGACTTGTTTCATAAGCTAAAAACTCGGATACAATTTTTGAATAACTTGATTCGAGTTTTTTTCCTGGTGGAAATACTTTGGAGTAATTATATATAAAAGGTGGATTTCGACATCTAAGTCTTAAATAAAGATTAATTAAAATTAATATTGGAAAACATGGAGCAACAATAAAAATAATACATAAAATAATTAATAGGGTTTTAATGATCACGTTTTTTAATTTATAACTAATTAGAACAATTAGTAATATAAAAAACAACATGTAGCCTATCCATCCAATTTTATCTAAATGATATTTAAATAATTTCTGGTAAATACTGTTCAAAGATGTGTTTCCTATACTATCATTAGTTTTTAGTATCCATAGAAACAGGGGTGTAATTTCTATTAAAGCAATAAGAAATGTTATTGCAATTGCTACATAAAGAATCAAAAAACTTTTATTCATTTTTATTGTTAACAATAAAAAATTATTTACAACTCAATAGCAAGTTTTTTTTCTTTTCAGGTTCATTTTGTTTAAACTCAAATTCATGAAATACACTAAAATGAAAACTACTATATAGTTTCTCTAAATCAAATTTACAATTATTAAAAAAATATAGTTTTTCAAATTCTACTTTATTTGGAAATCCGCAGTAAGGAACTTGAACAGTAAGGTCTAATTTATTGGTAAAGAGACTACGAGTTTTTTCGTAATTTAATACATCTATACAAATATTTGGGTTCGCCTCAGCAATACCCTCTATACTTCCATATTGTTGTAAAAGTTTGTAAGATTTATCAGGACCAATTTTAAATATGTTTGTATTGTAATCAGTACCACACATGATACAAAAATCCAAAAATTGCTGTTCTGTAAATTTCAATTGTGTCAAAATTTCTTCAAAATCTATTTCAACCATAGTACCATTACTAATATCCAGTTTATGTAACATAAATGGTGCTTTATAAGCTAATACATCGGTATCCTCGGTTAATACAGCTGCAACTAATCCATGTCGTACCAAGGAAGCACACGTAGCCTCTGCTTCTCCTTCAGCATCAATAAATGGTATATTACAAGTTTTGAAAAACTCCTTGGTCAAATTAAAGTCCTCGGTGCGAATTGAAAGAATTGAATTTTGAAGCTTATGTATTTCATTATCAATCTTTTTAACAGATATTTTATCCATATTATCAATTAATTTGGTTATAAATCCCAAAAGAACTTCATCTTCGATGACAAGATTATTTTGCTCTAAAATAGAATCTTCCGTCAAGTTTAAATCTTGTTTGTAACTAAACCAAGTTTCCATTATTCTTTCGACTCGAACCTTGTTTTTTTCTCGAGCTTCAATTCTTTGTTTTCTTTCCAAATCCTTTTCTGGAGGAGCTTTTGTATCGTAAACAAATATAAAATGAACTTCATTATATCGTAAGACACTAATCAAGTGTAAAAAAGAATCTATATAGTTATTACCATTAGAACTTTTAAATTTACACATGAATATAGAAATATCAATGGCAATTTTTTTAAATGCATATTTTGATATTGGCACGGTAGAATAAACGCTAGGACAAGTCTTGCGTAAAAATTGATGTAAATTTTTAATGCCCATTATTAATTATTTGGTAAGAGGATGGTTTTATTTTAATAAAAATTTATTAATTCAAGGAAATCATCAATTTTTTTTGTATTTTTTTTATTTGCTAAAATAAAAAATGAATTCAACTATTTCTAAAGTTTTAAAACAAGTTCACCCTGATTTAAGAATAAATGAGCAAGCTAAAAGTGTAATATCAGTTATGATCAATAATGTGTTATCAGCTATTGTTAATTTAAGCCCCTCAATGTCTTTGGATGATTTAACAAATACAGTAAAAAACTTACTCCCTGGTGAATTAGCCAAACATGCTTTAAGCACGGCAAATAAAGATTTAGTAAAATATTCTCGAAGCGAAGGTCCCCATGGATTAAAAAATGTAACCAAAATTGTAACTCTTCAATTAAGCCCTGTAACAATTAAAAAAATAATTAAAAATATGGGAGCCGATGTTAAAGACGTTCCTGTTGAATCTTTTATATTTTTAGCGTCGGCTTTGGAATACTTGATTGCTGAATTATTAGAAATTGGAGGCAATGCAGCTAGAGATAATAGAAAAGGAACGATTGGAAAATGGCACATTGAACTAGTGCTTTTAAATGATGAGGAATTAATAGAATTGTTCAACAGAGTAGGAAATCCTTTAGCTGAGCATTGGAGAACTCCTGCACAATATCCAAAAATGTCCAAATATCAAATGCGTAAAGATCTTGAAAAATTAGGTATTAAAGTTGAAATGCCTTATCCAACACGCGTTAAAACTTTCAACATGTATCCTGATAAAGACAATTATCCCAAAAAACAATGTAAAGGTGCTGAAAAAGATCCATCCGTTTATGTTTGTAATACAAGAACAGGTAAATACATTAAGAAAAATTCTTATGATGCTCATTTCATCTAAATATTGATCCAATGTATTTGAGTTGTCCCCGGAATATGTATTGAATGGAACCGCCAACTTTAGTGGATTCATTGTTCATATATTTGATAACAAACAGAACGTATTTGACAAGATTCACAACAAGGAAATCCTATTACCTACTCCACCTACTCTTGACTAGAAAAAACCCAAAAAATTTATTTAAACGTAAATAAATTTAAACGAAATGAGATTATTGGAGGGTTTAAGTACTGGATCAATGGTATATTGTTATCTTTATAAAAAAAGATTGCCTCTTGATATTTTATTAATTTCCTATTTTGTTCATTGGTTTTTTAGTTTTTTATTTCATATAACCTATTCCAAATTTTATTTATTTATGGACACCATGCTTATTCATATTGTAATAGCTGAAAGACTTTTAAAAGGAAATCAAAATATGGGTATAATCTATCAATTGATTTTTTTAGTTCGTAATGAAAAATATGGAAATGTGTTTAATGTAATCTTAGCTTTTGTAGGTACTTTAGGTACATGTATTGAAAATAGACATCCAGTTTTGTCACTTTACTTTTTAAGCATAATTTTAGCTGGTATATTTTATATTAGTAATTGGATATTTTATTTTAATTATAATAATAAACTTAGTTCATATTCTATAACAATTTATCATTTATTTTTAGGATTTCATGTTTATTACGAATTACCATTTGAAAAAAACCAAAAAGATTCAATGTTGATAAAAATTCTTCGATCTCTAATGTGGACTAAAGTATTGTATTACTTTAATTTTTTTTACCTCGAATGAATGAAACACAAGAGCTCAAGCAATTATTTTTAGTTTCTACTTGTTCTTGACTACTATACGGAGCAGTCAAATCATAAACAGGATTCTTGTAGGAATTACTATTTATACTGTAAATTGATTCTGGAATACTAACGGGAGAAATGGTATAGCTTATTTGTTCAATGGGAGGGGCTGAAGGTTCTTGCATTTTTTGAAGAAAATTATTTATTGGAATTTAGGAATCAATTTTTATGTTGAAAATTGATTTTTTTATTTTTTTTTGGTCAAAAAAGCAACTTTCAACGATCAAGATTTCAAGAGAATTAACCAAACCTTTTAAAACAAACTACAGGACTTAAACTACAGGAACCAACACCATGACGACAAGCTTTACCACGATTCTACCCCAAAACCCAGGCTACTATTTACGCCTTTTCCCAGATTCTACTTATCTGTTGGAGTGGGCTCCTGTTCCCTCCCATTACTCTCCTCCAAGCCTTCATCCAGGCATCTGGAAACATCAAGTTCCCGTCGACGACAAGCTCGGAAAAGGGTTGATCATCGGGAAACAAGGGCGTCATCTCAAGAGGATCACCGAGAAATCAAATTGCCACTACATTTTCCTGCTACAGGACTCCATTGAAATATGGGGAGCTTATGAAGCGGTGCTCAAAGCCGAGCAAGAGCTCAAGAAACATCTGGACTACCTTTACCGCCAGAGCATCTATTGCCCCCACGAGACCGATGCTGAAATATGCCAGCACTGTAAGGACTGTAGCATGTGTAGTCAGAAGGCTCACTGTTATGGTTGTAAGACGTGCGCCACCTGTAACCCCCAGCCCAATGGCTATTGTAAGGGGTGTGGAGAGTGCAAGTCGTGCGCTCCTATTTTTTATGATGACATGTGCGAGAGTTGCTATGAGCATGCGGAATGGGAAAAGTATTTCAAGGAGGAAGATGACTACCAACGTAAGCAGAACAACAAATTTGACTATACGGAGCATTTCCGTGCTCAACACGCTCCAGCTCTCACCTACGATGAAGCCGAGCTTTTGCTCCAGCGAGGCCCACCCTCGGACTATATTTGTTGCACTGATCATTGTGATGAAAGCGAAATGTGCAGGTGCTGTGCGGGAGTTTGTAATCATTAATCTACCATAGCTTTTTACCTGTTGTCTTTAAAGTGAATTTAGGAGCTGAATTTGTAATAGTTTGGGAGACTGGAGCTGAACTTTGTGAACTTGTATCAATAACTTGACGTGGTTTTAGTTTTATTTTTCCAATTTGACTTATATCGATTCCAACCGATGGTTTTTTTGCTTGTGTAACAGTTGGTAATTTAATTTGGGTAGGTCTTAATTTTATGCTTCCAATTCCACTTAAATCTAGCCTACCTGTTGATGGTTTAGGCAATTGTTGTAGAGGTTTTTTAATAATCTGTGGAGTTTTAATACCTTTTAAAGTAGGAGCCGATTTAATACCTTGCAAGAAATTTCTTGGAGGCAAAGAAAGTACAGAAGATGAAACAGGAACGGAAACACTTTTTTGTAAAGATGATTTTTTATCCAATAAAGAAGGATCAAGACCTTGTATGGTCATTTTATTTTTTACAGCTCCTTGAGGAATACCCATTTTAATCATATTACGAAATTTTTCCATTCTTGGATCTTGTGAAAGTGTAGGATTAGGTAAAACAAAAGAATTTTGTATACTTGTTAATTCTTGTTTTAATTTTTTCAATTGAGTTTTTGCTTGTTGTAAATTTCCGGTATTTAATTTGTTTGTTATTGCGTTTAATCTATTTAACTGAATTGCCTTGTTTTGTTTCAAAATCTTTTGTAAACTTTTGAGGTCTTGTTGTAAAGCCCCTTTTGAAATTTCCCTTATTGTATTAAGAGCGTTTAATTTTAAATCTTGTGGACTTGGGGTAAATAAATCAAGTGACTGACTTGTGGTAAATGCTGTAGGGGCATTAATTTGTAAGCTATCGACTACTCCAGCTTGTTTGTTAGTTTGTAGTAAAGGGTCAACTACGGTGGAAATTTGTTTTTGACCAATTTTTACTTGTGGAATAGGAACTGGAAAAATTGGACTGGGTGGACTTGGAGGTTGCGGTAGTGGAGAATTTAAAGATGAATCCATTTTTATTAAAAAATTATTTTTAATAAATTTATGAATTATTGTGTATATTTACTTTGTCACTCTGAAAATAATTGTACTTATGTTGGTATCACCAATAATTTAAATCGTCGTTGTAGACAACATAATGGAGAAATAAAAGGAGGAGCTCGTTATACAACAATGAAAAAAGGTTCCGGTTTATGGAAAGTACATTCTACGATTCAAGACTTGGCAAAATCAATGGCATTGTCCATTGAAAAAAAAATTCACCTACAAACAAAAAAAACAAAAGGTTCTAAACCAATCGATAGACGTTTATCATGTATTCAGGAAATTCTAAAAGATTATGGGGACAAACAATTGGTTTTAAACAATTAGTTACAAACAATTAGTTACAAACAATTGGTTTCAAACAATTAATTCCGTTTGATTGAAATTAAATAATTACTTTCTTTGGTTAAAAATTTAAAGTCCCAAACCCAAACCCAAACTATTTTTACTTTAAAACTTGATCAAAAGATAAAGACCTGCCCAAAAGTCGTCCCAAGCCCAACTATTTATTTTAGAGTTTGCAAAAATCGTCCATCTGCATAAGGACTGGAACAAGATGCTGGCTACTCGGGTCCTGTCCAAAGGTCGTCTCAAAATCCTTGAGCGCCTCGACCAAAGCTTGCTCTTTCAGGGGCCGAATCACGACTCGGGTTGCATTGTCCTTGGCTACCGACTGTCCAGGAAACGTCTCACTCCTATAGCCCGTCCCCGACTCGGTGATTTTCTTGTCCTCGGGGCCGACCCAAATAGTTAGGATGAAAAACTTGCATGTCGAAACATAAGGACGAAGAGCCTCGAGATTGCTGGTGATGTGGAGAGACTGGAAAGGCTTGCCCTTGTGACGGAGAATAGGGCGCAGGGACGAGTGAACCTTGTCAAAGGGTGCCTCCACCAAACGTAGTGGCTTGGCCTCGGAGAGCTCGATCTTGAGCTGGATGACGGTGTCCCGCTTCTTGAAATCCCAAGCACAATTCTTGATACAGTTGTACTCGACCACTTGAGGGAGCCTTTTCTGGATTTCTTCCTTGGACCTCACTTCCTCGGCGGTCATGGTGTGGATGGTCATCAGTGCTGTCCTGACCCAATGACACTCCTCGTCCGAGTAGGAGGGAATGTGATCGACCAGATCAGAGAAAGGGTCAATCATACAATCCAAAGGATAGCTAAAAAGATCACGCTGAGCCGCCGTAAGGGATTCCACTGGCCGACGTTGCTCAATCAAGAGATCTGGTCCCAGAGTCGAGGGAAAGCTCTTGATACCCTTGATGATCTCTTGGGCCTGTGGTTCTTGATCAGTGTTCTTGAGAGCTACGGCGTTGCGAATAAGATTGACGAGGGTGTTCATGGTGTTCATAATTCCTGGTTTTAGGTTTTGGTTTTGGTCTGTAATAAAAGTTTGGGTTAATATCTTGGGGTCTTGTCGTTGTAAGTTGCTTTTTTGTCAAGAAAAAATTTTTTTTCATCAATTTTTTTTGGATAAAGAGATTTATCGACACTGGGAGTCATTACAATTAAAACAGCTTAAAGAAATAAATTCTATATACAAATGTCCTATCGTCTTTTTTTAAACAGTTGTATTGATGCTCAAACATTAAGAGAAAAAAATAGAAATGCTCCTGAAAATTTTAAATATTGTAATGGAGTTTGTCAAGATTACTTGGAAAAAAATGTATTTTCAAGTCAGCATATAATGTGTAATAATTGTCGCAATTTAATTAATTTGGCTGAAAAGGCAATAAAAGATAAAAAAATTACAATCCAACAATTTAAAGAAAATCCTATGATTGTTCATGAAAATAAAAGTTTTGATATTACTATTAAAAAAACATGCATAACTTGTAATGTAGAAAAATTTATTTATTGTTTTGAATATAATCGAAAGGAATGCAAATCTTGTAGAGCTTTGGAAATTAATACAAAAAATAAACAGGCTATTGAAAATATAATAAAAGATATAGAAAATGTAAAAGATAATATTGAACAATTACAAACCCTAATTTTACACATACCTAAAGATATTTTAATTCTTGTTATTTCTCATTACAAAATTGGACGAAAATCTTCTGATCTTAAAAGTACAATGGTTCATAACGTAGTTCAATATTTTAAAAGCTTACTAAATCCTAATTTATGTAAAGCAGGTTGTGGATCTAGTGTTATCGAACAATTTTCAATCTGTGGTAAATGTTCAAATAATCCTAAAAAAAGAAATTTTGAAATTAGACAAGATTTTATTGATAGGTTGGATACAATTATAAATGATTTGATAATATTAGATAGGGATAAAGATTATGATAATTATAATAAGGATCAATTAAGTTTGCTAGCCAGAAAAATGGGACTTCAATTTGACCAGAAAATACACAAAGAACAATTATTTGATTTAATAAATATTCATTTGGAAAATAAACTCAAAGCCAAAAAAGAAAATAAAGTAGATTATAATCCATTGGTAATTGATGAAATAATTATAGAAACTAGATTTAGTGATGGTTATATAAATGCTACACAGCTTTGTAAGGTAGCAGGAAAAAGATTTTATGATTGGAATAGATTAGATAGCACATTTTCTTTGGTCGACACTTTATCCGCCGAAACGGGAATCGACGTTTCGGCTTTAATAGATTCAAATAAAGGTGGAAATGATAAATATCTACAATGCTCTTGGATTCACCCTGATTTAGCTGTTCAGCTTGCCCAATGGTTATCTCCAACTTTTGCTATAAAAGTTTCAAGGTGGATAAGAGAATTATTTACAACTGGAACAGCACATTACAATATTCAAAAGTCAAATGAAGAATTAACTAAGCTTCAAATTGAATTAGAAAAGGTAAAAGATGAAAAGAAAAAGGTGGAACACAAACATAAATGCTTGCTTCAAAAAAGGCAATATTACAAACTTGAAAAAGGTCAATCTTTTTATATAATAAAAGTTAATGATAATGATTTCAAGGTTGGATTTGAAGGTGTTGATATTAATGAACGATTCAAAGCTTATAGAACTGCAATTCCAAATATGAAACTTGTATACCTCGTTTATACTGCCGATGCATTTTTGGTAGAACAATGTATGTTAAAACGATATCATGGCAAAAAAGTTGAAAATAACCATGAATTTCTTACTGAAATAAATGAATTGGATTTGATTGGGTCTGCCCATACTTTTATGCAATTTTGTAAGCTAGATTTTGTAGTTGCTTCGAATGAAACAATACAAAATTACAACCAAAGTTAAACATAAGGATCATTATAGCTGTCATTAAATCTTGCCTTGTGAAATTTCCAAAAATCTTTTGACCCCAGTCTAAAATTTTCGGGGACCTTTTTGGCACGATACCAAAACAAACAATCCTCTAGCTTATTACTAATCGTAGCATTGTGAATATATAAACTGGTATAATCAGAGGTTAATTGATCCATAATTTGGCAAAACATACCAAAGTCTGGAATCACGCCAGCATAGTTTTCCCATAAACTTTTTCTATTTCTCAAATTGGTTTCTCTTAATATGAAAACACCATCAACATTTGTACGAATGACAGGTTTTATATCCATGCAGTACTGTAAGCTTAAAATAAACAGAAGTTTCCAGTGTCTTCCGTTTTTGTACATTCCTTGGAATAAAGGCTTATTAAACAGCTTTGGATCATCGGTACAATCATCCAACAAAAGAATTCCCCATGGATTGGTAATGTGCTTTTTCGCAATTTTTTGCCGCACAACAAAATCCTCAATTTTCTTTTCTTCTAATTTGTTGTATACAAAAGTACTAGGAATAATTTTTTTATAATGCCCGTTACTGTCTTCCGTGCCTGACATGATCATTGCCACTGGAAAAATATCTCTTTTTTCATATAGGAGCGAAGTAATCAAGGTTGTTTTTCCCGTGTTTTTAACCACATCGAATGATTTTAAAAGAAATAAATTATTTCCATCGAGTTTGAAACCATAATATTCATCTTTTCCATAATATAGCACGTCGAAATTACTCAAAAGACTATTTTTAACTCCCCTTTTAATGGGATGAACTTTAAGAGGTAGATCATTAAAATTTTCACCCGTAATTTTACATCCATATTCGGTTCTTATGGCTACAAATCCAAGCGATCTTGCTACAAAAATAATATCTTCTAAAATTTGAACTCTTTTTTCGGTAATATGGTAAAAAGGGTCACAAAGATTAAATAAACTACAACATTGAATAGGTTCTGAATCTATAACACCTGCTAGTAACAATAATCTATTTTTGCGTGAATTAATTTTATATTCATTTCCAATTCGTTCCCCATATAAAAAAGATCCCTTGGAGTATGGTGTCATAAAAGTCGATTTTTCTGGCCAATCGACTCCTGTAGATTTAAATAACTTGTATTTTTTTTTCCAAATGGATGGTTTTTTCAAATATTCCTCGACAGAAATAATTTCTATTTTTTCGCCGTATTTCAAAACTAGATCATGTTTTTTGTTGACTGTGTATGTCTCTCCTTTTTGGGGACAAATCGTATACATGTTATCAATATCATGACATAATTCCAAAACTTTTCTTGGAGAGCCATCATTACCCATTACTAAATTTCCAACTTCAACACACTCCACATTTTTAATAGAACCATCATACATGAGAATTTCTGTTCCCGGTAAAAAACAACCAGGTTTTCCAATTACCACTATTTTGGATCCTCCTTGTTCAGGATTCATAAAGTTTAATGAATTTGGAGCAATGATGTTGGTATCTAACTCTTTAATATGTAGATCCATTTTTTAGTAAAAATAAATTTTCTTTTAAATTAACGGTTTAATTATTACATTTTCCAAAGCAAGAGTTGCTTTTTTCAAGTCTTGAATTGTTGTAAAAATCAAATCTTGAACATTTTGAATTTCTTCTTTTGGTAATTTTGCGATTTCTACATCATAAAGCTCAGCCAATTTTTTCTTTTCTACACTTGTTTCTTCTAAAGATACATAAATTCCTTTACAGCAGTATTCTTTAATATTATTAGGCACCTCCATATTATTTAAGGATTCAATATTTTTTTCAATTTCGGCAAGTTTTTGAGATACCTTATCATGATCTTGTTTGATTTCATCGATTATTTTAGTTTGACTTGTAAAAAGCTCATTCAATTTTAAAGAATATTGAATTAGGTTTTGAATCGCATTATGATCAATAATGCTTTTTGGGGTTTCAATAACGGGTGTTGGATTTCTTACCAAATTTTTGTACATTTTATCTTAAATTTAAAAATTGATTTTTTAAAAAATTTAATTAAAAAAAATCAACTTTAAAATTTCAAGACTTTTCCAAATTTTTTTAAAATTTTTTATAAATGCCTAAGCGTGATGATATTTTGTTTGACGACGAGGATTCGGATTATTATTTTTCCGAAGACGAAATCGATATAGTTCCTGGAGTAAAATCATACAAACCATTCAGTTATGAATCTGATACTGATGAAATATTTAGCGATACGGAATACGATGAAGATGGTAATGTGATTTTTACTTTAGTGGATTCGAGAGATTTGATTCCATTAGTAACAGAGTATAGTGGTCCTGGATTTATAGAACTTGAGCGTCCTCCTCCTCCAACAACTCCTTTGATTTTCACGGCTAATTTTCCACGTTGGGGAGAATATTTAGATGAATTTGTTGATTGTAAACCAGAAATAGAACCAGCACCAATTATTAAAATTCCTGAAATTAAAAAAGAACCTGTACAATTTTGGACTGTTCCTGATCAAGGAAAATCAATAGATCTTTGTTCAATTCAACAAGAAGAAGAGAAAGCAAAAATTATTCCTCCCAAACCTCCGTCTGCACCTAGAAATAATAATTCCAACAGATTACTTTCTAGATCTCCAAAGGATACACCTAAAGACACTCCTAAACTTAAATCCTTGTTGACAAGACAAGATGACTCGAAAATTGATTCTCGACGTGACTCTCGTCATGACAATCGACAAGACTCTCGACATGACAATCGCCAAGACTCTCGTCACGACAGTCGCCAAGACTCTCGACACGACTCTCGGCACGACAATCGACAAGACTCTCGACATGACAATCGACAAGACTCTCGACATGACAATCGCCAAGACTCTCGTCACGACAGTCGACACGACTCTAGACACGACAATCGACAAGACTCTCGACAAGACAATCGTCAACGTGATTCTCGTCCCCGACTTTTAGGAAATAAAGGGAGTAAAATTGATGAACATGCTAATAAAACTTATACAAGACGATTTGATCTCCTTTGTTATAATAAAGAAGGACATGACTCTGGGTGTAAACATGTTCATAATTTGGAACAATGGAAACCCAAAACTTGTAAATTTGCAGATTGTCATAAGATGGTTTCATGTCCTTTTTTCCATGAAACAAAAGAATCAAAAGTGGAGTATATAAAAAGAAGTGTAAATATTAAAGATTCTTTTTTTGCCAAGCATAAGAAAGAATTTGGAATTCTTTATTTTTCATAAACCAAAAAAATTTAATTTATAGAAATAAAATAAAAATTAAAAAATGGTTAGTTATCAAGGAACTTTTGAATTTTTCAACAACTCGTTTGCTTTTCCGGAAGAGGTATATAAGCCTAAAGTCGTGATGGCTAAATACCCTAAAAATAGTGTCATGTGGTATATAGATACGTATCATCCTAAATTTTCATTCATTGTTAAAAAAGCTCAAATGGATATGAGAATGGGTGATCCTCAGTTTTTGGGAACTGTTTTCTTACCTTTGGAAGATTCCCTAGATGAAGATAGTATGTTAAATATGGATATGAATACAGCAAATAAAATTGTTCGATACACTTATATGCGCGGTTTATTTCCTAGTAAAGTATTATATACATCTCCGTATCAGCAATTACAAAGTAGTATGGATGGATCATACATTTGGGCAACAGTGACCGATAAAAATATTATGATGTTAAATTATACAACTCCTGTTGTTTATTGGGATATTGTATTAGATAATGGAATTATACATATAGTAAAGAATTTATTAAACAAGCCATAATCAAAAAAACAAAAATTGATTTAAGATTTAAAACTCTTTAATCAAACAAAAATGACAGAAAAAAGAGTTATTGGTATCGATCTTGGAACCACTTATAGCTGTGTTGGAACATGGCAAAACGACAGAGTAGAGATTATTACTAATGATCAAGGTAATAGGACAACTCCAAGTTGGGTTGCATTTACCGACGAACGTCTAGTAGGCGAGGCGGCAAAGACTCAAGCAACTTCAAACCCTGAAAATACAATTTTTGATGCAAAACGTTTTATTGGAAGAAAGTTTGATGATTCTACCGTAGCCAATGACATTAAGCATATGTCTTGCACGGTTATCAACAAGGGCAACAAACCATACTTTTCTGTAAATTACAAGGACGAGAAAAAGGAGTTTAGTCCTGAGGAAATTTCGGCAATGGTTTTGGGCAAGATGAAGACAATTGCAGAGGCATATCTTGGAGGTGATGTTGTGGATTGCGTAGTTACGGTTCCTGCATATTTTAATGACGCCGCTCGTCAAGCTACCAAAGATGCTGGTGTAATTGCAGGTCTCAACGTGCTTCGTATTATTAATGAACCTACGGCTGCAGCAATTGCTTATGGACTTGACAAGTGTGCAGACAAGGAAAAGAACATTTTAGTATATGACTTTGGCGGAGGCACATTCGATGTTTCTTTTCTTAACCTCTCTGAAGGTGTATTTGAGGTCAAGGCAACCGCTGGAGATACCCATCTTGGCGGTGAAGATCTTGATCAAATTCTTGTAGAACACTGTTTAGCCGAATTTAAAAAGAAAAACAAACTAGACATTAGTGGAGACAAGCGAGTTCGTCGTAGACTCCATGTGGCTTGTGAGCGTGCTAAAAGAACTCTTAGTTCCTCCACTACGGCTCATATTGAGATTGATTCCCTTTATCAAGGAATGGATTTCAACTTGACCATGACTCGTGCACGTTTTGAGGACCTTGTAGGAACTGTTCTACGTAAAACATTGGAGCCAGTCATTCAAGTGCTTAAGGATGCTAAAATGGATAAGAGCAAGGTAGATGATGTAATTCTTGTAGGAGGAAGCACTCGTATTCCTAAAGTTGTTTCTCTTCTCAAGGACTTTTTTGGAAAGGATCCCAACACTGGTATTAACCCTGATGAGTGTGTAGCATATGGAGCCACTGTACAAGCCGCTATTTTGGCAGGTATTGAATCCGACAAGACTTCGAATCTTTTGCTTCTCGATGTAACTCCTCTTACCATTGGTATTGAGACATCTGGCGAAGTAAGCACTCCTATGATTAAAAGAGGAACAACGATTCCATGCAAGAAAACTCAAGTATTTAGTACTTACTCTGATAACCAACCTAAATGCACCATTAAGATTTTGGAGGGAGAGAGACAACGTTCCAAAGATAATAGTGTTTTGGGTTCATTTGATCTTGAGGGTATTCCTGCAATGCCTCGTGGAGTTCCTCAAATTACAATTACTTATGATATTTCGGCTGATGGTATTCTAAACGTTTCAGCAAAAGTGGACAATGCTGGATCTGATGTCAGCAAGAATCTTACTATTAAAAACGACAAGAACAGACTTTCTGCAGAGGATATTGAAAAGATGGTTGCAGAAGCAGAGAAATACAAGGAAGAAGATGAAAAATTCAAGGAGCAACGCGATGCTCACAATATGTATGAGGGTCTTCTTTATTCACAGAAAAACAATATTCCTGAAGGAGGAGATGATAACGAGGATCTTAAAGCCATCAAGAATAAGATTGAGGAGGAACTCCAATGGCTTTCCTACGCACAATCAGCTACCAAAGAGGAAATTGAAGAGCGTCAAAACGGTTTCCAAGAGTTTATCAAGGCTCATAGTAAGGAACCCCCTAAACCAGAGGGTGTAGATACTGAAATTCCATCGGACAAGCCTGATGATGAAGGTCCATCAGTTGAGGAAATCGATTAATAAAAAACAATATTTACATTTCTTAATCCATTATTATTTGCTACTATAGATACTATTCCTTGCTTTCCTAAATAAATACCGGTTGTAGAAACAATATTAGATTGAAAAAGTTGATTGGTTGGATATAAAACACTTGGAATATTATTTGTAAAACTTATATGCCAAT
>Ga0114973_10001082_pt1 | contig 20402 bp, 24 predicted proteins | sample M_140807_MF_Meta_FD_87025 | JGI IMG/M metagenome (GOLD analysis project Ga0114973, IMG submission 87025) | Freshwater microbial communities from Lake Montjoie, Canada to study carbon cycling - M_140807_MF_MetaG | ecosystem: Environmental > Aquatic > Freshwater > Lake | place: Lake Montjoie...
GACGTGACGCGTTATTATAAACGCGCGGTGACGATCATGGACGTTGAACAGCTTGGCGGAACGATGATTGAGCAACTGGCGGGATTATTTGACGAGGAATAGGCTTGCCTTTCACTCCCCGCACAATATGCGTTAATCAGCCGATTAAATTTGTGGGGTTTATACATGAACGTTACCGATGCCGTTGTCTCACGGCGCTCTGTCCGGCAATTTCTGGATAAGCCAGTTGACCAAGCCACCCTCGCGCGCGTTCTGGCCAAGGCGCAACGTTCGCCCTCCGGCGGCAATACGCAGCCTTGGAACGCCGTCATCCTCACCGGACAACCGCTGGCTGACCTGACGGCAAAGATCAAGGCCAAGGCCGCCACTGCCCCGATGGGTGATGGCCATGAATATGACATCTACCCCAAGGGCTTGGATGGCCGATACGAAGACCAGCGCCGCGGCGTGGGCAAGGCGATGTTCGATGCGCTTGGGCTAGCACGTGAAGACGGCGCTGGCCGCATCACGCAGATGGCGAAAAACTGGGATAGTTTTGGCGCGCCCGTGCAATTATTCACATATACCCGCAAATATATGGGCCCGCCACAATGGTCGGACATGGGCATGTGGCTGCAAACCGTAATGCTCTTGCTGCGCGAAGAAGGCCTCGACAGTTGCGCGCAGGAAATTTGGGCCATGTACGGCACGACGATGCGCGAACTGCTGAACATCGATGATGCGCATATCTTCTTCTGCGGTATGGCGATTGGCTATCGTGATGCAGACGCAGCGGTTAACAATTTTACCGTCCCGCGTGTGGAAATTGACCAAGCGATACGGTGGGACGGGTTTTGAAACGTGGACGCTCCTTAGATAAGCTGGTTAGTTGAACATAATGTCCTTCGTCAAATCTCTCTTCTTTTTCGGCCCGTTTTTCTTTGGCATCGCATTCCTTGCGCCCTTGGTTGCGCAAGTGATGCTCAAGCTCGAATTGCAGGCACCTTTTGCGTTATCGCCGCTGGCATTCGGCCTGATCATCGCGACCGTGCTGGGGTTGATTGCGACGTATCGGGGCAAATGGATATGACCAGCCAAAGCCTTCGGGCCCAGGAAAAGGCAATTGCCGACCAGTTTACGGGAGGCATCCCTTGGCTCATGGTGTTTTGGGGCATCACGAATACCGCCATATGGCTGGCATTATGGCCACTCGTTTTTACCGGCGTGATGCCATTATGGCTCGGTTTCATCATCGCCTCGATCAATATCACGATGAGCTATCTGCCGTCGCATGATGCGCAGCATTATATCATCGCGCCAAAGGGATCGAAGCTGGAATGGTTTAACGAGCTTGTGGGGCACTGGTCCCTCATCCCGTTAACCCTGCCGCTGCGCACGGCGCGGATCACGCATATGGAACATCATAAGCACGCCAATGATCCGCTTCTGGATCCCGACTATTCAACCCACGCATCGGGGCCATTGCACGCACTTTGGAAAACGGTCGTCAATCGCCAACCAAGGGCAACTGGCGGATTTAACCGGTACGGTGAGATATTGCAGCAATGGGACAGCCCAGCGGCCAAGGCGGCGCTGAATGATGCGATTATCAGCAAAACCCTATTCTTTGGCATCCTCGCCGCATTGGCATTGAGCGGTTATGCCATAGAAGCGGCCTTGCTGTGGTGGCTGCCGCGCCATGTGGCGCTGACCTATATTTCATTCTACCTCAGCTGGGCGCCGCATCACCCCGCCGATGGACAAGGACGGTATAGGGATACAAGAGCCTTCAAAAGCAGGTTGGGCAATATCTGGTCATCGGGCATGCAATATCACATCGTTCATCATCTTTACCCCACGATCCCGCTGAACAAGACGCCCGCTGCCTATCGCGCGCTGCGCCCGATATTGGCCGAACGCGGTTGCAATCTCGACAATATATAGGCCAATGGGAATTAAGCCGCGGCCTTGGATGAAGCATCGCCGTAAACATGTTCACCCCGCGGTGACTTGACCTCTGCCCCCAATTCCAGCATCGCCAATCTATGTCCGAGCTTAAACTCTTCAACAGCCTGACCCGGCAACTGGAAACCTTCACCCCCGTTCATGCCGGCGCAGCGCGTGTGTATACGTGCGGGCCGACGGTGTATAACTACCCGCATATCGGTAATATGCGCGCGTATGTCTTCGCCGATACGCTGGGGCGGGTGCTGTCGTATAAGGGCTATAAGCTAACCCATGTCATCAACATCACCGATGTCGGCCATCTGACCGACGATGCCGATGCCGGCGAAGACAAGATGGAGAAGATGGCGGCCGAAAAGGCGCAATCCATCTGGGATATCGCGCGCCATTATACCGAGGCCTATTGGGCCGATATCAAGGCGTTGAACATCCGCCAGCCTGCCCATTGGTCGATCGCGACGGATTATGTCCCTGCGATGATTGACTACGCCGCGAGCATTGCGGACAAGCATTGTTACGAACTCGACAGCGGTCTGTATTTCGACACGTCAACCGTCGCCCATTATGGCGCACTGGCCCGCGCCAAGACCGAAGACGGCGAGGGCCGGATTGAACAGGTCGATGGCAAACGCAACGCCGCCGACTTTGCGATATGGCGCAAGACACCCAAGGGTGAAACGCGGCAGATGGAATGGGACAGTCCATGGGGCAAAGGCGCACCGGGCTGGCATCTCGAATGCTCGGTTATGTCAGAGGCGTTGCTTGGCTTGCCGTTCGACATCCACACGGGCGGCATCGACCATCGCGAGATCCATCACCCCAATGAAATCGCGCAAAATCAGGCGCGCTGCGGCAGCGACCACAGCGGCGCGCATTTCTGGATGCACAATAATTTCCTCATCGAGCGCAGTGGCAAAATGTCGAAATCATCGGGCGAATTCCTGCGCGTGCAATTGCTCATCGACAAAGGCTTCCACCCCCTCGCCTACCGCTTAATGTGCCTACAGGCGCATTATCGCAGCGAGCTGGAGTATAGCTGGGAGGGACTGCAGGCGGCGTTTGTGCGGTTGAAGCGGATGGTTATGGGGGTCTCCAACCTTAAGGTCCGTCATGCTGAACTTGCTTCACCTCCTGTGACCGACGTCCAGGGTGACGTTGCTCCGGCTGTTTTGGCGACGCTATGTGACTTTGGTGCGGCAGTCGAAGACGACCTCAACACCGCCATCGCGCTCACGTCGCTAGAAACGCTCGTCGGCCTGAAAAAGGTCGATGTCGCACAGCAACTAGCTGCCATTGCAGAGATGGACGCTGTGCTGGGTATCAACCTTATGGCTCTCTCGCGCACCGACCTGCGCATCCGGCCCAAAACCGCCATCATCACCGAAGACGAAATTGAAAGCGCCCTCGCCGCCCGCAAAGAGGCCCGCGCAGCAAAGGATTTTGCCAAGTCCGACATCATCCGCGACGACCTGATAGCCAAGGGCGTCGAAGTTATGGACGGCGACCCGTTGGGTTGGGACTGGAGATTAGATATATGACCAAAACGAAACTTGTAATGTCGGGGCTTGTGCGTCCGCTCATTGAACCGCGCTTGCCCGACTGGATCGAGCCGCATTTCTTCATGTCCAAGGAAGAGGCGCTTGCGCTTGCGCCGCAGGCGGAGATTGGCTGGTTCGACATGTATGACAAGGGCGATATGGCCACCGTCATTAATGCCGCCACCAACATGAAATGGCTCAACAGCATTTATGCAGGCGTCGACGGCATGCCGCTGGCGCAGTTGAAGGCGCAAGGCTGCGTTGTCACCAATGGCGCAGGTATCAACGCCGTCACCATCGCTGAATATGTCGTGATGGCCATGTTAACCGTGGCGAAGAACTACCGCGAAGTTGTCCGCGCGCAAGAACACCGCGAATGGCTGCTGGACTCACCGGGTAAGGTCGAACTGTTTGGATCAAAGGCATTGCTGCTTGGCTATGGCGCGATTGGAAAGCTAATCGAAGAGCGGCTCAAGCCCTTTGGTGTGGATGTAACGGTTGTTCGCCGCTCGGCAGGACCAAACACGCTCACGCCAGACCAATGGCGCGCGGTATTGGGCGATTTTGACTGGGTCATCCTCGCCGTGCCCGCCACTGCAGAGACCGACGACATGATTGGCGGCGCCGAACTTGCGGCGATGAAACCTAGCGCAACGCTAATCAACATTGCCCGCGGATCGGTCGTGGATCAGGAGGCATTGGTAACTGCGCTTCAGACCAAGCAAATCGCTGCGGCGTTCTTGGACGTAACAACGCCGGAGCCGCTTCCTGCCGACCATATATTGTGGACGCTCGATAATGCGCATATCTCCATGCACTTGTCCGGCCGCGCGCAGGACAAGATGTTTGTCCGTGCGGCCGCGCGTTTCTTTGAAAATCTGGAGCGCTATCGCAAGGGCGCGGCGCTCGCGCCAATGGTGAACCTCGATCTGGGATATTGAACATGCCAAACCCCGCTGAAATCTGGCACACAGTCGCCTTGTCACGCGATGTAGATGCCATCGCCGCGATCCTACATGACGACTGTGTCTTCGAGAGCCCCGTCGTCCATACACCCCAACTGGGCAAGGCGATCACCGCCAAATATCTCGCGGCCGCGGGGCATACTTTGGGCAATGCAGAATTCAAATATGTCGGCGAATGGCACCGTGAGAATAGTGCAATCCTAGAGTTCGAGACCGTTATCGACGGCGTTGCCATTAACGGCGTTGATATGATCACCTGCGACGATGACGGCTTCATCACCCATTTCAAAGTCATGGTTCGGCCATTGAAGGGCATGAACATGTTGCACCAGAAAATGGGCGAAATGCTTCAGCAGATGAAAGACTGATTGGCTGCGTTGCTGCTTTAGACGGCTAAAGAACCGCAACAAAAAAGGCCGGAAGGTTTCCCCTCCGGCCCGCTTTGTTTTGCTTCAGAGGCGTTGGACTTAGAAGTCCATACCGCCCATGCCACCCATGCCGCCCATGCCGCCTGGCATGCCGCCAGCGCCACCGGCCTTGTCTTCTGGTGCGTCTGAAATTGCTGCTTCAGTGGTGATCAACAGACCAGCAACCGATGCCGCATCTTGCAACGCGGTACGTACAACCTTGGTTGGGTCGATAACGCCCGACGCCACGAGGTTTTCATACACATCGGTTGATGCGTTGAAGCCCATGGTCTCGTCATTTTCGCGCAACAAATTGCCCGAAACAACCGCACCATCATATCCGGCGTTGGCCGCGATCTGACGCAATGGAGCAACAATCGCCTTGCGGATGATGTCGATACCACGTGTCTGGTCGTCATTGACGCCCTTTAGGCCTTCGAGAGCCTTTGTTGCGTAGAGAAGTGCAGTACCGCCGCCTGGGACGATGCCTTCTTCAACAGCTGCGCGGGTTGCGTGCAGCGCATCGTCGACGCGGTCCTTGCGTTCTTTCACTTCTACTTCGGTCGAACCACCGACCTTGATCACAGCAACACCGCCGGCGAGTTTCGCCAAACGCTCTTGCAGCTTTTCCTTGTCGTAATCCGACGTGGTGTTTTCGATCTGCGCACGGATCGCTTCAACGCGGCCCTTGATCGCATCGGTTTCGCCAGCACCGTCGACGATGATGGTGTTGTCCTTGTCGATGGTGACGCGCTTGGCTTGGCCAAGCATGCCCAAGGTAACGGTTTCAAGCTTGATGCCGAGGTCTTCGCTGATCATTTCACCCTTGGTGAGGATCGCGATATCTTCCAGCATCGCCTTGCGACGATCGCCAAAGCCTGGTGCCTTTACAGCAGCAATCTTCAGGCCGCCACGCAGCTTGTTGACGACCAGAGTTGCAAGCGCTTCGCCTTCAACGTCTTCGGCGATGATGAGCAATGGACGGCCCGACTGCACCACAGCTTCGAGGATTGGCAACATGGCTTGCAAATTGCCGAGCTTCTTTTCGTGGATCAGGATGTACGGATTGTCCAACTCGACCGACATTTTTTCGGTGTTGGTGATGAAATATGGCGACAGGTAACCGCGGTCAAACTGCATACCTTCGACAACTTCAAGCTCGCTTTCACGGCCCTTAGCTTCTTCGACGGTGATAACGCCTTCCTTGCCGACCTTCTCCATGGCGTCTGCAATCATCTTACCGATTTCAGCTTCACCATTTGCAGAGATCGTTCCGACCTGTGCGATTTCCGAAGAACCAGCAACTGGCTTCGAACGCTTGACGAGGTCAGCAACAACAGCGTTAACCGCTGTGTCGATGCCGCGCTTCAGGTCCATTGGGTTCATGCCCGCTGCAACCGACTTCATGCCTTCGCGAACAATCGCTTGTGCAAGAACAGTGGCAGTGGTCGTGCCGTCACCGGCAATGTCGTTGGTCTTCGAAGCAACTTCGCGGACCATCTGCGCGCCCATATTTTCGAACTTGTCTTTCAGTTCGATTTCCTTGGCGACGGTAACGCCGTCCTTGGTGATCCGCGGTGCGCCAAAGCTTTTGTCGATGACAACATTACGGCCTTTTGGACCAAGTGTTACTTTTACAGCGTCAGCAAGAATGTCTACGCCGCGCAGGATGCGTTCACGCGCATCGCGGCCGAATTTCACGTCTTTAGCAGCCATGATATTTTTCCTTTAATTGTGTGCCCCAGCGAAGGCTGGGTGATTCAAACCATTCGTCGCTTAGGAAACGATTCCCAAGATGTCCGATTCCTTCATGATCAGCAGGTCTTCGCCGTCGATCTTGACTTCGGTGCCCGACCATTTGCCCAACAGAACTTTGTCGCCAGCCTTGACATCAAGCGGCGTCACAGTCCCGTCTTCTGCCTTGGAACCTGCGCCAACGGAGACGACTTCGCCTTCCTGTGGCTTTTCCTGAGCTGTATCAGGGATAATGATCCCGCCAGCGGTTTTTGCTTCGGCCTCGACCCGACGGACGAGAACGCGATCATGCAATGGACGAAATGCCATATGTTGAACCTTCCTTTAATTGTTCGCCATCCCGCCACCGGCCAAAGCCCGGCGTGACGGCAATGAATGAGCGTTGGCACTCTTTTGGTGTGAGTGCTAACACGGCCCAGATAGGGAGTTTTCATTACAGGTCAAGGACTCGGTAAGCAAATTTTTCTGCCGAGGTTTCAGACCCGCGCCGGCAACCCCGCCGATCGCAACGCCGCATGCGCCTCGGCGATGCTATATTGGCCGAAATGGAATATCGACGCCGCCAGAACCGCACTGGCATGGCCTTCACGCACACCTGCGACCAGATGCCCCAAATTGCCTACGCCGCCGCTGGCCACAACAGGTATGTGTACTGCGTCGGCAATAGCGCGCGTTAATGCAAGGTCATAGCCGTCGCGTGTACCGTCACGGTCCATGCTCGTGACAAGCAATTCACCTGCACCGAGTTCGGCGAGATTCACCGCATGCTCCAGCGCGTCGATGCCCGTGGGATTACGTCCGCCATGGGTGAAGATTTCCCATCTGTTGCCCATCCGCCGCGCATCAACTGAGGCAACCACGCATTGGCTCCCGAAGCGCGCAGCGATATCAGCAACGACTTCGGGTCGCCCGACTGCCGCACTGTTGACCGCGACCTTGTCTGCGCCCGCCAGCAACAACGCCCGCGCGTCCTCTGCGCTGCGCACGCCGCCGCCAACGGTCAGTGGCATGAAGCACACTTCTGCCGTGCGCCGCACGACGTCAATAATCGTCCCGCGCCCTTCATGGCTTGCGCCAATATCGAGAAAACAAAGCTCGTCCGCACCCGCCGCATCATAGGCTTGCGCTTGTTCGACTGGGTCGCCCGCATCGCGCAGGTCGACAAAGTTCACACCTTTGACCACGCGGCCATTGGAAACGTCGAGGCAGGGAATGACGCGGACGCGGACGGTCATGCCCGCCCCGCCACCTTAATCGCCGTCGCCAGATCCAGCCGCCCATCATAAATCGCGCGGCCCGTAATCACGCCCTCAATGCCATCCTTCGCATGCAGCGCGAGCATGTGAATGTCATCAATGCCCTTCACCCCGCCGCTGGCGATCACGGGAATATTCACGCGCCGCGCCAGATCAACCGTCGCGTCGATATTGCATCCGGTCAGCATGCCGTCGCGCCCAACATCGGTGAACAGGATCGAGGCTACACCCGCATCTTCAAACCGGCGGGCAAGGTCGATGACAGGCATGTCGGATTTTTCAGTCCAGCCCTCGGTCGCGATCATGCCATCGCGGGCGTCGACAGCAACGACGATGCCGTCTTCAAACTCGCGCGCCATGTCTTTCACGAACTGCGGGTCTTTAAGCGCCGCTGTACCAATCACGAGCCGCGCAACGCCCATGTCGAACCAACGCTCGACGGTCTGCGGATTGCGGATGCCGCCACCCAATTGGATATAACCGGGGAAATTTTCGATAATGCCCTCAACCGCTTCGGCATTTTCGGGGCGTCCCGCAAAGGCGCCGTCCAAATCGACCACATGCAGAAATTCCGCACCTTGTTCCGCAAATAACATCGCCTGCGCTGCGGGGTCATCGGCATAAACGGTAGCGCGGTTCATATCGCCCTCGGCCAAGCGCACAACTTCGCCGCCCTTGAGGTCAATCGCGGGAAAAACAATCACGGCTTCCACTCCAAAAAGCGTTTGAGGAAATTGATACCATAGGCCTGGCTTTTTTCAGGATGAAACTGCACACCCATGATGTTGGCACGGCCCACCGCAGCAACCAATGCGCCGCCATGGTCTGTGGTCGCCAGAACATCTGTCGCGTCGGCGGCGTCAAAATGATAACCATGCAGGAAATAAGCTTCACCGCGCTCCACAAGCGGCGCGTTGTCGCTGGGCACGACATCATTCCAGCCCATATGCGGGATTTTTAGATCCGTGGCGGGCGCAATCGCGCGCACGGTGCCGGAAATCCAGCCAAGCCCGCGCGTGCTTTTATGTTCCACACCTTCATCGGCAAGCAACTGCATGCCGACGCAGATCCCCAAAAATGGTGTTCCCTGCGCCCGAACGCGCTGCTCCATCGCGGCGATCATGCCGTCAATGCCGGACAAGGCGGCCATACAATGTGCAAAAGCACCAACACCGGGCAAGACAATCCGGTCAGCGTCCGCAACAATGTCGGGATCAGCCGCGACACGCACATCAGCCGCGCCCGCAGCCTTCAACGCATTATGCACCGAATGCAGATTACCTGCGCCATAATCAATCAGCGCAAGGGTCACGGTCTAGAGCGTCCCCTTGGTCGATGGAATGGCATCTGCCTTGCGCGGATCAATTTCGACTGCTTGGCGCAACGCACGGGCCAAGGCCTTAAAGCAGCTTTCGACAATATGGTGGTTGTTTGCGCCGTAGAGGTTTTCGACATGCAGCGTGATACCGGCGCTCGTCGCAAAACTGTGGAACCAATGTTCAATCAGCTCGGTATCCCATTCGCCAAGGCGCGGCATGCCAAGAGACACCTTCCACACAAAATAGGGCCGCCCCGAAATATCGAGCGCGCAGCGGGTCAGCGTCTCATCCATCGGCGCATAAGCCGTGCCATAACGCGTGATGCCACGTTTATCGCCAAGCGCCTGCAAAACGGCCTCGCCAATCGCGATGCCCGTGTCTTCGGTTGTATGGTGCTGGTCAATATGCAAGTCGCCCACCGCCTTGACCTTGAGATCAATGAGCGAATGCCGCGACAATTGCTCTAGCATATGGTCGAGAAAACCGATGCCTGTGGACACTTCATATACACCAGTGCCGTCAAGGTTCACCTCAACATCAATGGACGTTTCGTTCGTCTTGCGACTGATAGAGCCTTTACGCATGGCCGCCGATATAGCTGCGCTAGCGCATTTGGCAAGTTGGCTTACACCAACAAGCATCTTGATTTCGAGCGCTCGGCGGTCCACCTAGCAAGGATGAACGATGAGCATGTTGATAGCCTGATTCCTTATGACGACGTTGTGCAGGAGGCATTGCGCGCGGTTGTTGGCCGCGTGCTCGGCGATGTTGCGCGTGATGGCCTGCCGGGCGACCATCATTTCTACATCACTTTCAAGACTCAAGCCCCGGGCGTTGCCATTCCGCAGCATCTGCACGAACGCTTCCCCGATGAAATGACTATTGTGCTTCAGCATAAATATTGGGACTTGAAGGTTGAGGCCGAGCATTTCGAAGTGGGCCTGTCCTTCAGCCAGATCCCATCGCATCTGTTCATCCCTTATTCCGCGATTACCGACTTCGTTGACCCTGCCGTTGACTTCGCGTTGCAATTCCATGTCGACGCTGGCGAAGGCACGCCCGAGCCACATGAAGAGGCTCGCAATGACAGCCCATCCGTAGCGATAGAAGATGGCTCCAACGTCGTCAGCGTGGACTTCGGACGGAAGAAGTGACGGGGAAAACCCGCACGGAAACTAACAGTTTTGGACCAATAGAAGTCCCCGCCGACGCGTATTGGGGCGCACAGACGCAGCGCAGCATCGCAAACTTCCCCTTCCCTGCGCATGAACGCATGCCGATGGGCATTATCTATGGCCTTACGCATGTGAAGCGCGCCGCAGCGTTGACGCATAAGGCCTCTGGCGCGCTGCCAGCTGACATCGCCAATGCCATCATTACCGCAGCCGACGCCATATTAAGCGGCGAATATGACGCACAATTCCCGCTCGTCATCTGGCAAACGGGCAGCGGCACGCAATCGAATATGAATGTGAACGAGGTTATTGCCGGCATCGCCAATGAGGCGCTGACGGGCACACGCGGCGGCAAAACACCGGTGCATCCGAATGACCATGTCAACATGGGCCAATCGTCGAATGACAGCTTCCCCACCGCATTGCACGTTGCGACGGCGCTGGCGGTGCACAATGACCTCTTGCCCGCGCTTGGTCGCTTGACCGATGCGCTTGCCGCAAAAAGCGCCGGCTGGCAGGACATCGTTAAAATAGGTCGCACCCATTTGCAGGACGCAACGCCGCTGACTTTAGGACAGGAATTTTCTGCCTTTGTCGCGCAGCTTTCGGCATGCCGCGACAGCATAGAACATGCCGTCATGCATCATGTGCATGAACTGGCACAGGGCGGCACGGCGGTCGGCACTGGCCTAAATGCGCCCAAAGGCTTTGACTTAGCCATCTCGAACGAGATTTCTGCCGCAACCGGCATCGCGTTTGAGCCAGCCAGCAATAAGTTCGAAGCGCTGGCCTCTAACGATGCTTTGGTGCTGCTGTCGGGCACGCTCAATACACTCGCGGTTGCGCTCACCAAAATCGCCAATGACATCCGCTTGCTGGGCTCTGGCCCGCGCTCCGGCCTTGGCGAATTGCATTTGCCGGAAAATGAACCCGGCAGTTCAATCATGCCGGGCAAGGTCAACCCGACGCAATGCGAGATGCTGACGATGGTCGCGGCGCAAGTCATCGGCAATCATCAGGCGGTGACAGTCGGGGGGCTTCAGGGGCATTTGCAGTTAAATGTGTTCAAGCCCATGATTGGCGCAAATATCCTGCGGTCGATTGATCTGCTTGCAATTGGCATGGACAGCTTTGCGCTCCATTGCGTCGCGGGTCTTGAGCCTGACCGAACACGGATCGCCGATTTGGTGGAACGATCGCTTATGCTCGTGACCGCGCTTGCTCCGATTATCGGCTATGACAATGCCGCCAACATCGCCAAACGGGCACTGCGCGAAGGAACCACTTTGCGCCAAGCCGCGTTAGCATCCGGACTGGTTGACGAAGCCACTTTCCACACCCATGTCAGAGCCGAAGACATGGTTTGAGTAACAATTTGTTGGTGTGCTGCGTGGGAGACGACAAATGTTAAAAACAATCGCAGGTGCCGTTATCGGCGAAGTTATCGGACGCAAAAGCGGCAATGGCTTGCTTGGCGCGGGGCTTGGCATTGTCGCCACGCGCCTTGCAACCCGCTCTATTCCCGGCTTGTTGCTCGTCGGCGGTGCATTTGCGGCCAAAAGCATGTATGACAAACGCAAGGAACGCCAGCGTAGCTGATCCGCTTTCGTCGGTCACAACCGCGCTTCCCTCTTGACGCGCGCCTAAGCTTTCGCGCAGTAGCGGCTATGGCCCATACCGACACCCACAAGCCGCATGAATTGGAACGCCGCGGACTGCTGTTCGTTCTCTCATCCCCATCGGGCGCAGGTAAATCGACGCTTTCGCGGATGCTTTTGGATGCGGACGCAAAAATCGCATTATCGGTTTCATACACCACACGCGAACCACGCCCCGGCGAGATAGAGGGTGTTCATTATCATTTCACCGATACGGCTACATTCAAGAAAATGGCTGCGGATGGTGAATTTCTGGAATGGGCGCATGTTTTCGGGCATCGCTATGGTACGCCAAAGGGGCCGGTAGAAGAAAAGCTCGCCGCTGGCTGCGACGTTTTGTTCGATATCGATTGGCAAGGCGCGCAGCAATTATATCAAGAGGCTGGACCAGACGTCGTACGCGTCTTCATTTTGCCACCATCGATCGACGAGCTGGAACGCCGCTTACACAGCCGTGCACAAGATAGCGACGCCGTCATTGCAGACCGTATGAGCCGTGCAAAGGCAGAAATCGGGCATTGGGACGGTTATGATTATGTGCTCATCAACGACGATGTGCAGGCCTGCTTTGAAAAGATTCAGCAAATTCTTGCGGCCGAGAGGATGAAACGGCGGCGGCAAAAAGGCTTGATCGGCTTCGTCCGCGACCTCGCGGCGACTTAGGGTCAGGACCTAAGCAAAAGCCGCCAAAAACAGGGTTATTCCGCCCAGGCCAATCGACAAATGCCAGCGCAGCTTCATCCAGCCGGGTGGCAATGCGCAGCGCGACGACAACCATCGATCCGCTAAGGGCGATAGCATTAGGAAAATCCCAAGCCATGCCAGCGAGGGGCCGGGCCATTCCCACCCCCAAATCCATGGCAAATAGGTTGCAAGCGACAATAAGCTTGGCGCGACAGCGAGCGCAAATATCCCGTTGGCCGACACATCATTGTTGCGCGTGGTAACAGCAAGGCCCCACCACATGCCGCCCAAGAAGCTGAATATAAATGCAGCATAGCCATAGGCCGCTGCCAGCCCTGTCCAGCGATACTCCATCCCGGACAAGACCATGACAGCGGCAATGACCTGCGGAAGCAATCCTGCATAGCCTGCAACAAACGCCGCCTTTGGAAGCGGTCGTAAGGTGAATGTCGCGTTGTCTGTCATTGGCCTTTTCCTTGATTATAGAACCCGATTACCCGCCCTTCCCTTAACCAGCGAGGCGGGTTTTCACCTAGGTTCGGGGTACAAGCAAATCCAGAAAACGCACCGCAGCCATGAACTCGCCTTCACGATCGCTCCGGTTTTTCTGCGCCCAATGGTCAGCGCCCCATAATTCTTCCTGCCAAATCTCATCCAGACAGGCGGCCTTCCAAATATCTTCGGCGGTGCCTGCGCGTTCGATGATGGCCAAGGTTGCGACAAGCGATCCTGACAAATGCGCAAGTTTTGCCATGGCGGCCAGTTCAAATGCCCCGCGTGCGGCGACCGCGCGGCGCAAAGTCTCAAGCGTCGCCGCTGGCTGGGGTTGGTGCATGATACCTTCGACAATGAGGAAATCGATATCATAACGTCCTTTGGCCCAGTCCAGCCACGGATCCCAAATCTGCGCCTGCCGGTCGGCCAATGCCTCACCAGCCGCAGCGCGATAACAAAAATTGTCCGTCTCGCCATAGGCCGCAATGGCGGCGGCAAAACCATCATGGTCCGGCGCGATCCGGTCGATGGCTGCATTGGCAAACCCCGTATTGGGCATCAGCACGGGGTTCACGTTTTTTTCGACAGCCTCCCATTCGGCCACAACTGCGTCCGCCATTTTTTGGGTGGGCAGCGCCAGCAGATTGCCCGTTGGCGTCTTTACCGGACGGCCATCAAGCCGAACAGCGAGCCCATAATCACTGGGTTCAAGCGTAACTGCCTTCCAAAATCGCCTCATATATCAGGTGTACTTTTCCATCTTTTCGAAAGCAGAACAGGCAGTAGCATAAAGCCTATCATGCCGACCAGAAACAGCAGATAACCAATAGCTTTGGGCAATCCAAATGCCTCCCGTGCGATGACGGCCAAGCCGACAACCAACATGATCGCACCCGTAATCCGGCACAGGTTGATAACCAGAAACCGGTATTGCGCGCGTGTTTCTGCGCGTGATTTATCGTCTGTGGGTGTCATGCAAAATCCATGAGATAGGTTTTAAGGTCGTCCATGCTTTCGGCGATATAGTCTGCACCTGCTTCGCGCAGGTCCTCCACGCTATGATAGCCCCAGTTCACCCCCACGGTCCGCGTTCCCGCGGCACGGCCCATGTGAATGTCATACACCGTATCGCCAATGACCACTGCGTTGCGTGCATCGGTTCCAGCATCGGCCAGCGCTTGATATACCATTGACGGGTGCGGTTTGGACGGATGGCGATCGGCGGTTTGCAGCGTAACGAACAAACCCGTGATGGCATGATGGTCAAGGCAGCGCATCAGACCGCGATCGGACTTGCCCGTCGCCACGCCCAACAGCCAGCCGCAAGCGTCCATTTCCGATAACAACGATGCCATCCCGTCATAGAGCGGTTCATCGACTAAGCCGTTGTTGCGCAATGTAAGGAACGCAGTCCGGTAATGTTCGGCCATGTCCTGATGGCATTTATCCTCCGCATTCGGCAGCAACACGCGCATGGATTCTACCAACGATAACCCAACCACCCGCCGGATATCATGACGCCGCGGTGGGGTCAGCCCAGCGCCCTCAAACGCATGCTCCATGGCCATGCAGATATTCGCTTGGCTGTCGACCAACGTCCCGTCGCAATCGAATATGGCAAGGCGATGCGTCATTCAGGGAGATTACGCATCGCGTCGGCAATTGCAATATTGCCGGCCACCTCCGCGCCATTTGCCGCTGCCTCCCGCATAGCTTCGCTTTTGTTTTGCCCTAGCTTCAGAGTGCTTCGCCATGTGGTGACGTGCATTTCAAACCCGTAAATGCCGCGGAGCATTTTTTCAAACAGGCCATCCGTCATTTTGGCGCGTGTCCAAACGGGTTTGGGCGCCAGTTTCAACTCTTGGGAATAAGACAAAGCATCCGATTGAGCGATCAACTCCGCCTCGTCCATTTTACGCGCAGGCCCCACCAACTCGACCGCCACATAATTCCATGTAGGAACCTGATCAGGGGTGCCATACCAATCCGGACTGATATAGCCATCAGGCCCGTTTATAACGAACAGCGCCTCTGCCCCATCAAGATATCGGGCAATCGCGTTGCTGCGCGCCATATGGAAACCGATACGGTCCTCGCCAAGAAATACGAATGGCAGATGCGCCACATGCGGCCCATCTTGGGTATTGAGGAATAGCATGCCAAAGCCGACTTCCTGCGCAAAAGCGCGCATAGCGGCGCGGTCTTCCCACCGAAACGCAGCATTAGGATGCATTAAGTCCTCCCCTTGGGTGCAACCTTTTTCGCCGTTGGTTTTTTGCCAGGCGCCTTACCCGTCACAGCCTTTTTAATCACAGGCTTCTTCGCGGCGATTTTTTTGCCGGCGGCCATTTGGCTGCGTTTATTGTCCTTTGGCTTTTCACTTGTTGATCCGCGCGAGCGGCGTTCGCCCTTGCGTTCTTTGCGCGCGGATTTTGCGATGTTGGCAGCGACGCGTTTCTTGCCTTCGGCGGTGTCGCTGAACTTGGGCGCGTCCAATACCAACGCATCGCCTAGTTCGATGTCAAAACCCAAATCGTCAAAGCTTGCCTTCATATGCGGGGGCATATCGGCGCGGACGTCAATCTGATGCCCCGACGGATGGTCTATGCGGATACGGCGGGCGTGGAGATGCATTTTACGGCTTATCGTACCTGTCAGAAACGCGTCCTTGCCGCCATATTTGCCGTCGCCGACAATCGGGTGGCCAATAGCGGCCATATGCACGCGCAACTGGTGCGTCCGGCCCGTATAGGGTTGCAGCTCAACCCAAGCCGTGGCGTTGCCTGCCCGCTCAACGATGCGGTAGCGTGTGCGTGCGGACTGCCCCTCTTTTTCATCCACATGCATTTTTTCGCCGCCGCTGCCCGGCTGTTTGCCGATGGGCAGGTCGATGAAACCATCGGCAATGTCCGGTACGCCGACAACCAGTGCCCAATAGACCTTACGCGCGGTGCGGGACGAAAATGCCTTTGCAAAATGCCCTGCCGACCGCGACGTGCGCGCCAGCAACAATGCGCCCGACGTGTCCTTGTCCAACCGGTGGACAAGCTTTGGCCGGCTATCCAATTCAAAGCCCAAGGCGTCCAGCAAACCATCAACATGATTTTCGGTCTTGGTCCCGCCCTGCGTTGCCAAACCCGCTGGCTTATTGATCACCAACGCAGCGTCATCCTTGTGGATCACCATGCTCAGCGCGAATTCCATCTCGTCGTTCGTCAGCTCGCGGCGAATGCGTGTTGGCCGCGCGCTTGAGGATGCAGAAGCATCAGCAGGCGGCACGCGCAGGGTTTGCCCCGCAAGCAATCGGTCGCCGGGCGTGGCGCGCTTGCCATCGACGCGCAATTGCCCGGTACGCGCCCAACGCGATACGATGTTGAACGAAGCGTCGGGCAAATGCCGTTTGAACCAACGGTCCAGCCTTATGCCGTCATCGTCGGGGGCAACGACAAATTGCCGGATGCCTTTTTCGTCGTTTTTACTCATACCCAAATTGCCTTTGTTATCGCCATTCCGGCGAAAATCGCGCCAAGCGCCAATATGACCGACACAATGGCATAGATTGCCGCCATGCCCATCTGCCCGCGCTGAACCATTTGCGCCATTTCAAGTGAGAAGGCGCTGAAAGTCGTAAACCCACCCAGCACGCCAACGCCCAGAAACAGACGCAACGGCTCTGCCGAATTGTCGCCGCGCATCACCCACATTGCCAGCACACCCATGCATAGACCGCCTAAGACATTTGCCATAAAGGTTGGCCATGGCCAGCCTACCGCGCTAATCGGTAGCGCGCGGGACAGGCCGTAACGCAATGCTGCGCCAATGGCTCCGCCCGACATGACAAGGATGATGGGGTTCATATCCGCGCTTTAGCGGCGCTTGCTGCCAAAAGCCAGCCAAAGCAATGCACGGGCCAGACGACATCGCCGCGCCACGACAACGGCCACGGCACGGCCCCGATGCGGGAGATCTCCCATCTCCCTCAACTATGAAAATCCGGGTTCGATCTCCGCTGCAAGGGTTATAGCCGAAAGCAACATTGCCTAATCGCGCGGTCCTTCCCCACCGGGTCGCCCAAAACCGTTACTTCACTGCACCGCGATAGCTAATATTGCGCCGGGCACCCGGTGCGATGGCGTCGGCAAAAACCAACGCAGCTGGAAAATTAGAGAAACCCATAGCATTGCCAGCATCGGCCCAGACCCGGACCGATGACGTCTCGCGGTAATACATTAGTCGTGCTAGGCCCAAAATTCGCCCGTGCGGCAGCCTGTTGGCAGCATATTTGCATTAAAAGGAACGCTTATGATCCCCTTCGTCACCATGACCGATACCCGTGGCCAGAAAATATCTGTCAACCCGGAAATCGTCCAATTCGTCCGTACCGCCGACAATGCGCATGACGAATGCTTGATTGTATTTGGCAAAGACCAATTGTTGCGCGTGCGCGGCACTCTTGAGGAGGTAACGGACAGTTTGCGGAACGGATAGATTGTCCTGCCCCTCATTCCCGCAACTAAACCATATGCAATAAGTTCAGGATGACGGTGCGGAGCAAATGCCTGACGCTGTGGGGTCGATAGGGTCACAGTCGTATCTTGCACCCCCACCCCATAAGCGCTAAGGCGCGGCCAGCAAACGAATCTCCCGCTTTTACGCTGGTTTGACGCGCGTTCAGTGGCCGCAGATAGCGGTGACCGTGTTGTCTTCCCCATCCGGCCAAAAGCCCAAATTTTAAGGGATAGTGATAATATGACCGCAATCGGATTAGACAGCCTGCAAACCCGTTCCACCTTGACCGCTGGCGGCAAGACGGTGGATTATTTCTCGATCAAAAAGGTCTCGGAGAAATTGGGCGATGTGTCGCGTCTGCCGTTTTCGATGAAGGTATTGCTCGAAAATCTGCTGCGCTTTGAAGATGGCGGATTTACCGTTTCGGTGCAGGATGTGCAGGCACTGATCGATTGGCAGAAGGACGCCAAATCGGACCGCGAAATTCAATATCGCCCCGCCCGCGTTTTGTTGCAGGATTTTACCGGCGTTCCTTGCGTTGTCGACTTAGCCGCGATGCGCGACGCGATGACCGCGTTGGAGGCGGACCCGTCGAAGATCAATCCGCTCGTCCCCGTCCATCTGGTCATTGACCACAGCGTCATGGTCGACGAATTCGGCCACCCCAAGGCAGCCGAGCAGAATGTCGAAATCGAATATCAACGTAACGCCGAACGCTATGACTTTTTGAAATGGGGTTCAAAATCGCTGAACAATTTTAAGGCAGTCCCTCCCGGAACCGGCATTTGCCATCAGGTCAATCTGGAGCATATCGCGCAGGCCGTATGGACGAGCGTTGGTGAAGATGGCGCGACGATCGCCTACCCCGATACCTGCGTCGGCACAGACAGCCACACGACGATGATCAACGGTCTTGGCGTGTTGGGTTGGGGCGTTGGCGGTATTGAGGCAGAGGCCGCAATGCTTGGCCAGCCGGTATCGATGTTGATCCCAGAAGTCGTTGGCTTCAAACTGACCGGCGCGTTGCCCGAGGGCGTAACTGCGACCGACCTTGTGTTGACGGCAACGCAAATGCTGCGTGCAAAGGGTGTTGTTGGCCGCTTTGTGGAATATTATGGCCCCGGTCTTGCGTCCTTGTCGCTTGCCGACCGTGCGACGCTCGCCAACATGGCGCCTGAATATGGCGCGACCTGTGGTTTCTTTGGCATTGATGAAAAGACCATCGAATATCTGCGCCTGACTGGCCGTGATGAGGACCAGATTGCGCTCGTTGAGGCTTATGCCAAAGAACAAAGTCTGTGGGCTTATGCCGATATGGCGGACCCGATTTTCACCGACACACTTTCGCTCGACATGGGCAGCGTGGTTCCATCGCTTGCAGGGCCAAAGCGTCCGCAGGACAAGGTGATCCTCACGCAAGTCGACAATGTGTTCAACGACGATCTCATCAACGTCTACAAGCATGACAGCGCAAAGCGCGTCGCGGTTGAGGGCAAGACGCATGATATTGGCGATGGCGACGTTGTGATTGCGGCGATTACAAGCTGCACCAACACCTCGAACCCAAGCGTGCTCGTTGCCGCTGGGCTGGTTGCACGCAAGGCCAATACCCTTGGCTTGCGTCCCAAGCCCTGGGTAAAAACATCACTTGCGCCGGGGTCACAGGTTGTGACCGATTATCTCGATCGTGCGGGCCTAACCGCGGATTTGGACGCGGTTGGTTTTAACTTGGTCGGCTATGGCTGCACAACCTGCATCGGTAACTCCGGTCCATTGGCGGAACCGATTTCGGCTGCGATCAATGGCCATGACATTGTTGCGGCCTCCGTCATTTCGGGCAACCGCAACTTTGAAGGCCGCGTGTCGCCCGATGTGCGCGCCAACTTTTTGGCGTCGCCGCCACTGGTTGTGGCTTACGCGCTTAAGGGCACAGTAACCGAAGACTTCACAACGACGCCCATTGGTCAGGCAACGGACGGCAGCGATGTGTATCTGCGCGATATCTGGCCCACCAATCAAGAAGTGCACGATGTCATGACCGCAAACATCGACCGTTCGATGTTCACTGCGCGCTATGCAAAGGTCTATGAAGGCGACGCGCATTGGCAGAAGATTCAGGTCGAAGGTTCGGACACCTATCAATGGCGCGCCGGGTCGACTTATGTCGCAAATCCCCCCTATTTTGAGGGGATGAGCATGACGCCAGCGCCGGTGATGGACATCATCGAGGCAAGGCCGCTGGCGATTTTGGGTGACTCGATTACCACCGACCATATCTCACCTGCTGGAAGCATCAAAGCGGACAGCCCAGCAGGAAAATTCCTTTTAGAGCATCAGGTTAGCAAAGCTGACTTCAACTCCTATGGCGCACGGCGCGGGCATCATGATGTCATGATGCGCGGTACCTTCGCCAACATCCGGATCAAAAACGAAATGGTCCCGGGCATCGAAGGCGGCATGAGCAGCTATAAAGGCGAAGTCATGGCAATATACGACGCCGCCATGAAGCATAAAGCCGACGGCACACCCTTAGTGGTCATCGCAGGCAAGGAATATGGCACGGGTTCATCACGCGATTGGGCGGCGAAGGGCACCAACCTTCTGGGCGTCCGCGCGGTGATCGTCGAAAGCTTCGAACGTATCCACCGTTCCAACCTTGTTGGCATGGGCGTATTGCCGCTGCAGTTCCTAGAAGGC
>Ga0114973_10001084_pt1 | contig 20391 bp, 16 predicted proteins | sample M_140807_MF_Meta_FD_87025 | JGI IMG/M metagenome (GOLD analysis project Ga0114973, IMG submission 87025) | Freshwater microbial communities from Lake Montjoie, Canada to study carbon cycling - M_140807_MF_MetaG | ecosystem: Environmental > Aquatic > Freshwater > Lake | place: Lake Montjoie...
AAATAGTAGATTTTGTCATAATTACACCAGATGTATCAGAATTAATAAATTTACTATTTGTACTACTAGCAATATCATTTAAATAACAGTTTGTGAAATCAGAATTTTTAATTAATGAACATGTTTTAACAACTGAATTAGAAATAGTTGCATCAAAAATTGTATTTCCATTAATAACAGAATCTGTTAAGATAATATTATCAGATAAATCACAACGAATTAGTTTTGTTTTTACAAGTTCAACATTGAATAAACTACAATCAATTAAATCAGTTCTATTAAAACTAGAATCTCTACAGTTTGTATTAATAAACTTACAGTTTGTAAAATTTGAATTACCAGAAATATCTGGACATAATCTAAAAATAGAGTTTTTACCAACAATACCATTTGCACTATAACCAGAAACATCATGGCCATCTATTATATCTCCAACTAAAATTGATTCAGGTGATTGTAAATTGAATGGAGGTAATTGAATTGAATCAGTTATTGTTGATGAATTTGATTCTGTTTTTGAAAGATTAACAACAGCAGTTGTGATATTAATTTCAAGATTTTTAACTGTATCTAATGCTAAAACAAGATCTTTTCTTTCAAATAAATTATTATTGATCAAAGTATAATAAGTGAAAGTTCCTTTAGAGTATTGCATAGTAATAGGAACTGATGAACTTGATAAAATTGAATTAATGTTATTGTAAAATAAATCAAGAATAATAGCTAATTGTTTTAAAAATTGTTTGTGTTCGGGGTCGAATGCATTAATTGATACATCTGTACGTTGAAATGCACCATTCCAAACAGAGTACCATGAATTAATGGAATCTCTTGCCAAAGTAAGCTGTGCACGAAGATTTGAATAAATTTCTTCATATGCATTACAGACACTGATCAAGTTACGTACTGCGACTTTATTTCCAGAATAATTTAATTTTGAGGGGTCGAATAAATATGGCATATATAATATATTAATATATATTTTTTTTAGACTTGTTATAATAGTAAAATTAAATCGTATAAACTTTTTAAATTTAATTAAACCAGTGTCTTTAAAACATCAATATCCTGAATAATTTTTTGAAGTTCTGAACAAAAGTTTTTTCCAAAAGTTATTTTTGAATTAAATTTTAATACTACAGTTGAAAAAATTATTTCCAAAACCTCAATATCACCCAAAATTCCAATTTGAGAATTCAAAACTAAATTATTAAATATTCCAAAAAATATTGTACATCTATTTGAATCAGTATAATATACATTAATATTTTTTGTTTTAGATATTATTGCTAGTCTTGAATTTAAATTTGTACTAAGTAAATTTAATCTAGAATAAAGAGTAGTAATTATATTTTGGTATGAACTTGAAACAACAAGAAAATTAGAAGAAGAGTCAATTTGTGCAAATAATGATAAATTTTCAATATCAACTTTTAGAATCATAAAAAACTCGATATATTTTTCATAAATTTCTTGTAAAAATAGAGATTTATTCATATTAAAAATAGTTTGTGTATTATAAACCTCAACAATTGATCTATTTTCATAATTCTCAATATATGTTTTATAATCTGTAATAGTATTAATACAACTTTGAACATAATTAATACAAATATTAAGTTTTGGTAAAAATTCATAGGAATAAATTGTCTTTTCATTAATTTTAATTTCATGTGATTTTATTTTAAAAATAAAATTATCATAAAATACTTTTGGATATTTACTTTTTTTAAAAAGTAAAAATGAAAAATCAAATGGTATTGTAGTTGGTATTATAGTTGGTTTTGATTTTCTCTTTGTTTCAATATTTTTTTCTGTAAAATTAATATCACAATTATGTTTTGTTTTTTTAGTTTCAAAGTTTCTAAGTTGTATTTTTGGATTTGGTGCAATAATTTGTTCCGAAAAATTACTATTTATACTATTTATACTTTGTATTTCTGAATTATATTCTGATCTAGGACTTGAAATACTACTTAAATTATGACTATAATTTTCAAAGTTTTTAATTTGTATCTTTAAATGTGGTCTAATAATTTCTTCTGAAAAATCAGTATTTATACTTTGCATTTCTAAATTAGAATTAGAATTAGAATCACAATCTGAATCATAATTTCGACTATGAGTCTGTTTATGTTTACTTATTTTTTTATTTTCAAAATTTTTAATTTCTATTTTTGGGTTTGGTGCAATAATTTGTTCTGAAAAATTAGTATTTATACTGTGTATTTCTAAATTAGAGTCACAATCTGAATCATAATTTGATTCTGAACTTTGACTATGATAAGTTCTAGGTCTTTGATTAACACCAGGTATTTTTTTATGTTGAAAATTTTCAACCTGTATTTTTTGATTTGGTGCAATAATTTGTTCTGAAAAATTAGTATGTATACTTTGTATTTCTGAATTAGAATCACAATCTGAATTAGAGTTTGATTCAGAACTTTCACTATGATAAGTATTAGGTTTAGGAATATATCTATGATTAGTACTAGGTTTATGACTAGTTATTTTTTTATTTTGAGGATTTTTAACTTCTATCTTTGGATTTGGTGCAATAATTTTTTCTGAAAAATCAGTGTTTGTGGTTTGTATTTCTAAATCAGAATCATAATCTGAATCTCTACTATTTAAATCTAATTTATCAAAATTAATATCATAATTAGAATTAATATCATAATTAGAATCAATATCATAATTAGAATTAGTACTTTGTATTTCTAAATTGTCTGATGTTAGTTTTTTATTATTATTTTCAAAGTTTCTAACTAGTATCTTTGGATTTGGTCTAATAATTTGTTCTGAATAATTAGAATTCATACTTTCTAGTTCAAAATTGTCATATATTTTTTTTTTATTTTCAAAGTTTTTAGAGTTTAGTTTTGGTCTAATAATTTGTTCTGAATAATCAGTATTTAGACTTTGTATTTCTAAATCAGAATCTGAATTAGAATCAGAATAATTTAATTTATCACTATTTGAACTTTCTGATTCAGAAGAAATATAATCTATTATAGATTTACTTGAATTAATTGATATTAGATCTATTTTACCAATATTAATTTTTTCATACATATCTTTTGTTCTAAAATAATATAGTTTAATAGTATTAGATTCATTAATAAAAAATGGTGTTGGTAAAGATTTATAATCACATATTATAGTAATTAGGTCAGTATATAATTTTTTTGTATTAATATTATTGCTATTAGACTCAACAGAATTTTTTAATTGTACTAATAGTTCTAAAAATTTGATATAAGAATTTTGAACATAATTTACATACATACCTAAATTAATAGGTGCTTTTATTTGTTGAGAATATAATTCTTGGTAATACAAATAAATATTTTTAAATATTGTCCGAAGACTTTTTGCACTATCAATACATAAATCTATATTTGTATAATCAAAATCAAATTGGGTTTTGTTAATATGAAAAGAACTAATATATCCATCAGTATAAATTATATTATGTATTATAAAAAATGTTTTATTACTTGATGCAATATTTTGTATAGGTTTAAGATTTTCTCTTAACTCGTATATTATCAAATTATTAGATCTTACATTATAAATAAACTTTTTTATAAATTTAATTATTAATTTAATATACTTAATCAAGTCTTTTAAATCCATTTGTTATAAGATAAGATAATAATATTATTATCTTAACTTAAAAACTATATTTAACAGCATCATCTAAATTTGTTATTAATTCATATGTAAACTTGGTATCAAATAAATCTGGATAATCTTTTTCAATTTCTTCAATATCTTTTTCATTTTCTTTTGATACAAGTACTTTAGTAATTCCAGCTTGTTTAGCTCCAACTAATTTGTATTCTAAACCACCAATTTTTGTTACATTAGAGTTTAGATCAATTTCACCTGTCATTGCAATCTGATGATTAAATGGTTTTGATAGAATTAATGAAATAAAAGCAATTGAAAAAGCACAACCAGCAGAAGGTCCATCTTTTGGAGTAGCACCAGCTGGTGTATGAATATGAAATCCATTAGGAAAATTCTTTTTAATATGAGCATTAATTAACTCAATTGTATTAAATTCAGTATTAGAACAAATATATCTAATTGCACAAGTAAATGCACATTGAACACTTTCCTTCATTACATCACCCTGTGATCCAGTTAATTTTAGAACAAAATTTGTATCCAAAGAGTAATTTGTTTCAATTTGAATTGTTGTTATACCACCTGTTCCAACATTTGTTGCATATAATCCATTAACAACACCAATCATTGATTTTAATCCTATTTTCTTTTTAACAATTTTAGATGTAGAATCTATAAGATCATCAACCATCTGCGGAGTTAACTTGATTGTTTTTAAATCTGAACTCAAGTATTTATCTAAAGAATTTGTTAAACGTAATTTATTTAGTTTGAGTAAAATTAACTCTATTTTTCTTTTAATATCACGTACACCAGCTTCAACAGTATAATCATTAATTAAATCTTTTATAGTAGAATCATCCATCTCAAGATGATAAGGAAATCCTATTATTGTTTTTAACTCGTTTAGCACATAATTCTTAACAATTGATATCTTATCTTGAATATTATATGGTTTAACATTTAACTCGATAAATCTATCTAATAAAATAGGATCAACTTTTGATCTATCATTATAGGATGTCATAATAATAAGACGATCTAAAGGAAAATCAATTCCTTGAAAAAATCTATCTTGGAAAGATGAGTTCATATTTGGATCTGTTAAGTGAATTAAAATTGATGAAATTTCATTTGTTGATCCATGTTTTGCACATGATTTATCTAATTCATCTAAATATAATATACAACGTGTAGAACCTGCCTCTAAAATTTTTTTAATAATTAAACCTGGTTGTGCACCAGAATAAGTGTATCCATGTCCATGTAAAAGTTCACCATCATTTTGTCCTCCCAAAGTAATCTGAACAAATGGAATATTAAGAGCTTCAGAAAGTGTTTTTGCTATTAAAGTTTTACCAACACCAGGAGGACCATTTAATGATATAGCACAACCATTTGATTTTGGATTAGAAATCCATTTGGCAACTTGTAAAATAAGTTGTTCTTTAATCTTTTTATGTCCATAAGTTTTAACTGTTAGTTTTGTTTCAATATCTTTTAGATATTCACCACATCTAATAGGGTCAGAAGATGTAACTTTAAATAAACTATCATCTGGATCTGGCCAAGGAAAGTTTAACAAAGTTTTAACATATAAAAATTGTTTATAATAGTCATTATTATTTAGTTTCATTTCATTTATTTTTTCAATAGCAAGTGACTTGACATTTGATGGCATATTTTTGAGTAATAAAATCTGTTTTTTTAAATCAACATTTTCATATGTCATCTCATTTAACTTGTCAATTTCTTCTTTTAAATTGATATTTATTTTTTTTAATTTAATTTGTGATACAAAGTTTAATGAAAAGTAGATAACATCAGAAATAAATAGATTATTGACTTTTTTATCTTTAAGAATTAAAAATAACATTCCAGCAATATTAATCTGTTCATCAGTACCTAATAGCAACACTTTAATAATATTATAGACATCAATTGGTTTATTAATTTTACTTGAAAATTCTTGCATGATATTAGAAAATGTTTTGTTACTTATTTTCATATATAATGCATGGGCTTCAGAAAGTAACTGTTCCCATTTTTGTTTTGAATAAACTATTATTTCTCCTATATCACAGTACTTAATATATTTCGATTTAAAATTTATTTCATCATCTGATCCTCTTATAGAAAACATATTTGAAATCTCTTTTTTCTTCTCAAATAACTTTGGAAATGAAACTTGAGTCATTATTCGTGAACTTAAATTTAAATAATCATCATAAAATACACCTTGACAAATATATTTGGATTTTGGAGTATTAATAACAAGATCAAAGTATGGTAGTATTATTTCTTGAGGTTGAGTAGAGTTTACACGGAAAAATAAATTAGTATTCATTAACCCATAAGAATCTTTAATTATTTTCTTATCTTCTGATGTAATTTGTATTGAATCTACTTGGAAAATTTTTAGAATTTTAAAATGTGAATTTATTAACTTGGGTATTTCAATGTTAATTTGATTAAATTTTACAAATTCTTCAATACTAGGAAAGCCGATCAATCCTATAAGATCATCTAAACTATCGTCAAAATGATCATTAATTGGATATAAAATATTTTTAGGTACTGGACTTGGTAGACCTTCTTTAACATATTTTGATTCAATCAGTTCATATAGTTCATTAAAATTTCCTTGATATTTTTTAATCAAATCCATATATTGACAATTAAATTCAGGTTCAGAATAATCTAAAATAATACTGTTATAACTTATATTAATACTTTTTGATAACTCGTAAATTTGATTGATAAAAACATTTTTGTCAGTTGTTGTAATAAAATATCTTTTAAAAATATCATATGTATGAGATTGGAATTTAGTTAGGAGTTCATAAATTTGTAAATAATTCCTTTTTAAACAATAAATTTTAAAATCATTTACGATCATTACGTTAATAAATTATAATTATAAAATAATTATAATTTAAAAACTTAAATATAATTATTAATAATCATGAATAATAAGAAAATTAGAAAAGCATATAGTTTAAAAATGGAAAATAATAATAAATATGGGTGTTATTATGGGTATACACCAGAACAGGCAGTAAGTAAAGCATTTAGTCAAGCATTCAAAAGAAAAGAATTAATATTTGTTCCTCATGAAATCTATAATATTTATTTATTAAATAAAAAAGATAAAACAATATATTTATTTGAAGCAAAAAGGTGTAAATTAGAAAATCCTATTATTAAAAATATTTGTAATAAAGAAATTGTATTTAATTTCAAAAATAAAGTAAAATTAATAAAAATTGATAAATATTATTAGAGACTAAGATAAAAAATTTATTATAAAATAAATTTTTTATTGTTGATTAAAATCCAAAAAAAATATTATAAAATCAAAAAAAAAATATTTAGCAAAAAAAATACTATAGAAAAAACAAAAAAATTAATTATTTTATTCGTTCAAATATTTAAAAATATATTAATGATTAATAGTATATATATAATGAGTAACGACAACGAAGCCCAAGAAGTTGAGAATAACGAAAAGAGAAACAGATCTTTCAAAGTCAAGCTATCCGAAGAGGGTCAATCTTATGGTAGATATAATGGTGATTCACCTTACCAAGCCGCTAACAAGGCTTTATCTGAAATTATTAGAACTAAGGTAAAGGAAGGAGAAGCAGTTGAAGGAAAGATTACTTTTTGGTTAATTGAATCAACAAAGGGATCATCAAAGAGAGTTCATCAATATGAAGGTGAAAGAATTAAACTTGATGAACCTGTTAAATACAAGGTTGGTGATAATGAAATTGTAAAGGAATACAAGAATATTTTAAAGAAGATTAAGAAAGCTGATCAAGTTGAAGTTGTTTCAACCAAGAAGACAACTAAAAAGGCTGTAGGAGGAGCAAAGGCAACCAAGAAGACAACAAAGGTAGCAGCAAAAGCAACTAAGAAGACAACCAAGGTAGCAGCAAAGGCAACCAAGAAGACAACCAAGGTAGCAACCAAGGCAACTAAAGCTACAACCAAGACAACTAAAGCTGCTGCTAAGTCAACCAAGAAGGCAACTAAGGCAGTTGCTAAAAAGGCTAAGGCAACTAACAACGAAGTTTAAATTTAAAATTAATTAAATTAATTAAAATAATTTAATTAATAGAAATACTAAATAATATAATTACATACAGATAGGAAGATGATCATAATTACCAATAGTTGAATTAAGTTCAATTCTATTTTGATAAAATACAGGAAGAATAGATGCATAAGTATTAATTTTACCGAATGTGGTTAAATTAGCGACCACATGGTCAATAGGAACATTAAGTGGATGTTTAATATTAGCAAGTATAATAGATGCCCCTTTTCTAGAAAATGCGATTGCATGATGACAGAGTGTTCTTTTTGTTTTAACAATATAGTTATTAAATGGAAAATGATTTGCACAATCGTCCCAACATCTTCCCAAGTATAGTACATCCCAATCATCAGGTAGCGATTCAACACATTTGGTAATATAATTTTTAATAAAATGTAGTTTTAGTCCAACATTTTTATAAAATTCATTTGTAAATGGGATATTATCATCTTCAAGCATAAGCATAGATTTTTTTTCAGAAGCAATAAAATTCTTTAGAACAGTTTCCTGAGAAAGTGCACATGCAATTTCACCTATTTTTAAATTATAAACATTGTTATAGTCAAGATCTTTTTTAAGTATTGCATTAAAAATAGTTGGTTTAATATCAAATGATTTACAAAATTTTTTAACATGATCAATACGTTCTGGGATAGTTATAATTTGTCTATACTCGAAAAGATCTTCTAACCAATCACTCTTATCTTTTTTATCTGTGAATTTTTCTAATTTACTAGAAAAATTTGATGATTTAATTAATGTAGATCCAAGTGCATAAATAATTAAAATTAATATTAAATAAATTATTTTTTCCATTTATATATATATGAAGATTAAATTTTTTCAGATTAATCTGAAAAATTTATTTTAACATATTCACATAATTCGTTAATTGAATTAATTAGATCCTTATATATAATTGTATTAGTTAAACTTATTTGATTTAATTTTTCAACTAAATATTTTTCACCAAACTCTGTTAATTCAAAATCTTTAATATTTGTTATTAAATAATCAACTAAATTATCATAATCAGTTTTTGTATATATTTGTATTTCTTCTTCTACCCTATTTTCAGATAAATCTAGTGGTTGTAAATTAATCAAATTTTTAATTGATGAACATGATGTTTTTTTATCACTTGGGAAATCAAATACTTGTGAGTAGTTTGCAACATCATCAGCTTCATCTATTTGTACTTCATTCTTATCATCAAAGGTTTCTAATTTTTTAGTCTGCCCTTGAGCAAGTATATCATTTATATCTTGTATAATAAAAATATCATATCTATCTGTTAAATATTCTCTTAGTTTTATTAACATATCAATATAATTTGATATTTCTTCAGAAGACATTTCAAATGTTGTATCATATGCAACTAATCCTGAAGATATATCATTTATAATTGCACATTTATTTAATAAATTTGTATTAATTCTATATCTTGAAACAATATATGGATTTGACATTGCACCAAGTACTTTTTCCAAGTCTAATCTAACTGTTTGAATAACTTCAGGTTCTAAATTTAAATCTACCCTAAAATTAATTTGATAAGAGATTTTATCTACTAGTGTAATTAGTTGATAATAGTTTGATATTAGCTTTTTATACTGAGCTTCAGACCCTTTTGTTTGTTCATATTTAGATAATAAATCTGTAATTGTTTGTTCTGATAATTTTGAGTTTGATGTTTCTATTTGTATTCCAGATTCTGTAAATCCTCTTTTATCTCTAGCACTTACACTAATAATTCCATTAGAGTCTACTCTAATACTAACAAAAATTACAGGTTTATTTGGTGGCAAATTTACTAGACTAAATTTACCTATAAAAACGCATCCTTCTTTGAAAATACTTTCACCTTGAAATACAGTAATATCAACTGATTTTTCATTAGGATCTTCTGTAGTAAAAGATTTTGTTTTTGTTATTGGTATTGGTGTATTTCTTTCAATTATCTTAATAATTTGACCATCTGCTGATTCAATACCTATACTAAGTGGTAATTTTTCTATAAGAACAATATTATCACTTCGTGAATTAAAATAACCATAGGCTGATGCACCTAGTGATACAGCAATATCTTCATATAGTAAAAATGTTTGACTATTTATTTTTAAACTTACCTTATCAATTTGTTTATTAAAATAATTACTAACTAAAGTTCTAAAATATGGAATTTTAAATGATCCACCTACTAATACAATTTCATCAATTGAATCTTTTTCTAATCCAGCACTATCTAATACTTGTTTAATTGTAAAAATCATTTTTTCTGCAAATTCTTTTTCTAATTGTGAACAAAACTTTTTGTATTTGTATGTAAAAGTTTTTGCTAATTCATTTGAGTAATACTTTACATTTAATTGATCTGATAACTCTATTTTTATATCATCGGCAATTCTTAGTTTAGTGTTAATATCAATAGAATCAAAATCAGTATCTGTAAATATAGTATTATAAACTAGCTTAGTTACATCTATACCTCCAAAATTATTATCACCATATATTCCAAGTACTTCACAAATTAATTCGTCTCCTTTTGCAATTTCAACAATAGTTAGATCTAATGTACCAGCACCAAAATCTATAACAAGTATTTTTTTATTAAAATTTTCTTGATATAATATTTTATTATGATATAAATAAGCAAAAGAAGCAGCAATTGGTTCATTTAGTAATTTGATTAATGGCATCTGAGCTAATTGTATTGCTGATAGTGTAATTTGTCTTTGTGTTTCATTAAAATATGCTGGAATTGTAACAATACAACTCCATCCATATTCTCCAAATTTATTAATGATAATTGTTTTTATTTTAGAAAGTAATAAATATATTATCTCTTCAAGATGATACTGTTTATAATTACTATCCACACATAAAATTTTACTATTTGATTCTATTATATCATAATTTAATATTTGTTTTAAATTAGTTGTTTCTAAATCATCTAATTTATGACCAATTAATCTTTTAAAGCTATGAAATATATTTTTATTTAAACTAATATGAGATTTATCAATTTCATTACCAACTAATATACCATCAGATTCAATTGAAATAATAGAAGGGATTGTAGGGATTAAAGGAAATGAAGGATCGGATAAAATTACTATTTTACCATTTTCATCAATATAACTAATACAACAATTTGAGGTTCCTAAATCGATACCTATAATAGTTTCTTTCATCTTATAATAAAATTTGTTTTTAAAGTTTTAAAAACAAACTTAATTTGAAAATTCCTCAATGTAAATATCATTTGATATTATCCTTTTCTTTTTATTTAAAAGTTTAGGCTGATTTACTTGATTTATTAAATTTACTGGTTCTGGTTGATATATAGGTATCTCTATTTCAGCTAATATTTCTTTTAACTCGTATAAATCTGTTAGCTTTTTTTTTAGATTTAAATGTAATCTATCTAAAATATGTTTAATATCAATAATATTACTTGATTCATTTTCCATTTGAATTTTTGTAATATTTATTATATGGTCATTATATACAACTTCTATATATTTATTAATTTGATTTAATATTACTAATTTTGATTTTATTGACCAAATATTTTCTTGATTTTTTTCAAAGATTAAAATATTTTGTTTTAGTACTAATCCCAAAAATTTATTAAAAGATATATCTGTTTTACATTTGTCTGAAATATATGTAACAAAAGGATTATCTATTGAATCATTTCCAACCCAACTACTTATATTTTTTAGTGTTATTTTAACCATTAATTTAAAACTATATATATAATTTTAAATATTAATTTCAATTTAATTTATTAAATTATTCCTTCTAAACCTTTAAGCAACTCATTAAATTTAGCTTTCTCTTCTTTCAATAAATCCTGTTCATTAATTTGTAAGTGTTTTAACTCATCATGTGTTTTTGTATCAAGAGTTTTTATTTGAAGTCCTAAATCTAATTCAATTTTCATTACATTCTGCATAGCTGCTTCTTTTATTTTATTCTTTTTTTCTTCAATTTCTTTAATTTCCTTTTGTCTTAAAAAATATTCAGTATTATGTGATGTTCTAATAGCATCAAAATTAGGTTTTTCAAAATTAATTACAAAATCTTCAGCTTTAGATACATCATTTAAGAAATCATTTCCAGTAATACCTTTCCATAATTCTTTTTTATATTCAATAGATTCTTTTGTATATTGTGAATCTTCTGATTTTTTGCTAGAAAATTTAGAAGCAACATCAGGATTATATTTTTTAACAAAGATATTTTTATCCATAAAATATATAAAATAATAAGTTAAATAATATTTAAATCTAAACGATATAAATATTATTAATAAACACAATGAATTTATACTCTATCCTTGAACTTGAAACAAATTCTTCTCATGATGATATTAGAAAAGCTTATAAAAAATTAGCTCTTAAATACCATCCTGATAAAAATCCTTTAGATCCTGGATCTGCTGAAAAATTTCATTCAGTTTCAATGGCTTATGAAATATTATCAGATCCTATACAGAGGAAAAAGTATGATGCAATGAATCCAAAAAAGAAACAAACAATATTTGATATGATTGGTCAGATGTATCAAAGATTTAAAGGTTCAGAAGAGTTTAAAGAATATATTAAAAAAAATATATTTGAAAATGATGAAGCAAAAACAGTATTACTTAGTGGAGATAAAGAGGTAATTAGAGAGTATGTATATAATAAAGCAAATGGATATATAATGGGTTTATTTTCGCAACAAATTAATACAAATACAGATGATGATTAATTATCAATATTTATTCCAGAAAATCCAGATAAAAAGACATATGATATAATGCAAAAAGATAAAGTACTATCATTAGAAACATCTTGTATACAAACAAATACAAATACAAATAAGAATGATCATTTACTTGAACTTAGTATTATAACAGATTTAGATGAGATTTATATGGATAAAATAAAAGAAATTATTGTTCAAAGACAACGTTTTAAAGATAAACAGATTATTATAGATGAAAAAAAGTTTTATATTCCTTTATGTGATGATAGAATTATTTTAGAAAAAGAAGGTGATGATTATATAGATTCAAATGGTTATTTACAACGTGGAGATGTATTAGTTAAAATAAAATCACGTAAACATAAAACATTAAAAAGAGTAAATGATTATGATTTACTTTTAGTACTTCCAATAACTTTGTATGAATTATATAAAGGTTTTGATAAAAGATTTGAATATTTGGGGGGTGAAGAAATTAAAATAAAATCATCTAATCCGTTAGTGGAGTATAAATTTGATGGTGATAAAATTATTCATATTGTTGATAAAAAAGGAATTGTATACACAGAAGAAAATAAGAAAATGAGAGGTAGTTTAATAATTTTTTTAGTACTAAACAAAGATGAGTTTTTTTATAAAAAATTAAAAAAATATTTTAGTTAGTTATATTAATTATGAATTTAGAATCTATAAAATCTAATTATAAAATTAAAAAATATATAAAAACTGATTGGGTTGAAAAATTAAAACAGGCATGTATACTTCCAGAATTCACACAAAAAAACTTAATTTTGCCAAAGTTAAACAATTCTGTAATTAATTTATTAGAAAAAAAGTTTAAAACATCTGATATAAAAGAATTAGATAGACTAACTGTATTAGAACACTCTCATTTAGATGAAATGGTTGATTGTAAAGAAATAATTTCAGGTATTGACTGTAGTATTAAACAAGATATTATGTCTAAAGTTTATGGAAATGATTTTATACCTCTACAGGTTATCGAATGGATAGAAATGAAAGGACTAGAATGTGTTAGTTTAAAGTTTCTAAATATAGAATTAATAGTAATTAATGATCAATCAATACCAAATAGTTTACTAACACATATTATTAGAATTATTGGATGGATGTTAAGAATTAAGGGTGATATTAATATTCCAATATCAATATACATATTTTTGTCACCTGAAAAAAAACATATGGAATCTCAATGTTTAAATTTTAATTTTAATTCACACACATGCCATTTATCAAGAACAAATATTAATTCTGGTGCATCATGGGGTGGAAATTGGATACAATTATTTAGATCTGAAGAAATTCTTAAAGTACTTATTCATGAATTAGCACATTATTTAGTAATAGATGTACAAAGATACTCAAATAATATAGATTCATATTGTTCTCATTTAAAAATGGGATCAGAATCTAAAGAAATTTTAGTAAATGAAGCGTATGCTGAACTTTTAGCAATATATTTACATACAATATATGTTAGTTATTTTAAGACAGGTTTTAATAAATTTGATCCTGAATTATTTTGGGATTTATATTTACAGGAAGAAAAATTTACTATCTATCAAATAAATAAAATATTTGCAAATTATTCAATAGAATCAATAGAATATTTTTCCAAACCAAATAAATTTGTTCAACATACTAATGTTATCTCATATTTTATTATCAAATATCTATTTTTTATTAATACTAAATATTTTCTTTTAATATATGAATCAAAACCTCAAACAGTAAAATTAATTAAATATTTACTTGCAAGATTCTTTAAATTAAGAATACATAAAGTTCAACTTGAAACAAATACTAATACATCACTTGCAATGAGCTTGAATTCAGTTTTGTAATCAACTCATAAAATAAATAATCAATAAATTTATTAATTATTTATTATTTATAATAAAACAAATTAAATCAAATTAGTTTAAACACTTGAACTTGCTGTCTTTCCCTTTGATTTACTCTTTTTAACTGGTTCAGGTTCTGGTTCTTCAGCCTCCTCTTCCTCTTCTTCGGCAGCTTCTTCAACTTCCTCTTCTTCATCATCCTCTTCATCACTCTTTGCCTTCTTATCCTTCTTTGGGAATAATCTGCACACATATTTTTGGAAATTAAAGAATCCAATTTCTTCCTCATCTTCCATAGTAAAGAGTTCCTTGATAGAAGCATCTGGATTAATGTATCTCTTATTATCATTTTCTGTTTCCTTGTAAAGATTACAATGTTTGATATAATCATATACAATTCTTGTAACAAATGATCTAGGAATCATAGAATCAGCCTTTAAATCTTTCTCTTCAAGTTCCTTAGTCTTTTCCTCAGAGAATTTCTTCTTCTTAAGTCCATTTGTTATAAACTTGAAGAACTTTTCAGGAATTGGACTTGGAGTTTCAAATCCAGCAGGCTTTTTGTTAGGATCTGGGTTTGCTCTCTTATTCTTCTTTTTTGCCTCCTTGGCAATCTTAGAATGGAATTTATCACCTTCCTTTTCAAGATAAGTAAGTCTTGAGTATAATTTTTTAATTTGGCTCATTACTTCCTTTCTCTCTGTTGCAACCTCTTCATAAGTTTCAAATTCAGATTTGTTTTCAGCAACATTTTCTTCAGCGACTTCAGGTACAGGTTCCTTTTCTTTAGAAGCCTTAGTTCCCTTGGTAGCTTTAGAAGTTTGTACCTCTTCTTGTACTTCTTCTAATGCAATATTTTCTTCAACCTTAGGGGTCTTAACCTTTGGGGTCTTGGAAGGGGCAGGGGTAGCAGCAACAGTTTCTTCGGTAGCGGTCTTAGAGTTCTTTGGCATTTGTTTTATATATGCTTATTTCTTTAAATCTGTTTTTTCAAAATATTAAATTTTCAATCTTTTTTACTATAAAATACTATAGAATAGACATATAAAATAGCTATTTATATACTTGGGACATGCGGTTATTTATAGCTATTTAAAGTATTGTCCTATTTATAGTAGTATAATGAGCATTAAAGACAAAAAATCAATGGTTTTACCAAATTTATATGAATTTTATAAGATTACTGAAAATATTAATCAAATGTTACCTATTGTAATGGGTGAGTCTAAAATATCAATCCGAGTATTAGACCATTTTGTAACTAACTATTCAAAAAGTAAAAAAGTATATTATAAGCTTGATAAAAAGATATTTGATGTCCATAAAAGTTATAAAGAGCAATTAGATGGATATAGAAAAAAATTATTTGATCCATTTTGTAGAGATAAAAGAATCCCATTTTATTATAATGAAAATCAATATTTAATTACTACAGTAGCTCAATTAAATTTTTTCAAATGGGCTATAACATATAAAGTACTAGAATATGTAAATACAAACTTTACAGATATATACAAAGATATGCAACAAAAGAAAGAATTAATAGAATCAGAAGCTTTAACAACAAATGATAGTTCAACACTTCTTATAAAAACACAAACAGAAAGTCCAACTAATACATCAAAAATAATTTATTCAAGTGAAAAAATAGAAATTAGTTTTGATGCTTAAATAAATTTATTTTGATCCTTAAATAAATTTATTTTGATCCTTAAATAAATTTATTTTGATCCTTAAATAAATTTATTTTGATCCTTAAATAAATTTATTTTGATCCTTAAATAATATTAATAACATTAGGAAGATATGATTCTTTACATTTGGTACATATAATTCCATTTGTTGAATTTTTTAAATTATTACTAACACATTTTTTATGAAAGCAATGCTTGCAAGCATTAAATGTAAAAATAAATTGTTTTGCTTCAAAACATTCATCACAAAGAGTACAAACATCTGTTGTTGTACATTTTTGTTTTATTGTTTTACCTAAATCTGACATTTTCTCTCTACAAATATTTGTTAAATCTTTATTACTTATACATTTAATATCATTAATTTTATCTAACATATTATCTTGATTTATTTGGTCCATAATGTATTTCAGAATTTCATCTTTTTCATCAATTAAATCTTTATCAATCTTAATTAAATAAGAATAAGACATATTATATAATTATTATATATAATATATTTTATTAACTAGATTAAAAATATTTAAAAATCTGATCCGATTAAATCAGATGACTCTGACAAACTTTTAATTGAATTTGATTTTGATCTCTGTCTTTCTGAAAAAAGTTCTCCAGAAAAATTAGGATCCATTTTTTGTAAATCAAATATATTAGAAATATTATTTTGTATTTCTTCTTCATCATTAATACCAATTATATTTTTGTTATTCATATAATGAGATGTTGATATATTAGAAATACTTGTATTTGAATCAGAATCTAATTCTCCTTCTGATAAATTTTCACCAGCTGTATCTGTATTATAAACTGTATCTCTATGTACACTAGATTCTGATTCAGAAGCAATAAAATCTATTTGTTCAATTATTTTATATTTTTGATCTATTCTAATAGGTTTTAAATAAATTCCAAATAAATCATTTGATATCCAAATTGCATAAAGTTGGAATATTGTTCTTATACCATAATCTAATTTAATTTCTTCTGGTTGAATTTTATTTCCATTTGCAGTAATATGTATTCCATCAGTAATTTTTAACTTGATAATACCATTTTCAAACATACCTTCTTTAAATTCCACTGTATCAATATAATCCTGATGAATATTTTTAACTAATGATCTATATTTAACATTTTTATTTGATTGATCAAACCAAGTATTTTTATTAACTTTTGCATCTGAAATTACCTTATTATCAAGCTCTTTAATAAAATTAATAAATGAAGATACATGAGAAGATTTTTTACCATAAAGTGGTAAATTTAATTCATAATATTTAGATTTTTTATTTAGTCCAATCATATTTTGTAACTCTGGTGATTGTATATATATTTTCTTTCCTGGGACCTTGTCATAAATAAATATTGATTTTTTATTTGGAGCATCAAGTTGTACATCAGAATATACTATTGAGTTTAAATCAAAATCTTTTGGTAAATATGGTTTCAAATTAACAATTTCCATTTAATTATATTTATATATTTTATTTATAATTCTTTACGCATTAGCCTATTATTAAAATAATTTATTAAATATTAACTTAAACAGCCTTTGATTTCTTCGTCTTTGTTTTCGTTTCAACAGCATCTTCAACCTTTACTGACTTCTTAGCCTTTGGTTTTACTTGTTCCTCCTCTTCTTCAGCAACAACTTCCTCTTCAACAGCTTCATCATCAACAGTTCCATAATCAACTTGTTCAACCTCTTCAACTTCCTTCAAGTTCATCTTGGTGATTTTTTTAGCGGTTACTTGAAATTCTTCATCCTCATCATCTGAAATGAAAGGATCATCAGGAAGTTCTTGCTTTCCACCAGCCTTTTCAGATGGTTCAGCTTCAACACAAATAACTTTAAATGTTACACCATAAGTTTTCTTGTTAGTCTTAACATCTTTTTGCTTGGTAGCATAAAGTTTATTAGGAGTAAGAATATATTTGGCAAAACCATTCCAAGTAATATATCTGGTAGCATCATCTAAAATATTTACATCTTCAACTGGAATCTTTTCTTCTCCTGATTTATGAAGAATCTTAACTAAAACCTTATTAGTTTGATATTCTAGCTCGAAAAAAGGTTTCATATAATCAGGTCTTGGACCCATTTTTTCTCTCTTTTCTTTTAAAGCTTTCTTAGCTTTTGCCTTCTCTTCATCTTCTTCTTCATCATCATCATCATCCATTTCTTGTGGAGTTCTAACAATTGGAACATAATCATATGTTGCAGAAGTCTTATCAGACCATCCTAATACATCTCTCTTGAAATCTTCAGATGAAAAGTAATCATCAAGTTCTTTCATCTTATCATAGAAATCACTTTCTTCAGTAGTTTCTTTGGTAAAAGGAATTTTAAAACCCTTAGCTCTCTTTTGATCATCAGGATAAAAAGGACCTAATTGAGGAATTCCACCAGAAGTCATATGAATTCTAGGAGTCTTCATGTAAAGTTGTCCTGAACGTCCCTTACTCTTGTATCTAATATAAGATAACTTTTGAGAAGGAATACGTTCATTATCTTCAGGTTTGGTGATATCGAAGTTCTCGATAGATACTTTATTCCAGCTGACAGTATTTGCGGTAGATTTTGACATTTCTAATTTATAGTAGATATATATAAACAAACAATAACAAAATATTAAAAATTCAATTTTTTTTAGTTTAAAGTACAATATTAACCTCACTAACAGGTACTGTTGATTTATTTGCGGAGATAATTACATATTTACTAGATAAATCAGTTCCAGATGATGTCATTAAAGAATTAAGTATTTGCATAAGTACTGTTTTTCTATATCCATTCCATCCTGGATGATGGAGTTTCTGTAAATAATCCTTCAAATCACCAGTAAATTCAAAAGTTCTATATGACTTTTTTGAATGAGCTATTAGTAAATTAAATATACTTGTTTTTGTATATTTATAATTAGGATTTGCACCAATTAAAACACAGAACTTTGAATCATATTTTACAGGTGTATAGTTAACCATTATAGTTTATTATTTGATAGTTAAAATAAAATATCAGATAATAAATAAATCAATTTTTTTCTTTAGGGGAAAATTGTTCCCTATGTGGATCAATTTTTTTTCTTTAGGGGATATTTCTTTCCTTATACTTATACTTATACAGGAATATAGATATCATTAATTTCTTCTTTTCCTAATATATCATCAATAAGATTGAATTTAGAGAGTTCAACAAAATCTTTTTCGGAAGTATTTTTTGCACCTTTATATTCATCAAATTCAGAATTTTCAAGAACTTCATTATCTAATATAACATCACAAAGTCCAGTTCCTCCCTTAAATATCTTTCCTGCCATAATTCTTGATGATACACTTCTCATAAAATCTGTTTCATTAAATACTGCTGCATTAACAAGAACTTCAATAGTCTTTTCAAATGATGCTCTTGCCAATGGGTCTGTATCTAATCTATTTAGACCAAATCTATCAATTGATGTTATTGATCCAGAATGTGTCATTAAATCACAAACAATTGATACATGATGAAAGTTAATTGTTGATCCACCATTAGTAAATGTACCATCAACTTCTTTAACAAGTGCAGATCTAGCTGCCTCAATACCATAAAGTTTATAAATAACATCTGTACTATTACAAACAGTTTTATTTTGATCTATATATGGGATTTGTCTAAGTTTTTGTAAATTAATACCTTCAGTATAAATCACATACTCTTTAGCATTAGATGCTTCTTCTTCAGGATTTGCGAATGAAAGATTTGCATCATGTTGAATTGAATCAATCTTTGTAATAAGTTCATCACCTTTCAAATTAAATTTATTAATAATTATATCTTGAAGATCAGGTAGTGTTTTATTATCAATATTATTTAATTCAAATCTAACATGAACCATTGGTGATGATGAATTTGAATAGTTTGTAAGTATACATCCATGATTAATTTTTCCAATAAAATCCTTAACATTCTTTTTAACATTAGTTAAATCAGAAAATTTATTTTCCCAGAATTGTACAAATCTTGATTTAATATCAATCATATTAATATCATAATCAAGAAGTGCCTCTCTAGATAAATGTATTCTAAATAACCAAGGCATTGTACCAAGATCTCCTGATGTTTTTTGACCATTAATATAGAATATACTCTTGATATCTACTGAATCCTGTTCTGAATATGTATTTGCAGGATCATATACAATATCTAATTTTTTAACCAAGTCTTTCATTATTGTATATCTTAAAGATGCAGCAATCTTATTTACAATTGTCTTGTCATTTGAAAACTCTGGTTTCATGTACACAAACATATACGGTTGTTGAATATCTTTAGTGTATGATAAAAGTTCTCTAA
>Ga0114973_10001085_pt1 | contig 20390 bp, 14 predicted proteins | sample M_140807_MF_Meta_FD_87025 | JGI IMG/M metagenome (GOLD analysis project Ga0114973, IMG submission 87025) | Freshwater microbial communities from Lake Montjoie, Canada to study carbon cycling - M_140807_MF_MetaG | ecosystem: Environmental > Aquatic > Freshwater > Lake | place: Lake Montjoie...
CAAAGGAACGTTGCAAACTGAGAAAACCACTCTACACACGGATCTCAATTTGTCAAAAACCCACTATGAAGTATTGTCGTAGTTCTATGACCGGATGTAATCCGAGCACCCAATGTAACCAGCATTGTGGGGACACATGGTGGATGCGACAGGGACCGCCACCACGATCCGGATCAACGCCCCTACCCTGCAAGGCGCGGCGCTGGTAGATTCGCCGTCTCAGTTTCCGGAGCCCGATCATGATCCGCAATCCTGGCCTTCTCGCCCTGTCGGCCGCAAGTCTCTTCGCCCTGGCCGCCTGCCAGACTGGGCCGGACGGCATCACCTCGCCGACGGCGGCGGTGCGGGGCTTCTACGGTCCTTACAAGGGGGACTTCCGCGCGGCCGATGGCGCGCGCCTCAGCCCCGGCCTGGCCGCCGAGGTTGAGAAGGCCAAGGCGAACGAGGTGGAGTCCGCAGCCCGGACCAAGGCGGGTCCCAATCCCACCGACAAGCCGAACATACTGGAGGGCGAGATGTTTGCGGGCCTCAACGAGGGCTACACTAGCTACAGCCTGGGTCCCGCCCGGATCCTCGGCGACCGGGCCTCGGTGGCGGTGACCTTCGCCAACAAGGGCTACAAGACCCGCTGGACCGACGACGTGAAGCTGGTCAACGCCAACGGCTGGAAGATCGACAACGTCCAGTACACCGGCGGCTGGACCGGCCAGACCAGCCTGCGCGACACCCTGCGCCAGTTCAACACCCTGCCCGTTGCACCCTGAGGGGCGCCCTGAGGGGCGTCCGTCAGGCGGCGAGGATGAAGTCGCCGGCGGTCAGGATGGGCTTGACGGTCCCGAAGGTCGCCAGGGCGATAGATGCAGCGCCGCCCAGGCCATCCGCGTCGTAATAGAGCGTCCCCGTGGTGGTGTCGTAGACCAGACGGTCGTCTGCATCGTGCGCTGAGGTGACCCCCGCCCCGGACCAGAAGAGGTTGGTACCCAGGGTACCGGCAGCGGACCCGGCAATGCCCGTGAAGGCCGCAAGGCTGAGCAGGAGCTTGTCGACCCCCGCGGCGAAGTCGGTGATCAGGTCCGCCCCCGCATCGGGCAGGCCGTCGAAGCGGAAGACATCGGAGCCCGCGCCGCCAGTCAGCCGGTCGGCACCGGTCCCGCCAGACAGGGTGTCGTCGCCAAGGCCGCCGGACAGGGTGTCCGCGCCGCCGCCCCCGCTGAGCAGGTTCGCGCCACCGCCGCCCGTCAGGACATTGGCCGCACTGTTGCCCGCCAGGTTGACCAGGCCCGCCGAGACCAGGACGCCGTTCTCGACTTCCGCCCCGAGGGTGAAGGTGGAGCCAGGGGTCGACAGCAGGAACTGGACGGTGTCCACGCCGGCGCCTGAGGTCTCGACCACCTGGTCGAGGGTGTCGTCGAGGATGTAGACGTCGTCGCCCGCGCCCCCCGCGAGGGTGTCGGCGCCGGCACCACCGGACAGGGTGTCGCCGCCGTCCCCGCCCTCAATTCGGTTGGCCAGGGCATTGCCGGTGAGGACGTTGGCCAGGGCGTTGCCGGTGAGGTTGAAGGCCACGGCATTGTCCAGGATGGCGTTCTCCACATTCGCCGCCAGGACATAGGTCCCGCCCGCAGCGGCGATGGCCACCCGCACCTGGTCGGTCCCGGCCCCCGTCGCCTCGACCACGGAATCCGACAGGGAGTCGATGATGTAGACGTCGTCGCCAAGTCCGCCCGCCAGGGTGTCGGCGCCGGCGGCGCCGGAGAGGGTGTTGGCGGCGCTATTGCCGGTCAGGACATTGTCCAGGGCATTGCCGTTCAGGCTGAAGGCGAGGGCGCCCAGAAGCTGGGCGTTCTCGACCTGGTCCTGGAGGGTCCAGCTTCCGCCGGCTGCATTGATGCCCACGAGGGCCAGGTCCACGCCACCGCCGGCCAGCTCCACCAGGGTGTCGCCGATGGAGTCGACCACATAGGTGTCGTCGCCCGCGCCCCCGATAAGGGTGTCGGCCCCGGCGCCGCCGTCCAGCCGGTTGGCGGCGGCATTGCCCGTCAGGGTGTTGGCGAGGTTATTGCCGGTCAGGTTGAAGGCGACTGACGAGGTCAGGATGGCGCTTTCGACATCGCCCGTCAGGCTGTAGGTCCCGCCCGCCGTGGCGATGGCGACCTCGACCTGGTCCCAGCCCGCGCCCGCCACCTCGACCACCAGGTCCGAGGCGGAGTCGATGACGTAGACGTCGTTGCCTGCGCCCCCAGCCAGGGTGTCTGCCCCCGCACCTCCATCCAACCGGTTGGCGGCAGCGTTGCCGGTCAGGCTGTTGGCGAGCCCGTTTCCGGTCAGGTTGAAGGCCACGGTACTGACGAGGAGGACGTTCTCGACCTCGGCAGCCAGGGTGTAGCTTCCCCCGACGGTGGCGACGGAGAGCTGGACCGTATCGGTCCCGCCCCCCGCCGACTCCGCCACCTGGTCGGAGAGGGAATCGACCAGGTAGAGATCATTGCCCGCGCCGCCGACCAGGGAGTCGGCGCCGCCACCGCCATAAAGGGAGTCGGCTCCGGCATCCCCCGACAGGGTATCGACCGCGTTGGTCCCCGTCAGACGATTGGCAAGCGAATTTCCGGTCAGGGTTACGGCCCCTGCGCCCACCGCTTCGGCGTTCTCGACGTTCGCCGTGAGGGTGTAGGCACCGCCCGCGGCGCCGAAGTCCACCCGGACCTGGTCCAGGCCCATGCCATCCGCCTCGACCACCAGGTCAGACGCGGAGTCCACCAGGTAGAGGTCATCGCCGGCACCGCCCACCAGGGTGTCCGCCCCGCCCCCACCCGACAGGGTGTTGGCGGCGGCATTTCCGGTCAGCACATTGTTCAGGCTATTGCCCGTGAGGCTGAAGGCCAGGGTAGAGGTGACCTGGGCGTTCTCGAGGAAGGACGGGAGGGTCCATCCGGCGCCCGCGGCGGAGATGGCGATGTTGGCCGTGTCGGTGCCTTCGCCCGTGGACTCCAGAATGACATCGGCCGCGCTGTCGATGACGTAGAGGTCATCGCCGGTCCCGCCGGCCAGGGTGTCGGCGCCGCCCGCACCGGTCAGGGTGTCGGCACCGGCCCCGCCCTCGAGGCGGTTGGCCGCGTCATTTCCGGTCAGCCGGTTGCCCAGGGCGTTCCCCACCAGGTTGTAGGCGACCGTGCTGGTGATCATCGCCTCCTCGACCTCGGCCGCGAGGGTGTAGGTGCCGCCCACGGTGGCGATGGCCACCTGGACGAGGTCGGTCCCGCCCCCCGCCGCCTCGACCACCAGGTCGGAGAGGCTGTCGAGGGTGTAGATGTCGTTGCCGCCGCCGCCCACCAGGGTGTCGGCACCTGCGCCTCCGTCCAGTCGGTTGATGGCCGCATTGCCGGTGAGCCGGTTGTTCAGGGCGTTGCCCGTGAGGTTGTAGGCCAGGCCGGTGACGATCTCGGCGTTCTCGAGGTTGTCGCCCAGGGTCCAGGTGCCGCCGGACAGGTTCACTGCGACCTGCACCAGGTCGGTCCCGCCGCCGGCGAGTTCGACGATCCGGTCCGCCCCCGTGTCGACGACATAAACGTCGTCGCCAGCGCCGCCAGCCAGGGTATCGAGCCCACTGCCACCGACCACGGTGTCGTTACCGTCCCCGCCGTTCAGCACATTGTTGGCGGCATTCCCCGTCAGGAGGTTGGCGAGGCTGTTGCCGTTGAGGGTAAAGGCCAGGGTGTTGACGAGGACGCCGTTCTCGATCTCTGCGCCAAGGGTGTAGGTCCCCGATGCGACCCTGATATCCACATTGACCGTATCCGTCCCGCCGCCAGCAGCCTCGACCAGCAGGTCATCGGTGCTGTCGACGATGTAGAGGTCGTCGCCGGACCCACCGGCCAGGGTATCGATGCCTGCGCCCCCGGAGAGGGTGTCGGCGCCTGCCCGACCTTCGAGAAGGTTGGCGGCGGCGTTCCCGAGCAGGGAGTCCGCGCCCGAGCCGCCGATGGCGTTCTCGATCAACGAGCGCGGGTCATTGGCGTACTGGTAGGCGTTGTAGACATTGCCCTGGGCGAAGTGGCCATAGCCGAGGCTTGCGGTCTGGGTCGAGGACAGGAGGGAGCTGGAGCCCGGATTGAGGTTCACCTTCAGGGCGGTGGCGTAGGCCGAGAAGTCGTAGGTGTCCTTGCCACCGCCGTCCCAGATGGTCATGAAAACCCGGTTGCCCGCAGGGGTTCCCTGGAGGACCCCGTTGAGGGTCAGCCCCCCTGTGGTCGGCGACCAGGCGTAGACGGTGTCTCCCGACTGGGTGCTGAAGTTGGCGCCGTACATCGCCTGGAGGGCGGCGATGTCGTTCATCATGTAGGTGGTGGGGAAGTCGACAGAGCCGTTGGTGTAGCCCGTAAGGGGCCCGCCCGGGAAACTCCGGTAGCTCATCACCGTGAATTCCAGGGAGTCATGGTCCGCTGGCACCGCGATCCTGGCGGGCCCGCCCGCCTCCTGGGAGTGCTTGAGGCCAAGACCATGCCCGATCTCGTGAAGCATGGTGAGGTAGGCGTAATTCCCCGGCAGGGCGTTCCGGTAGTCGTACCCCACGCCAAACCAGACATCCCCGCCGACCCCGCCGACGCTGGCGATCGGATAGTAGGCGTAGGCCGTCCTCACCGAGGGGTCGGAGGTCTGGCCGATCCGCATGTCCGCGATGTCGGTTCCGTTGTTCACGAACTGGGCGTTCGTATAGCTGCCGACCAGGTTGAAGGCGTTGATGGCGGCCTGGCGCTGCAGGGCGCTGACAGCGCTGAAATACTGGATCGCTGTGGGGTTGGGATAGGACGGGTAGTCCGAGGCGGAGTCCGGGAAGCTGTAGCTGATAACCCCCGTCCACTTGTAGCCCGAAAGAAGCCCGTCGACCTGGGCGTCGCCTGTCGCCCCCTGAGTCGTTTCCAACGCCACGCCCGTACTCCCGCCACATCTGCTTCAGATTCGAAAAGCAGGATGGGGCAGCAGGCTTAACAAGCCCGCCAAAGGACGCCGTAAATTCCTGTTAACCCTGTGATTTCAGGGCTTTGTAAAGCCTGTCCGAACCTTCGGGACAACGCCGGCGACCGCTAGAAGGCTCTCCACACAGTCGCGGATGGAATCGTCCAGGGGGCGGAACTCGATCCCCGTCACGGCTCGGATCCGGTCATTGCGGAGGTCGGCCAGGGCCCAGACGGCCCGTAGTTCCGCCTCCCGCGCCTGGACCCGCTCGGGAAAGGAATCGGTGACCTCTGGCGTATCGTGGCCGATTTCCGGCAGGAGGCGGTCGATGTCAGCGCAAATGTCCTCGACCTTCCGCATGTCGGTGGACCAGGCGATGAACCGTTCGCCGTTGGCGACCTCGGTGCTTTCCAGGAGGCCGATATGGGCGAGGGCGTCATCGCGCACATCGACGGTCATCCAGGGCCGGTAGGCGCCGTTCTGGAAGTACTTTCCCAGCAGCATGGTCTCGATGTTGTGCTGCCAGGGGCCCATGTCCTTCTGGTGGGCGGAAAGGATGGGCCCGACATTGTCCCCCGGGCAGCAGGTAATGGCGTCCCAGCGGCCGCTGTCCTCTGCGGCGTCGGCGAAGGCCCGCTCGGCATGGAGCTTGCCCATGGAATAGCCCTGGCCGCGATCCGGGGTTCGCTTGGGGTTGGACTCATCGGGGTACCGGTCCTCGTAGAAGACCGGACGGCGGACGACCTCGAAGATGTCGGCCTCCGAGATCACGGCGGCGATCGAGGAGGTCAGAACCACCCGGGTGACCGAGCCTGACGCCTCGACGCTGCGGATGATGTGGTCGCAGACCCGGGCGACGTAGGCCTGGTCCTCGTAGGTGCTCACGTGGGCGATGTGGGCCACCCCATGGCATCCCCGGAAGATGTCGTCGTAGCAGCCGTCCTGGTCGAGGTCCGCAGCGTGCAGGGTCAGTCGGCCCGAAGCGTAGCCGGGCATGGCCTTCAGGAAGGCGGTCCGCCGGGGATCATCGAGGTCGCGCACGCAGGCGCGGACCCGATAGCCCTTGTCGAGCAACAGACGGACCGTCCAGCCTCCAAGGAATCCTGCCGCCCCGGTGACGGCCACGGTTCCGCGCCTTGGAATAGGTGCCATGTCTTCTTCCCCTGTCGTGTTGGAGACACAGAAGGGGCTCCCTTGCCTCGCCTGTCAAATGAGTCCGGCGGCGCGAACCCCCAGGACCAGCAGAACCAGAGCGAAAGCCGACAGTATGCCGAGTCCCAGGCCATCAAGGGGGCTGGGGCGGCCCTCGATCTCTGGCGGGGTGCGGAGCGCCAATTCCCGCGCGGCGAGGAACAGGGGGATGGCGAAGGCCATGGCCAGGGTCCATCCCATTACGGGAAAGAGCCAGACGCCCTTCATCCGGCGACGGCGGCCTTCGATGACCATCCAGATCGAGGCGCTCCAGCCGACAATCAGGATATCGAAGGCGATGGAGCGCGCGCCGGGGTTGGCCACCATGCCGCGGAGGAAGTCCGTGAACCCGCCCGAGGACGCAGGACCAAAATAAGCGAGGTTCTGACTCCAGGTCAGGACCAGGCCGACGAGGCCCAGGACCAGGTAGACCAAGGCGAGGGAACGGCTCTGCATGGGAACTCCGGGTTCAGCGCACGTAGCTGGCGCCATTGATGTCGAGGACGGCCCCCGTCATCGAGGCGGGCGCTTCGAGGGCGAGGAAAACGACAGCGGTGGCGATCTCCTCAGGGTCGGCGACCCGGCCGAGGGGAATGTCGGCGAGCAGGCCCGCGCCGCCGCGGCTGGCGAGGTAGTCGTCCGCCATGCCGGTCAGGGTGAAGCCGGGGCAGACGGCGTAGGCCAGAACGTCACGGGCGGCAAAGCCCCGGGCGATGGATTTGGTCATGGCCACCATGCCGGCCTTGGAGGCGGCGTAGTGCCAGTGGGCGGGAGAGTCGCCCCGATAGGCCGCGCGGCTCGCGACATTGACGATGCGCCCACCCCCCGGCCGTTCGAGGAAGTGGCGCACGGCGAGGCGAGACAGGTCTGCGGCGGCCTTCAGGTTGATCTGCAAGGTCCGAGACCAGGCCGCATCCCAGTCCTCGTCCGGGAGATCGATACCCGCTGGCTCGAAGACCCCTGCATTGTTGATCAGGACGTCAATCTGGCCATCCAGCTGTTCCAGGGCCCGAGACCAGAGCTGGCCCGCGGCCTCCGTGTCCGCCAGATCCGCTCCGAGGACTGCGGGAGCGTCTGCACGGCCGTGACCGATCACCCGCGCGCCCTTACCGGCAAGGGCTGTGGCGATTGCCGCACCTATGCCCCGGGTGGAGCCGGTGACGAGGACGTGGGGGCCCGTGACGCTCATGCGACCAGCCTAGACTCCGCCGTTACGGACGCCAAACGCCTTCGCGTCAGCGCGGCAGGCGCGATGTCCCCATCAGGAAGGTGTCCACGGCGTGAGCGCACTGGCGGCCCTCGCGGATCGCCCAAACCACCAGGGACTGGCCGCGCCGCATGTCGCCGCAGGTGAAGATGCCGGGCATGGAGGTCTGGTAGGAGACGGTGTCCGCCCGGATAGCGCCGCGGACGTCGAACTCAACGCCAGCCTGTTCGGTGAACCCGGACTTCCGGGGCCCAACGAAGCCCATGGCCAGGAAGACGAGGTCAGCCTTCAGCTGGAACTCGCTGCCGGCGACTTCCTGCATGTGCTGGCGGCCATCGGTGCCCGTCACCCACTCCATACGCACGCATTCCAGCGCCTCGACCCGGCCATTGGAACCCACGGCGCGCTTGGTGGCGATGGCGAACTCGCGATCGCAGCCTTCCTGATGGCTGGAGGAGGTACGCAGGCGCAGGGGCCAGTCCGGCCAGGTTAGGGACTTGTTCTCACGCTCTGGCGGCTGGGGCATGATCTCCAGCTGGGTCACCGAGGCGGCGCCGTGGCGGTTGGAGGTGCCGATGCAGTCCGATCCGGTATCGCCGCCGCCAATGACCACCACATGCTTGCCGGTGGCGGAAATGCCCCCGTTCGGCGCGGCGCGGAGCTCGTCATCCCCTGCCACCCGCTTGTTCTGCTGGGTCAGGAAATCCATGGCGAAATGGATGCCACCGAGCTCCCGGCCTTCGACCTGGAGGTCGCGGGGGGCCTCGGATCCGGCAGCCATGACCAAGACCTCGTAGTCATCCATCAGGCGCTGGACGGTGACGTTGACGCCCACCTCGAAGCTGGTGCGGAAAATGACTCCCTCGGCCTCCATCTGCTCAACCCGGCGGTCGATGATGTGCTTTTCCATCTTGAAATCAGGAATACCGTAGCGGAGCAGTCCGCCGATCCGGTCGCTCTTCTCGAAGACCGTCACGGCGTGCCCGGCCCTGGCGAGCTGCTGGGCGCAGGCGAGTCCTGCGGGACCCGAGCCCACCACGGCGACCCGCTTGCCCGTGCCGCGCGGCGCCATCTGCGGGGTGATCCAGCCTTCTTCCCAACCCCGGTCGATGATCTGGCACTCGATCGTCTTGATGGTAACCGGCGTATCCTGGATGTTCAGGGTGCACGCCGCCTCGCAGGGTGCCGGGCAGATGCGGCCGGTGAATTCGGGGAAATTGTTGGTGGACAACAGGTTGTCCAGGGCGGCCTTCCACTGCTCGCGGTAGACGAGGTGGTTGAAGTCCGGGATCTGGTTATTCACCGGGCAACCGTTGTGACAGAACGGAATCCCGCAATCCATGCAGCGGGACGCCTGATCTACCAGCTCGGCGGTCGGCAGCGGGTTCACGAACTCGCGGTAATTGCGGAGCCGCTCCTGCGTCGGTTGGTAGTCGCGGTCGCGACGGGCGACTTCAAGAAATCCTGTGGGCTTTCCCATGTCTTGGCTCCTTACTCCGCCGCGACAGCGGCGCCGGCCCGGTGGGTGGCGGCCATATCGGTGAGGGCCCGGCGGTAATCCCTGGGCATGACCTTCCAGAACTGGCCGAGGGCGGCGTCCCAGGTCTCGAGGATCTGGGCGGCCCGACGCGAGCCGGTATGCAGCAGGTGGCGCTCGACCAAAATCCGCAGGCGCGCAGCGTCGTGGAAGAGCATGTCCCCCATGCCGGCGTCATCGACGGAGGGCGCCCGCTGGCTGGGCTGACCCTGGTCCCCGCCCGCAGTCGGATCGATCCGCTCGAGGTCGACCATGGCCGCATTGCACAGGAGCGGGAACTTCTGCGTCGGGTCGTAGACGTAGGCCACGCCGCCGGACATGCCCGCCGCGAAGTTGCGGCCGGTATCGCCCAGAACCACGACCACGCCGCCGGTCATGTACTCGCAGCCGTGGTCACCCACGCCCTCGACCACGGTCACGGCACCGGAGTTGCGGACCGCGAAGCGTTCGCCGGCGACCCCCTCGATATAGGCCTCTCCGGCAATGGCGCCGTAGAGCACGGTATTGCCGACGATGATGTTGGCAGTGGGGTCGCGCAGGGTGCCCGCGGGCTGGCGGACAATGACCCGGCCACCGGAGAGGCCCTTGCCCACATAGTCGTTGCCGTCCCCGATAAGCTCGAGGGTCAGGCCGCGGGCGGCGAAGGCGCCGAAGCTCTGCCCAGCCTGGCCCGCAAAGGACAGGCTGATGGAGCCGTCGGGCAGGCCGGCGTGTCCATGGCGGCGGGCGATCTGGCCCGACAGCATGGCGCCGACGGTCCGGTTGATGTTCCGCACCGGATAGCTTCCACGCACTGGACCCCGGCCCTCGAGGGCTTCGGCGCAATCCGTGATCAGCTGCTGGTCCAGGGCCTTCTCCAGGCCATGTTCCTGCCGGTCCTGGTTGTTAAGGACCGCCCGGTCCCGGGCCGCGCCGTCATAAAGGATGCGCGACAGATCGACACCCGCGGCTTTCCAATGGTCGACGGCCGGCTGCATGTCGAGGCGGTCCACCCGGCCGATCATCTCGGAGACGGTCCGGATGCCGAGCTCGGCCATGATCTGGCGGAGCTCCTCGGCGACGAAGAAGAAGTAGTTGATGACGTGCTCGGGCTGGCCCGTGAACCGGGCCCGCAGGACCGGGTCCTGGGTGGCCACTCCCACTGGGCAGGTGTTGAGGTGGCACTTACGCATCATGATGCAGCCGGAGGCGATCAGGGGTGCCGTGGCGAAGCCATACTCGTCGGCGCCCAGGAGGGCGGCGACCGCCACGTCCCGGCCGGTGCGCAGGCCCCCGTCCGCCTGGACAGCGATGCGCGAGCGCAGGCCGTTGAGCAACAGGGTCTGCTGGGTCTCGGCCAGGCCGATTTCCCAAGGCGACCCTGCGTGAGTCAGGGAGGTCAGGGGAGACGCACCCGTGCCCCCATCATAGCCCGAAATGGTCACGTGGTCAGCGCGCGCCTTGGCAACGCCGGCGGCAACCGTCCCGACCCCGACTTCCGACACCAGCTTCACCGAGATGCGGGCTTCGGGATTGACGTTCTTCAGGTCGTGGATGAGCTGGGCCAAGTCCTCAATTGAGTAGATGTCGTGGTGCGGCGGTGGGCTGATGAGGCCAACGCCCGGCGTGGAATGCCGCACCCGGGCAATGTCGGCGTCGACCTTGTGGCCGGGCAGCTGGCCGCCTTCCCCGGGCTTGGCGCCCTGGGCCATCTTAATCTGGATGTCATCGGCGTTGACCAGGTACTCGGCGGTCACCCCAAAGCGCCCGGAGGCGACCTGCTTAATGGCCGAGCGAAGGGAATCGCCGTTGGCCAGGGGCTTGAACCGATCCGCCTCCTCGCCGCCCTCGCCGGTGTTCGACTTGCCGCCGATCCGGTTCATGGCAATAGCGAGGTTGGTATGGGCCTCCCGGCTGATTGAGCCAAAGCTCATGGCACCGGTGGCAAACCGCTTGACGATCTCGGAGGCGGGCTCGACGTCATCCAGGCTGAGCGGGGTCCCCGCATTGCGGAACCGCATGAGGCCCCGAAGGGTCAGGTGCTGCTCGGCCTGATCATTTATGGACTGAGCAAAGGCCCGGTACTCGTCCGGGAGGTTGCCGCGCACCGCATGCTGCAGGCGGGAGACGGATTCCGGCGTCCAGGCGTGGGACTCACCCCTCAGCCGGTAGGCGTAGGTTCCGCCGACGTCGAGCATGTCTGCGTAGATCGGGGTGTCGCCATAGGCATCGCGATGCCTGCGGACTGTCTCCTCGGCGACCTGCACGAGTCCGGCCCCCTCGATGGTGGTGGCAGTCCCGGTGAAGAAGGCCTCGATGAACTCGCTGGACAGGCCGACGGCATCGAAGATCTGGGCTCCGCAGTAGGACTGATAGGTCGAGATGCCCATCTTGGACATGACCTTCAGAACGCCCTTGCCCACGGCCTTGATGTAGTTCTTGCGGACCTCATACGCGGACTCAGGCAGCTTGTTGCGGACCCGGATGTCCTCGAGGGTCTCGAAGGCCAGGTAGGGGTTCACCGCCTCGGCACCGTAACCCGCCAGGACGCAGAAGTGGTGCACCTCACGGGCCTCGCCGGTCTCGATGACCAGGCCGGTCTGCATACGCAGGCCCTGGCGGATCAGGTGATGGTGCACCGCCGCCGTGGCCAGGGACGCGGGGATCGGGATCCGGTCGGCAGAGGCCTCGCGGTCCGAGAGGATCAGGATATTGCTGTTTGCCAGGACCTGGTCAGTGGCCTCTCGGCAGAGGCGCTGGATCGCACCCTCCAGGCCCGCCGGGCCTTCCGAGGACGGCCAGGTTGCGTCCAGGGTTGCGGTGCGGAAGGCACCGTCCAGCAGATCGTGGATCGAGCGGATCTTGGCCAGGTCCTCATTGGTGAGGATGGGCTGGGCGACCTCAAGGCGCTTGTGAGTGCCGGCCTGGCGTCCGAGCAGGTTCGGTCTCGGCCCGATCATTGAAACCAGGCTCATGACCAGCTCCTCACGGATCGGGTCGATCGGCGGGTTGGTCACCTGGGCGAAGTTCTGCTTGAAGTAGTCGTAGAGGAGCTTCGAGCGCTTCGAGAGCACGGCGATCGGGAAGTCCGACCCCATGGAGCCGATGGGGTCGTCGCCACTCCGGGCCATGGGCTCCAGGAAGTGAGACAGATCTTCCTGAGTATAGCCGAAGGCCTGCTGGCGATCGAGCAGGCTGGCCGGGTCCGCCGGCGGCGGGGGCTCGACCGGCGTGACCTCGGCCAGGTCCTCAAGCTTGAACTGGGTACGCGACAGCCACTCCTCGTAGGGCTCTGCCTCTGCGAGGGTGCGCTTGATCTCTTCGTCCTCGATGATCCGCCCCTGTTCGAGGTCGATCAACAGCATCTTACCGGGTTGCAAACGCCACTTGCGCACGATGCGCTCGTCGGGAACGGGCAGGACGCCGACCTCTGACGCCATGATGACGTTGTCCTGGTCGGTGATGATGAAACGGGCCGGGCGGAGGCCATTCCGGTCCAGGGTGGCACCGATCTGCCGACCGTCTGTAAAGGCCACCGCGGCGGGACCATCCCAGGGCTCCATGAGCGCGGCATGGTACTCGTAGAAGGCCCGGCGCTTGGCATCCATGAGCGGGTTGCCCGCCCAAGCCTCAGGGATCAGCATCATCACCGCCTGGGCGAGCGGGATGCCGCCGGCGATCAGCAGCTCAAGGGCGTTGTCGAGGCAGGCCGTGTCGGACTGGCCGTGCGGGATCAGCGGCCACATCTTGTTGAGGTCTGGCCCCAGGAGGTCGCTCTCCAGGGTACGCCGGCGGGCGTTCATCCAGTTCACATTGCCCCGGACGGTGTTGATCTCGCCATTGTGGGCGATGAACCGGTAGGGGTGGGCCAGCTTCCAGGACGGGAAGGTGTTGGTCGAGAACCTCTGGTGGACAAGGGCAAGGGCCGAGACCGTGCGCAGGTCGCGCAGGTCGCAGTAGAAACTCCCGACCTGGTTGGCCAGGAGCAGGCCCTTGTAGACCACTGTGCGCGTCGAGAAGGACGGCAGGTAGAGCTGTGTCAGGTTGGGCAGGTTCTTCTGTACCGCCAGCTCGGCAAGCGGGTTCTGGAGCTGCTTGCGGATGGTCAGCAGCTTGCGCTCGAAGGCGTCCTGGTCGCGAACATTCGAACCCATGCCGACGATGGCCTGGCGGATGACCGGCATCTGGGACAGGACAGCGGCCCCAAGGCCCGAAGTGTCGGTGGGCACGTCGCGCCAGCCCAGCAGGACCTGGCCTTCGACCTTCAGGAAGTGCTCGAACTGCTGGATCGCGATGTCACGCGTCTCCTGGTCCTGGGGCAGGAAGCACATGGCCACCGCGTAACGGCCGGCCTCGGGAAGAGTGATCGCGGCGGAGTCCGCCCAGCCGCGCAGCAGGGCATCGGGAAGCTGGATCAGAATCCCGGCGCCGTCGCCCACGAGGGGATCGGCACCCACGGCACCGCGGTGGTCCAGGTTGATGAGAATCTCCAGACCGCTGGCCACGACTTCGTGCGATTTGCGCCCCTTGATGTTGGCGACAAACCCCACCCCGCACGAGTCATGCTCGTTGCGCGGATCGTACAGACCTTGCTTCTCTGGAGCCTTCATGGCGACCCCTACTCCTACCGATTTAAGGCGTAATCGAAGGCGGCCGCAGGGGCCGTTTTCATGCGCACAACCGCGTGGCATTACCGGCTGCAGAAGGGCTTGTCGACGCCTGCGGGGGCCTCGAAGCAAAAGATTCTACGGCGCTGCAACATCAAGCAGGCTGGCGTCGGCGGACGCAGCCTGCGCGCAGCCCGTCAGGATCAGGGCAGTGGTGAGTTCGGAACGCATGACGCCCAGCATTCGGGCCACCATGGCCTCCCCGCCTGCGCCAAGGGCCCAGGCCCAGGGGCGTCCCACCAGGCAGGCGCGGGCGCCCAGGGCCAGGGCCTTCAGGACGTCCAGGCCGGACCGGATTCCGCCGTCCATCAGGAGCTCGAGGTCGCCGCCGACAGCGTCGGCGATGCGCGGCAAGGCGGCGATGGAGGAGCAGACCCCGTCCAGCTGCCGGCCTCCATGGTTGGAGACGATCAGGCCCTGGGCACCGGCGCGAACGGCGTCGCGGGCGTCGTCGGGGTCCAGCACGCCCTTGATGACGATCGGCCCGTCCCAGATCTCCCGGACGAAGTCGAGGTCCTTCCAGGTGACCGACCGGTCGAAGTTGCGGGCGATCCAGGCCAGGAAATCATTGACCCCGCCGCCGCCCTCGACGGCCGCCTGAACATTGCCGAGGGTGTGGGGACGGCCCTTCACGAAGAGATCCCAGGACCAGGCCGGGTGGGTCGCTCCCTGTACGAGGGTGTTGATCGCCGCCGGAAGTCCGCTGAGCCCGGTGAAGCCGGACCGGACGTCCCGGTAGCGGGCGCCTGGCAGGGGCAGGTCGACGGTGAAGACCAGGACGGGGCAACCTGCAGCCCGGGCCCGGGCGATGAGGTCGCGCATGTAGCCCCGGTCCTTCAGCATGTAGAGCTGGAACCAGGGTGGGGTCCCAGCAGCGGCCACCTCCTCGATGGAGCAGACCCCCACGGTGGAGAGGCAGAACGGGATTCCGGCCCCCGCCGCCGCCCGGGCGGCCTGGACCTCGCCCCGGGCCGCATACATGCCGGCCATCCCCAACGGGGCAAGGGCGACTGGCATGGCCAGGGTCTGCCCGAAGAGTGTGGTCGAGAGGTCCACCTTCGACATGTCGCGCATCACCCTCTGGCGCAGGGCGATGGCCTCAAGGTCGCGGACATTCCGGCGGAGGGTCTCCTCAGCATAGGACCCGCCATCGATGTACTCGAAGAACATGGGCGGCAGGCGTCGCCGGGCGAGTTCACGATAGTCCGACATGGAGGCGGGCTTCATCTCGGCCTTCCCTCTTCCTTCCGCCCGGTCCTGGGCGGGCTCAGGCGGCGGACGGCAGCTTCGGCGGCGCAGTCATGACAATCCAGACCTGGTGGGCCGAGGCGAGAAGTTCACCCTCCGCCGAGAAGAGTGCAACCCCGGCTGTCTCCTTGCGGCCAGACCGCTCAAGCGGCCATGCGCTGACGATGCAGGGCTCCCCGGCCCGGGGACGGCGCAGGACCTCACCGGTCATGGTGCCCAGGAGGGCACCGTGGCGACCCTCCCGGACCACCCAGGCGAAGTAGCCAGGACAGTCGAGGGCCGCCCAAATGACCTCCACGGGCGTAAGGCCGTCGGCATCCGCGAAATTAGTGTGGGGGGTCCAGGTGCAGGCCAGCTGACCGGCGTCCGCCCCGGCAACCTGGCCGGCAAAGATCCGGAGGCCATCGCCTTCGCCTCGCTCGGGACCGCAGGAAAAGCAGATGGGGTGGAAGCGCTGGCCGATCCCGATGTGCCGGGCCTCCGCCGCCAGGGCCTCCTCCCAGGAGGGCGGCGGCGGCGGTTCCGGGAGGGCGAAGCCGGGATCGGGCCGCGCCTCGCCGATCACTTCCCCCGAGGGCCCGGAGATGACCGTACCCTCAGGGCCGGTCTTCAGGTCCAGGGCGATGTCGAGCGGGATACGCGCCTTCAGCACCGCAGTGGCGGGGCCCTGCATGTCCCTGGCCAGGAGGCCAGCGCAATATCCGCCATTGCCCGAGGTCGGGGGGCCGCAAAAGCGCTGGGCGATGACAATGCCAGCCATAGGAACTCCATGGAAAGTCTGACGCCTGAAAAAGGCTGGAAGTGCAATGCCGCCGCTTCTCCCGCAATCCGCGGCCGGGCGAAAGCCGGATTTTGTCGCCGTCGCCGTTGGAGACGCTCCGAGTTCGCGCTAGAGAAGTGTCTTCGCCTTCGCAGACGAGGAACCACCATGAGTAACCAGATCGAGCGCCCCTGGGCCCTGATGCGTCATCACGCCGGCTGGGCCGATGTCTTCCTCATCGAGAACGAGACCGCAGATTCCATCACCGGGGTGTATCCGGATCGCGAGACCGCCGGACCGCCCGTCAATTACAGTGTCCGGGCCGTCCTCGCTCGATTTGAGACCCTCGAGGCCGCACGAAGCGCCCGCGAGGGCGCAGTGCTGGAGTGGCGCAAGCATGACGCCGGCGTTCGCGAGGCCGACGACAAGCTCAGGATTGCAGAGAAGGCCCGGGAAGACGCCTGGCTGAACTGCCTGAGGGACGCTGCGGGCACCTAGAGCCTGTTCCCTTCTGATGGAAGGTCTGGGGCAAAACAGGCTCTAGGTTCAAAAGTTAGATCCTGTTCGGATTCAATAACCGGTTCCCATCTATCGGAACAGGAGCTAGCCCAGCTTGAAGCCCCGGGACGCTGCAAGGGCGACCGCCAGGCCGATCCCGACGCCCACGGCGAGCCTCCACAGTGGCACGCGCACCAGGCCCTGAACCGGGCCGCTGAAGCGTCTCACCCCGGTCACCATGGGCCGGAGTAGATCCTCGCGCTTGCGGAAGACGTGATAGAGGATGGCTGCGAGATGCAGGACCACCAGGGCCTGGATCAGCCGGAAGGACAGCTCATGCCATTTGGCGATCTGGCGGGCGAGGTCGAAGTCGATGCGGTCGGACAGCGGACCACCCTCAAAGCCGTCCGAATCGATTGCAAACAGGCCGAGCCCTGCCTGCAGGGCCACCGATCCCAGGAGGGCGATGACCGACAGGGCGCCCAGAGGATTGTGCCCTGCATGCTCGGGGGCTTGGCCCTGACGGCTGGCGGAAAGATAGGCCCGGATCGCTGAAGGCCCGCGCACAAACTGCGAGAACCGCGCCGTGGATCCCCCGGCAAAGCCCCACCAGACCCGGAAGGCGAGCAGGCCCAGGATGGCGTAGCCCGCCCCTCGGTGCAGGTTCATCTGCTCACCGGCGGTTAGCCAGGCGACCAGGACGAGACTCGCGAGGGCCCAGTGAAATAGGCGGGTCGGACCGTCCCAGACATGGGTGGGGGGCTCGCTCATGGCGAAAACCCTCCGCAGCGCGCGATCAGTCCTCCCTGAACTTGTCGTGGCAGCCCTTGCAGGTGCCGCCAACTACGCGGAACTGAGCGCGGGCACCGGCCACGTCGCCGGCGCGGGCGAGGGTTTCGAGCTTGGTGATCTCAGGCTCCAGCCGGCTGGCGGCAGCGGCGAAGCCGGCCGGATCGGTCCAGATTTCGGCCTTGGCTTCCGTCTTCACACCCGCCTCGGGGCCAGTCCCCTTGGGAAACCAGGTGCTGATCTTCGGCGCGAACCCGCGGATGGTCGAGGCGTTGGCGGCGATGGCGGCCATGTCCGGAGCCTCCGCCTTAAGGCCTTCGTTCATGGCCTTCATGGCCTTGCCCATGCTTTTGAAGTTGGATTCCCGCGTCTCGATCACCGCCTTCGCGTTGACGGCGGCAAGGGCGGCTCCACCGGCCAGCGCCAGGGCGGCGGCGCAAACGGCGGCAGAAAGCAGGCGGCGGGAGGAGGTCATGGGGAAGTCTCCGACTGGGGAATGGGCTTGCTCAACATAGCAGGAACTGCCCTAGACCGGTCAAATGTCGGCTCAATGACGGACATCGCGTCCGATGAAGGCCCTGCGAAGGGTCAGGATCAAGATGGCGACGTCGAACCCCAGGCTGCGCCGGGCGAGGTAGTCGGCATCAAGTTCCACCTTGCGCTCAAGGTCGATGACATCCCGACCATTCACCTGTGCCCATCCGGTCAGCCCAGGCCGCAGGACCTGAATGCCGGCGCCCGTCCGCAGGGCGATCAGGTCGTGCTGGGTGTGCAGGGCGGGCCTTGGGCCCACCAGGCTCATCTTGCCCGCAAGGATGCTCCAGAGCTGGGGAAGCTCATCGAGGCTGGTCCGGCGAAGCCAACGCCCTGCGGGCGTGATCCACCGGTCCGGATCCTCAAGCGCCTCGGTCGCCACGTCCGGCGCATCGGTGCGCATGGTCCTGAACTTCGGCATCAGGAAGAGCCGGTTGTCCCGCCCGAAGCGGGAGGACCAGTGCAGGGCTGGTCCGGGAGAGTCCCGCCTGACCAGGACGGCGAGAACAAGCAGAAGGGGAAGGAGCAGAAACAGGCCTGCGCCCGCGCCCGCGACATCCAGGGCGCGCTTGATCATGCAGACCCCCAGAGCCGGGCCCGACCCCCCTCGCCAAGGCGGGAGGCCGTCCACTCGCAGATGGCAGCGAGATCGAGGTCCAGGCCTTCGGGCGCCGCGGCCAGGACCAGGGCGCAGCCGTTCATACGCATGGGATCCAGGAGGGGCCTGAGACGTACCTCGGCAATGCGGACCGGGCGGATCTCCTCGGCGCGCCGGACGAAGGCATCAAAGGTCTCCAGGTCCTTGATGGGAAGCCAGATCATGATCGCGGCCCTGGGACAGAGCCGGGTGATCGCCTGCAGGGTGGCAAGGCACCGGTCATAGTCGTCGCCTCGCTCGTAGGGGGGATCGATCAGGACCAGGGCCTGGCCTTCGGGCGGCAGGCTTCGCACAGCGCCGTCATAGCCGTCGGCGGTCTCAACGAACACAGCCCCGGCGCCGGCAAGGGACGCCGTCAGGATCTCGGCCTCGCGAGGATTGAACTCAAAGACGGTGAGCCCGTCCTGCGGGCGGAGCCTTTGCGCGACCAGGAGGGGAGAGCCCGGATAACGGCGCCCGCCTGCGGCCTTCGAGGCCGCGAGGACCGCCGTCTTCAGCCGACCGACCGCTTCGGGGGGGGCTGGATCCTCGACGAGCCTTGCGATCCCGCTCTCCGCCTCGGCCGACCGGCGGGCCTCCGGGGCGTCGAGGTCATAGAGGCCGCGGCCGCCATGGGTGTCGATCACCGTCAGGGGCGCGGGGTCCGCTTGCAGGCGTCCGAGCAGGGCCAGAAGGGCCGCATGCTTGACGATGTCCGCAAAGTTTCCCGCGTGGAAGACGTGACTATAGTTCATGGCCGTCTAGTGCCATGACTGCGCGCCGGGCCAAAGCCCAAGGCCTCAGCGCCGGAGGGAAACGCCGATCCGTACCAGACGCGGCGCCGCGAGACCGACCGCGCCGTCGCCGCTGACCGCCGCCTGGACGGGCGCATTGGCGAGGTTGTCCACGGCAAGGTAGAGCCGGGTCTCATCTGACAGCGCCCACGTGACGCGGCCATCCACGGTGACTGCGGCCTTGAGCCGGCGGGTATTGAGGTCATCGTCGAACCTTTCGCCCTCATGCCGGACCGAAAGTTCGAATCCGGTGCGGGTCCCGACAGTCCAGGCGGCCGAAGCGGTGGCGGTCAGCCGGGCTGTCTGGGCGGGGCGCAGGCCCGTCAGCTGGGGGGCGGAGGTTCCACCGTCCACCTGGGTGTCGGTCCAGGCGAGCGCGGCCCTCAGGTCCACCGGACCGGCCTTGCCCCTGGCCTCCGCCTCAAGGCCATAGGCGTCAATCCGGCCCGCATTCCGGCGTTGCCGGAGCACCCCGCCTGCGGGAATGAAACCTGCAACTGGAAAGATCCCGGGGCCGACCGCGACCGTGACGTTCGTGATCGGGTCCGAAAGGCGGTTGGCGAAGAGGCTGGCGCTCCAGGTCCAGGCCCCGGCTGCGCCTCCGGCTCCCGCTTCCAGGCCCGCCAGTGTCTCGGGCCGAAGTGAAGGATTGGCCTCGGTGACGTCATTGCCGACCCGGAAGGGGCGGTGCAGCTCATTGAGGGTCGGCGGCCGGAAGCCGGAGTAGGCGGCGGACCGGACCCAAACTCCCGGGGTCAAATCCTGGCGGATTCCGGCCCGGAAACTCCCGGTCACGCCCGAGGCGTCGGGAGCTGCCGAGTTCAGGACCAGGGCTCCGGTCGCAAGGTCGCGCTCCCTCCGGATGGCGTCCGTCTGGCTCCAGGCGTCAAGGCGGGCGCCCAGGGCGAGGACCTGGCCTGGGGCGTCATGGCTTGCTTCCAGGTAGACACCCGCAACCGAGGTCCTGCCGCCGCTTTCCCGGCCGCGGGTAAAGCCGCCGCCCTGGTACCGGAAGCGCTCGTACGCCTGGCCCTCGGCCAGCCGCGCATCTGTGCCGATTTCCCAGGACCAGTCGCCCGACGCGATGCGCCAGGCCGCGTTCAACCCGACACCCAGGGCCGGCGTTGCATACTGGTCGGACGCCGGTGTTGTTGTGACACGGCCAGCGCTGACGCTGGATGCACTGTTCTTCAGGTCGGAAGCCCGGACCCAGCCCTGTACACGCCAGCCATTGCCCGCGCGTATATCCGCCAGGGCCGCATCCGCCGCCACTCCCGAAGATTGGGAAGCTGCACCGGCCAGGCCGGAGTCTCTAGACTCCCGCCAGCCGGACAGCCCTGTGGCGAGGGTAACCGCACCGAGGTCACGGCGCAGGCGGGCCGAGAGCGAATACGCCTCCAGGTCCACGGGGCGATCGGCGGCGCCGCGAGATCCGCCCCGGACGGGCGTGAACGTGGGCCCCCGGGTCGCGGAAACTGAAGTCAAAAGGCCAGCCTCGCCCGAGGCGGCCGCGGCGCGGAACTGTCCATAGTCCCCAGTCGCGATGTCCAGGCGCAACAGGCCCGCCCGGGGCTCAGCTTCCTCCAGGGTGACGAC
>Ga0114973_10001086_pt1 | contig 20367 bp, 21 predicted proteins | sample M_140807_MF_Meta_FD_87025 | JGI IMG/M metagenome (GOLD analysis project Ga0114973, IMG submission 87025) | Freshwater microbial communities from Lake Montjoie, Canada to study carbon cycling - M_140807_MF_MetaG | ecosystem: Environmental > Aquatic > Freshwater > Lake | place: Lake Montjoie...
CAGCACCACCCCCACCTCCACCTGCACCAGCTCCACCACCACCATTACCACCTGTTGTTGCACCAGATGGATTGACTGCCGCTATACCCCCAAGACCACCACTTGCTCCATTGCTACCATTTGGATAAGCATGTCCCCCGCTTCCAAGGCCACCCCCTAATGCAATAGGCCCACCATTTGCAGCATCAAAGCTTGAAATACCTCCAGCTTGTGCAGTGCCATCAGAAATACTTGTTGCAATACCACCAGCCCCACCTGCTCCAACCACAATTGTATAAATAGATCCAGGTGTCACAGTATATCCTGTTCCGACTAGGATAGCACCAGCCCCACCGCCACCAGCTCCAGCATTATTAAACGAGCCACCTCCGCCCCCGCCGGCTCCTATTACCCGATAGCTAACAGTCCCTGTTAGGGTTAGAGGAGCTACCCATATATTTGTGCCAGTAGTAGAAAAATATAGATATTGTGTCCTTGGACCTGGGGGAGGAGGAGGGGGTCCGGATATATAGCTTGAAATGTAATTATAATATAAATTCCCAGTTGCGTAATCAGTTTCTAAAGAAGCATCTCTATTTGTCACGCCACCTGGAATAGCAACAGCTACACCAGAATTTATAGTGCTTACATAAGATCCATATGCTGCAGTTACAGTTGTTGTTCTAATCTTATTTATATGTATGGATGAATCAACATTCGTAAGCATATCTATAGGTAGAATATATATTTGTATAAGATATTGATACTAATAAATAAGCAAAATATATTAATTAGTTTGAGTGTTTAACTTTTTAGAAGGTCTAAGGAAGGAAATTATTTTTGTAAAGAGAGGAACAGGTGTTTGTCTAAGAATTGTGTGAATCCTTTCAAGCAGGGTAGGTCCTTCATGAAGAGTATCTACTCTTCTACCATTCATCATGACATGAATAGCCGGAAGACGTTCAATGTATTTCGCATCCTTTGAATAAGTAATTGAATCAAAGCAACGCATATCAATAGGTATCCCATTCTTTTCACAGAATGAATGTACATTTAACATATAGTCAGATGCAGTATACTCTTCAGGTAATACAAATACAAGACGGGTGGTCATTGGTGGGTTGGTGGCGGTTAATTTATGCATCGAAGCCTTTACCTTTCAATTTTTATGAAGGTTTGATATAAATGATTCACGCTACCTTTTACATGAATGATCTATAAAGCTTCTAACCATGGTGCTCTCTCCTGCTCTGTGACACCAAGTTTGGTAAATAAATCCTTTGCAAGAACAAGTTTTTCTTCGTATGTAATACTCTTTAAGGAAATCTCTGACATTGCTTCTTGAATCCTTTCATTTAAACTGACTGTTCCCTTGAATGCATCATCGAAGCCACCAAATACATTTATAAGGCGGCTTATATGACCTTCTGCGCACATTTGATACGAATCGCGACACTCTTCGTATAATCTTTTCATTAATTGAAGTCTTGTCTCCAGTGGCGTTTGCTGAATCAGGGCCCAAGCCCCATCTAAGGCCCTTCTGTATAAACAATCACCAGTTTCTCGACATGATTCCGTTTCATACCAAATATTCATATCAATAAGAATGTCAAGGAAGGGTTTCCAATACGCATCCTTCATGGCATATATCGACATCCATGCTTTTGCAATAGATTTCCTGGTATTTTGATCCGCAGGTATGGTCATTTTAAGCAATTTATCGAGTCCTTCATTTGTCTGTTTGCTGACAAAGCGAGTATGGACGTTCTGCCGATCACCCGCAAGAACCCCAAGTTCTCCAACGGGGGGAGCAGGAGCTTGAAGATTCCGTTGTAGAAATGCTTCTCTATCAGCTTCTTCCATCTCGACAGGCAGAATTCTTGCTTGCAATAGAGCTGCATTAAACCTTGGAAAATAAGCAATATCGTCGTGCCCTTCATATATGGCCGGTATTCTTCCACAGAGTGCATTGAACATCTGTCGACTTATATTCGCCCCTCTATAATCAAGATGAATCATCTGTAATGCATCTACCCATGCAACTGTATCACGATTTTCAACAATAACTGCAACTGTTTGATCAAGTTGCTCTGTAAAGCGTTGCTGTACTCTTCTTTCATTTTCCCTCCTTTCATCTGCAAGTCTATGTGAACTACATACGGTAGTATTTGCTTCTGCAAGTCTATCACATCTGCGTCCAGTTGTTTTTATACGACAGCATCCGCCAGGAAGAATAGGCCCCGCAGTCTCTTCACGCTGTCTGATTTTGTTATGGCATATTGTGCAATTAACTCCTTCTTGTGCTTCCCTTCTACATTGATTTCCAGTTGTAAGTAATGCAACACAACGAGGCATAGTGCGGTGTGCTTTTCTATAAGGGTCGGCGATTTTCATTTTTTTGATGACCTAAGTGTCATAGCATGTTTATGTAAGTGTAGCTTACAACGATCCTTGTCGCCGACGATTCTTTTACAGCCCTTGACATTACATACATATACCCATGATTCTCCGACCCTTTTCTTATTTAATCTCCAGGCTACAGAACATGCATCAAACCAAGCAGGTGAAAATTCTGGATGAATTCGTTGCTGCATAGTATAACTATACCATATTCTTTTATGTTGCGTATTAATTCTTCATGCTATACTATACATGTTTATAAGAATGGATTGTATAACAGAGATTGGTCCTTGTTGTATCTATTATAACAAGCGACGATACACGATTGATAAAAATTACCGTGATTATTTTGTATCAATAATTCACAGTATTTTTACAACATATTCGGATCCCGTTCATCTTAATATTATTTGTGGCGATGAAGAGTATACGTTTGAAAATAAGAATAGAACAATACGTATTGAATTCAATCCAGAGCATACCCTTGTAGAGCCTGGTGGAAGAGATTCATCGGGGTCTATTTTAGGAAATGTAATGTCAACAAAAAATATTCCATATCTTGTAAGGATTGATAGATTTGATGAATTAATGAAAGGAGATATAGTTATTGATTACAGTAACACAAATATATGTAATGTGCAAGATTCTGGTGTCTATAATTATCTTGCAAACAAAATGGTTTATATTTCACCAAGTATATACGAATTGCATTTTACAAAAGAGAATCGTCATATTGATGTATTAACAACCTTTATTAGCACTGAACAGCCAAGAAGGGCAAATCTTATATCTAATTTAAGTGGGTTACCACATATAAATCGTAATAATTGTTTTGAAAAAGAAGATCTCAAGGAACTTTATAAGAATACAAAAATTCTTATAAATATACATCAAACGGATCATCATCATACATTCGAAGAATTACGCACCTTACCTGCATTAGAATGCGGAGTAATAGTAATATCAGAAATATCCCCCCTTTGTAATTTAATTCCATACCACGATTACATTATATGGGAAACATACGAAGGAATCGTAAATAGAGTAAAGGATGTTATGGAGAATTATAACCAATATCACGAATATATATTTAATACTCCTAAGTTGGTTAAACTTGAATCTTTACACGATTTGAATGTAGAGCGACTTCGCTCTCAGCTTGTAAAATTCTTTCCTTCCAATAAGGAAACGTAAGCTTTTTCATATTCCATTTGGTTGTAGATATACGTTCATATTCTGTAAGTAAGAAATCTTCCGTTATGTCAGTCCATTCATTTATAAAGAGTATAGGTAAATCTAAAACATCATTAAATGCAACATCCCGTTTCACGATTGGAATACTACCCATATATAAGGTTTCCCATAAGCGATGTGTATCTACACCATTCCCACGAGGACATAGAACGAACATATGATTACGAATATCAATAAGAAAGTTTTTCCTAGCTTCTAATGTCTTTTCAGAGTGTCCAACTGTTACCCAAGGTTTCCCTACAAAAGTATTATAGCATACCTGTCTTTCATGGGGGTATGTACTAATTAAAAAATTCATATAGACTAAATTATGGATAGTCCTTGGTCGTTCTGCAACCTCTAACATGATAGATATATTTCCAAAAATGACATGATCACTTGATTCTTTTGTATTATTTGTAATACCTATGGGTAGACCCGTAAGTTTAGGATTTACATACCCCATATTTGTGGCAAACCAGAAACAATTCTTATTTTCATGGATATCAAACACTTCTTTTGTAATTGGAAAATCAGAATGTCCAGTTATCCATATAGGTGCTGCACGTAAGGTATGCTGCTCTCCCCTCCATTCAATTGGACCATCATAGAAAAGAGCGTCTGTTTTTATATACACGATTGTATCTGTTTGCAAAGATAAATATTTATCCCCAGTTATTATATCACTTTCTGACCATTTAAATTCCATTCTATTCTATATATATGGAATTATTAACTTTAGACCCTCTTATTTGGTAGTGCACTAACAAATAAGAAAACGGTCCGAGAGGGGATTGAACCCTCGACTTCCTGGTTAACAGCCAAGTGCTACTACCAACTGAGCTATCAGACCATTGAGTGTTTCCACTACTATACTAAAGGATGCTTCTTTAAGCCTCTAATCCACCCACGTCTAAATAACTCGCGAATAAACTAAAGTATATATATATGGATATTTATAGTAATGTGAATGATTTCGATATATGGCCAGTTGAAAAAAGGAGATTTTTTCAATATATGGACGGTCTACGTGCATTGGATAGATGGCAATTTGACAATAAGAATGCATATCGACAAGTTAGCACCGAAACAAAATATATTGTATGTATGGGATTTATAGCTGTGTTAACAGATGACATTATAGAGTATCTGAAGGAATGGGAAACAAAACGCCTTGGTCATTCTACAGAACCAAGTGCAATGTAGACTCCTTTTGAATATTATAATCCGATAGGGTGCGACCATCCTCCAGCTGCTTTCCAGCAAAAATCAGACGTTGTTGATCAGGAGGAATACCCTCCTTGTCTTGAATCTTTGCCTTTATACCCTCGATGGTATCACTTGACTCTACATCAAGCGTAATTGTTTTTCCTGTAAGGGTCTTTACGAAGATTTGCATTTCTAGTATATCTTCTTAAAAAATGTTTAGACCGTGTTAAATGGGAGTGAATATAGAATTTTTATAATATCCAAGGAGGGAAGCTGGTTCATTATTAATACAGCTAAATACCATGCCATTTTCGCATTTAAATACAGGTATTCCATTCAGTGTATCAAGGGAGAGAGTATAAGAATCTGTAGGAAGAGTCTCTATGGGACCCTCTATTTCAAAATATATAGATTCCCGTGGTTTTATGTATGATATAATACTGGTTGGGATAGATTCCACTTTAGGGCTAGCTTTTGCTTTTGCTTTTGCTTTTGCCTTTGCTTTTGCATTTACCATTGGAGTTATAACAGGAGGCAAAGGGGTAGATACAGGAGGAGAAATCGCTTTTAAACTAATCTTAAATACTCCATAATCAGAATAACTACATTCAATATGTGATTGTATCTTCTGTGCATGTGCTAGCCATTTTTCATTTACAGCTCCATATTTTTCAACTCGATCCCAATACCATTTACTACCATAGACATGTGAATCATCAGGAATGGGATCACTTAACTTTCCATGAAAAGTTCGCATGCTCGGTGTAACATCTTGTGAAATTTTTTTACATGCAATGCATGCATTACATAGACTCCCAGCAACATCTACTTTATTACTGCATATTGCAACCGCGTGGGCGAGTAGCATCGTATTTGCAATAAAGGATGTTTGTTTACAATTTAATCTGGCCATACATGGATGCATATTGTGAAGGGTAACTTCCTTCAACCCCTGTTAGGCATATCAATTTTATACCAAGGTTCGCGCACTTGGATCATTTGTTTCAGGTGACCATTTGGGCATCCAATACGGCCAAGGATCACCTATATTATACTTGCACACCTCGAATAACATACGATAATAATACGCTTCTGGTGTGGGTGGCTTAGGAGTCCATGCAAATGGATTCACACTCCAATTATCAGGCACGGTTACACGCTCTTGTATTTCAAGAAACCATGACTTTTCAGTTGAACTTACCCCATCTGAAAAGGCCTCCTTCTTTCTCCAAAGCACTTCCTCTGGTAAGAGACCCTTATCACAAGCTAACCTTAAAAACCATTTCTCACATACCTTACCTGGAATAGGGCGTCTAAAATGGGTAGGGAGAGAAAGAGCTGTTGCAACAAGTTGTTTATCTAAAAAGGGGGTGCGTGGTTCAAGGCCGTGTGAACTGATACAACGATCCGAGCGCAAAACATCATATAAATGGATCTCTTGTAAGAGTCTTTCGCAATCCCTTTCATATGCTTCATCACTGGGCGCCTTATTCAAATATGCATAAGAGCCCCACTCTTCATCCGATCCATCTCCATTAAATACAACCTTACAGTCCGTGTTTTCAGCAATATACTTACCAATCAACCAATTCCCAACAGAGGCTCTTACGGTTGTAATATCATAGGATTCTATATCACGAATAACATGGGGAATCGCTTCGAACATTTCATCTGCAGTCTTAATGATCTCTGTGTGGTCAGACCCAATGAAATCTGCAACCATACGAGCAAATGCAAGATCAGATCCTCCTTCCATACCAATACTAAATGTCTTCAAAGGGGGCTTTCCCCTACCTTTTAACTCCATTTGTAAGATGGCACATACAAGTGATGAATCGAGACCACCACTTAGACATGCTGCGATAGGTCGTTCGGTCATAAGACGCTTTAGAACCGCTCCACGAAGAGTGCTGAATAAATAAGCTTCTGGTTGAGGAATCGCCAGTTTAAGACATGGTATACTATGATAGACATCCTTCTTTATAGTGTGTGACTTAATCGTCCATACCTGTCCAGGAGGAAAGGAATATGTCTTACAGAAAGAACTAATTACCTTTCGTTCACTTGCAAAATAATAAGAGCCATCTTCTCCGATCCCCCAGAAGAGTGGACGCACACCATAGGGATCACGCGCAACGATGGTGGAACTTGTTTCAGTATCATATAAGACAAGCGCAAAGACTCCATCAAATGCCCGAGCAAAAGCCACTGCATCTCCATCGCAGTGTTCCCACATGGGGCCGATGATTTCACAATCAGATCCTGATTTTGACTTAACTTGTAAACGTTTCGATAGATCCACCGAGTTATAAATTTCCCCGTTACACATCCATGTAAGGGTATCGCATGCAGAAACAAAGGGTTGTTGACCACCATTGTTCAATCCATTTATGGCCAGTCGAGTAAATATCCATGTGCCATTCTCCATTTCCTTTATGGTATAATCTTCAGGTCCTCGTGCTTGTAAAAGCTTACCGCCTTTTTCCCACAATTCAGTACTGGTTACTCTCTTCGATACATCATCCGTGTCATAGGCTCGTAGAAGAGCTAATATTCCACACATTCAATCCGCTTTTATATACACCTCCCCTCTCTTTTAGACCTACCAGATAGATGGAGGCTATCGCAAAGACAGTCTTTGCTGGAATAATAACCTACGGTGCGCATTATGGGTCTGTAAAATTATATGATCATTTTTGTGTGCCAGATGGAGTATGGGGATTTCTCCAAGGATTTGTTACAACGGGTAGCCCTGTATGTCAAGTAGGTGTTACTCTTATAAAAGAGACACAAACATCATATTCCTCTTTTCTTCTTATGGGAATATCTCGTGTCTTAATTGATGCCGTGATTCCTGGATCCAGCTCTTCATCTATTCCAGTGGATACTACCTAGGCCAGGGCATCAGCTCTCCGCCCGGAACCTAAATAATAAGCATATCAGACAAACAGAGGGATGAATGTCAATTCATCTGCAGAGGGTTCTTTATACGAATTGGTGTGCAGAGGAAAGAAGGATACATTCTTTTTTAAGGATTCATCTACAAGCTCGTATGTTTTTGATAATTCATATGAAGCAGAGGGAGAAACACTCTTTGAACGACGTATTAAGCAACCTAAGACGGCAGTTGAATTTGGTAGGACAATCGAGTTTGAGGTAGAACCTGTAGGAGATATTATTAAGACTTTTTCATTTCTTATTAATTTGCCATCATGGATACCATCTACAATTCCTCCGTCTGTTATTCAAGATCCTACGGGTGTAACATATGGGTATGTGAATGGTATAGCGTATTTTCTATTCGAACGCATACAATTCTATCAAGATTCGATTTTACTTCAGGAATTTAGTGGAGATGGACTGTGGGCTGTAGATGCAACAGACGGAACATATGCATCGACACGTGTCATAGCACTTAGCACTGGATCACATGATGGGACGGTTCAGCAAATTGCAAAGAATGCACGACCAGGTAAATTATCTATCCAAATACCCTTTTTAGGGTGTAATGGTGGCGCAGGGTTTCCTATAAGGGCAGCTACGTCACATACATATACGGTGAAATGTAAATTGCGAAGACTTGATCAGCTTGTAGAAGCATCTGATAGACGCTTGAATCCTTTCCCTTGGGGGAAGACATTTAATTATACGACAGGAAGTGGCCCAGTCAAATCATTTACAGCGCTTTCTATTAATGATATGAGTCCCCTCTATATAACATTGGAAACAATACAAGTATATGTATCACGTGAAATGCAAGATAGATTATCAAATAAGCCAGTTGAGATTTCATTTTACAGAATGTTTGAAAATACGTTTACATTGCATCCATCCGATTATACATCAGGAGGTCTAAAAAATTTAAGGTTAGATGGATGTCATCCTACTTCACGTATACTATGGATTATACGAAGCCTTCCAGATATACAATGTAATCTTTTATGGAAAGTAACTCCTAATACAGGTGGCGCATATTACACTACAGCGAGTTTAGTGATTGCAGGGCAAACACGCGAATCAGCATGGGATGCGACAGTATGGCGTGATATTACAAATTTTGCAAAAGAAGATATTGATTCGCAAATACAAATTAATAGCATGAATTGGGGACTTGGATATACTGGGAAAGAAAGAGAGGTAGATGGAAGTATCAATATGTCTACGGCGGATAAACCTACCCTTTCCTTAGGTTTATTGGTGCCTACCACAGTAAATATGGCAGATAATTCATATCAAACGGAAGTTCGTGTATTTACAGAAGGATGGACATCATTTAAAACAGATGGGAAAGGAAGGGCTGAATTATTATCATTTAATTAAAATTGTATTTACGAGACGTAAAGAGTTATCAATCCATAGGTAGTAATGGAACCTCCTACCTATGGATTTAATCGCCCATCTGGTGATATAGTAACTTTATTAGAAAGAACCCCACGTGATTTTCAAGATAATCATTATTTCCCGTTGTCTGCTGATAAGTCATGGTGGTTACAAGACTCCGACACACGCACACATCCTTTTTCTACTTGTTTACAACAAACACCTTTTCGTGGACCAACTTCTTTTGGCCAAAGATTCAGCTTTGATGTAAAATCACCTGGATGTGGGGATGTTCTTTTAAAAACAGTTATCCAAATTGATCTTGGTCATTGGTTGGATGATACCACACTTCTTCGTCTTAGTTCAGGTCAGTATAAGTATGCAACTCCAAATACAACTCCATCGTGGACATATGCAAAAGAGCTTGGTAGTGTAATTATAGAAAGAGCAGAGATTGAAGTAAATGAACAGACACTTGAGATAATAGATGGCGATTTTATTCACGTATATACCCATCTCTTTAAAGACTTGAATGAACAGTATGGGATTTTAACAGATGGTTTGGGAGCATACACGCAGGATGTATCGACAAATCCTTTCCCAACCCAATCGGGACTTTTATGTATACCCCTTCCATTCTTTTTTGCAAGACTCGCAGAAGAAGGATTTCCTCTTCTTGCTATAAAAAACGGGAGTGTTCGTATTCATATAACATTAAGACCCTTTTCAGAATGTATTCGTCGTATTGGTGGAATAAAAGGAACACCTCTTGGGCAGAATTTTACATTTACATCAACACTTGCAGCGGTTAACGTTCAATCTTCTCCAACGCCACCCGAGTTTAAGAGTATACAACTTATAACATATTCAGCTCATACAGACGGTTCGATTCGTCAAGCTATTCTTAGAAATCCGTTCGAAATTATGATACGAACTCTTCAAACTTTTCCATTTAGTGAACCATTAAAGTATACAGTTAATAAGACAACAAATGATACAATCGATGTTCAACTTCCCTTGGAGGTAAATCATCCAATGGAAGAGATTATATGGTTTTTACGGAGAAAGGCATCTACCAAGCAAAATGATAGGACAAATTATTCTTCTGTCACTGAACTTGAATATCATCCTTTATATAATACCCCATCCCCTCTTTTAGTGAAAGCATCTATTTATATAAACTCTACAGAGTTAATAACAGCAGAAGAACAGTGGTATCGTAAACACATATCCCTTTTGCATCCCGGTGGTATATCTGCATACAATCAATACATCTATGGATATTCTTTTGCAGAGAATCCAGGGAAACATCAACCATCTGGCACAGCAAATGCATCTCGTCTTCAATCTCTTCGTCTTAACTTAACAGTCCAACCTCCGGGTGGGACTGATATACAAGACTGGGAGGTAGTTGTGTATGTAATGCGACTTGAATGGATCCGTTTTCAAAATGGAATAGCAAATCGTATCTATATGGATTAAGAAACAGAGCTCCACAACCACCAGCCCCACAGCCATAAGAGGCTTATAGTTTTTCACACAAAGAACACAGATGGCAGCAGCTGGCCTATTAAAACTCTTATATTCTGGGTTTCAAGAGGACAGATTACTTAAAGGTCAGCCAAAAGATCCCTTTATCAAAGCATTTCGAACAGGACGATTTACAACAGAATGGTATTCTGTTCAGTTTGACGGATCACCATCCTTTGGAAGAACTGTAAATGCTACTATACCAAGAAGAGGTCATTTAGTTACAAAGGCATTTTTGGTGACAGTTATGCCAGATATTAGCACAGCACAGAAAGGCGCGGCTTCTGCAGCTATTGCAGGGGGTAATACTATTAAAGGACCTCTTTTTGGTTGGACAAATTCAATTGGTCATGCTTTAATTAATCAAGCACAAGTAACGGTTGCTGCATCGCCTGTCGATACATTGGATGGGAGACTTATGGAAGTGATGGATGAATTTAATACCCCGCTTGAAAAGGTTACGACAGTAAATCGTATGTTAGGAAGGTTCGATAATGGATTCTCGTATAGATCAAACGGATATACACAGCCAAGTCAAAAAGTTATAACACCCCTTCCTTTTTGGTTTACAAAGGATCGTGAGATGGCTTTACCTATTGATGCAATTGGTGTAGATGCTGTTCAGATATCAATTACTTATAATCCTCTTGCCTCATTGTATGTTACATATGAAAATCAAGGAACAGGTGTATTACCCTTAGCGACTGTTCCAATTCAATCTGCAACATTTACTACAACCACTGGATCAAAAATAGCAAATCAATCTATGCCTTCAATTCTTGATATACAATCTGCATATATACTTTTAGAGTATGTATATTTAGATAAACCAGAGGCAAATCGTATTCGCTTAGGAGATTTAACGTATAGGATTCCGCAACATTATGCGATAAATCCACATTTAACAAAAGGTCAAAGCACTGCTCGAATTCCTATTCGTATACCAAATCTTACACGCCAATTATATTTTTTCGCACATTTAAATACAGCAGATACATTTAATGCACATTTTCATGCGGCACGTGATCTTATGAAAGGAACAGATATATGGTGGCCTGATGCAAGTGGTTTAGGAACAAAGGTCTTTTCGAAATTAATACCTGGATATTCTGGTTTAGAATCGGAACCTATACGTTCATTGGCCTTAGTTTATGAAGGTAAATTATTACGATATGGATCTGATGCACCTGTATTTTTCCGTAGCGTATTACCTAATAAGAAGACACCTTGGCATAATAAATATTATTATGTTCTACCTTTTGGATTCAATGAGCAAGGACATGCAAATATGGATAAACTACAAAAGGTAGAATTAGCCCTTGAATTCAAATCAAAAACTGGCACGCAAAGTATTACAAATTTACCATCTTATACCATATATATCTGGGCAGAAACATATGGGATATTACGAGTCTATGGGGGTCGCGCTGGTTTATTGTTTGGGTATTAAAGGACGACGGAAAAAAGATAACTTTGTAAGATTTTGTTTGAATTCATCTGACAAATCACTCTTTTGAGGTGCAGATGCCTTTTCAAAAGCTGACATAACGCGTTCTGTCCATATACTTGTATGATCTATCGTATTAGTATATGTAATTTCATCTACATCACTCTTTGTTGCAAGTTCATGGGGAGGAGTTATATGGGTTATACTTGTCCACGAATCTTCCTGTTTACGAGGAGGGGCGGGTCTACTTGTTTTATGATAGGGAAGCGTCGCAGGAATTCCATTTAAATTCCATTCGCGAAGGGTTTCCGGTGGTGTATCTTGTTTTACAAGGGGCATCAGAGTAGGCGTTGCTGCGCTATAAGGAGTAGGAAGAACTGGCTCTTCATCAGAATCACTATCATCTTGTAGTTTTTGAAGCCAGCAAAAAGTGTGCTGACGTTGGTTATTTGCCATAAAGGTCGACGCCTTTCCATTTTTTGGCATTCTAATGTTATATATTATAGAATCCTTAACCCCTAAAAGTGAAGTTTGCTTTGTATCTTTTTAAGGGTACCTTAGATGACAGAGAACCTTCTTATTGTAGAATCTCCTTCGAAATGTAAAAAGATAGAATCGTTTTTAGGTCCAGGATGGCGTGTGGTTGCTACATTTGGGCATATTCGTGCATTAGAAGAAAGCCTTGATGCAATAGGGCTTGAGAGTAATTTTGAACCTAAATATACATTTATTAAGGAAAAGTCCAAAGTCATGAAACATTTACTTGAAGCAGCCGAAAAGGCTCGCACCATATATTTGTCAGCTGACGATGATAGAGAAGGAGAAGCGATTGCATATAGTGTTGCATGTTTATTAAAGCGAGACCCCCTTTCATTCCCACGAGCAGTCTTTCACGAGATAACCGAAAAAGCAGTAAAAGCTGCCATAGCGAATCCAAGGAAACTTGACATGAATCGTGTATATGCGCAACAAGCTCGTTCGGTGCTTGATATGATGGTAGGGTTTACAATTTCTCCCCTTTTATGGAAATATGTTGCTCGGAGCTTATCGGCAGGGAGATGTCAAACTCCTGCACTTCGCTTAGTTTGCGAGAAGGAAACTTCTATTAAAACACATGTATCAACTGCATCATGGGTTATATCAGGAAAATTTGATAAATTGGGAAAGGTTCGTATGCAAGATGAGTTGGAAGATCAAGAGTCCGTATTGAATTACTTGGAGAGTATTTATACGAATCAAAGCGCAACAGTAAGATCGATTCTTGAAAAGCCTTGGTCTGCCCAGGCACCAAAGGCTTTGATTACCAGCACTTTACAGCAAGAAGCCTCTGCCCTTTATAGTTTGGGTCCAAAAGAGGTGATGCGTATTGCGCAAGCCCTTTATGAGGCAGGTCATATCACATATATGCGAACGGATTCCCATCTTCTATCAAATGAAGCTATTATTGCGGCGAATCTATGGGTGAAAGAAGCGTATGGTCAAGAATATGTAGAAAAGGGGGAAGTGAAAAAGTCAAATGCTGCAACAAGCCAAGAAGCACATGAAGCTATTCGCCCTACACATATCGATGTAAAAGAACTTACTGAAGAGTGGGATGCTAAACATAAGAAGATTTACGGATTAATTTGGAGAAGGGCAATTCAATCAACGATGACGGCTGCAAGAGGGACTACACATACTACTTCGCTAACACTTGATATGGACGAGGATAAATTTATATGGTCAACATCATTTCGAAAGACTGTATTCGAGGGATGGCAAGTTCTTGGAAAGGTGGCAAAGTTGGATGAAGAAGAGGAGGAGTATGATTTACATCCAATCGTAAAGGTGGGGACAAAAGTTAAATGGAATACCATACATGCAGGACCAAAGAGGACAAAGGCTGCACCTCGGTATATGGAAGCAACTCTTATAAGGGATTTAGAGAAGAAGGGAATAGGTCGCCCATCCACGTTTGCATCTCTCGTGGATGTTTTATTTGACAAGGGTTATGTGGAAAAGAAGGATATTCCTGGTATACAAATAACTAACGTAATATATACATTGGAACCAAATGAATGGCCGGCAAATCAAATGAAAGAGACTGTTATAGTTGGAAAAGAGTCAAATAAGATAGTGCCTACACCTTTAGGAGATTCAGTGATTCAATTCTGTTTACGAGAATTTCCAGAACTCTTTGCATACGAATTTACATCATCTATGGAGAAGAGATTAGATAATATAGCAGATGGATCATGTGAGTGGAAGGCCCTCTGTTCTGATACATGGAATTCCTATAAGGATACCTATGCTCGATTAAAGGACACTGCATCAAAGCCAAGTGAATCAGAAAAGGTGCGAGAGTTTTCAAATGGATTAAAGGCCGTTCAATCAAAGAAGGGCCCACTATTAGTGCAGGAATCAGATGGAAAGGCAATCTTCTACTCTTTTCCAGATGTTCCATTTGGAGATTTGACAGAAGAGGTTGCAAGACAATGGATTCAGAGTCTTGCAGATGCAACAATCTTTGGAGAATGGAACGATCAGACTATTTATAAGAAGAAGGGACCGTATGGGTTTTACATAGAGTTCAAGGGAAAACGTGTCCCGTATGTGGAGGGTGATACCGTCGAAACAGTTATACAAAGGCTTGAATCAAAGGGTGGTGCAGCAAGGGTGATAGGACAATATACATTTGCGGTGGGTCAGTATGGCCCTTATATGTATAAAATGGGATTAAAGACAAAGACATTTGTATCGGTTCCTTCAACTGTAGATACAAGTAAGATTAACGCAGAAGATGCTGATATATTGTATAAAAGGCTTTTGGATGTTAAGAAGACACGAGAAGCAAGTGCCAGGGGTAGAGGCAGGGGTGCGGGAGCAGGCAGGGGTAGAGGGAGAGGTAGGGGAAATGTGACACAGACTCGAAATGAAACCGATACATAGAATAGAATGAGTGGTCCACCAGAAGTAAATACATTTACAACAACTCCACAGCCTTCAGCAAAACCATCTCCAGCTGCGTCTCGTTCACAATCACCAACCATTTTAGGGCAAAAACAGGTTGATGTATCTGTTTCAAAAATTCCAAAGCCAAATAATGGATGGTCACGAGAACAAGAAGAATTAATGGCAGGATGGGCTGATATAGCCGCATGTTATCGTTGGATGCATGATAAATGCGAAAAGAAAATGAACATTAATAATTTATGGATGACTGTTCCTGTTATTATCTTATCAACATTGACAGGGTCTGCTAGTTTTGTCATGAATAGTTTGGTAGGAGATAACCCGACATCCCAGAAATATGCACAAATAGGTATAGGAAGTGTATCTATCTTTACGGGTATTTTAACTACATTGGGTAATTTTTTCAGATATGCACAAAGTTCTGAATCAAATCGTGTTGCAGGAATCGCTTGGGGTAAATTTCAAAGGCAGATCGCGGTTGAACTTGCCCTTCATCCAAACGAGCGTATCGACTGTTCTGATTTCTTAACAATGTGTCGCGCTGAGCTTGATAGGTTAATTGAACAATCTCCTCCTATTCCTGATTATATCGTTATTGAATTTGAGGATGAATTTGAAAACGTGCCAGTATTAAAGAGACCTGATATAGCCCATGGTGTAGAACATACACGTATTTATAAAAACAATGATAATCGTCTGAAGCAGCTTGTGGTCGATGCAGCTGCATTAATGAAGCAGAAGAAAAAGACATGGCACGAATTGTTATTACCTGATCTTGAAAAGAAGATGGATTCTGAATTTGAAAAGAGGTTAGCGACGGTTACAGAGAGGTTAGAGGGGATAGAGAAGAAGAGTGCTCCTCGTTCAGGGGCACGTATGCCTATTTTAAGACCTATTCCAAGGAGGGGAGTTGTAATGAATATGGCAATTGATGAAGAGACAGACGCACCTGTCTAACGGCTCAGAAAAAGTGATTTTTTCCACCCTGCATAGGTATGGTATAACACATACAAATGGAAGCACAGTATTGGTCTTCTGCAAGCCACGTTCACACTATCTTTCACTGGAAGGATCTTCTTGAGAATTGGAATACTAACTATATTACCTCCTATCCTATTGAGACGGTTCTATTGAATTTAGATAGGGTGCGCCAGGTCAACCTGTCATGCTTTCAGTTCAAGCAATATTTGAATTTCATGGAGGAGGAGGAGGGAATGAAGTGGTTCCTTTATGAGTGTATTATGCGCAAGCATACCTGGCCAAGCCTTGAGTTTGGTGTGTTTATTCGCAATCTGACAGACGATATTGCTCTTGATACGGGCTTTCCTATCTTTCCTGGATCTCCCAGGAATATAACGGTTCGTGCATTCCTTGAGAACCACTTGTCTCCACCTGAGATTCACTTTCTTGATTTGATGCCAAGCTTGATTCCAATTCCTACCTACTCTAATGGATTCGGTGAATCTCGTGGCTTCCCTGCCTCCCCTGCCTCCCTTGCCTCCCCTGCCTCCCCTGCCTCCCCTAGGCCCACTGCATCAACATCATTTACCAACACAGCGCCAAGGCAAAAGAATGCAACTTTTCAGATTCGTATCATTCGTAGCTTGGATGGCCAGGAGGAGGATGACATTATTTACCTATCAAAGAATGGGGATCTATTTAACTTCTCCTATGTTGACCCAACGACTACAGATGGAAAGCCAACGAGGATGACAGTGAAGGGCCTGAATAGTAATGAGGTTTTAACTCGTCTAAGCTACACCTTTCGCTTGATGGCACTTGACAGTCTTCCTTTTGAGGCAGTTCAGCTTCTTGTGCCTGGGTATCCATGCGTAGTTCTCCCCGTGAAGGAGCTTGATTCCTATACTCGTGATCTGATCTACGACACGGTTGATGATACCATGAAAAATTGGCCTTCTGTGAATGTTGCTTAAGTATCGAGTAATTTATATGTAGCTGGATGAAGCTTTAATAGTCTGACAGCCACTTTTTTATGGTTATTCCAACATGAATTGCATAGATTACATGTATGTCTTCCAGCCATATATGTATCAAGTTCATACTCTAAATATTTCTTTAATTCAATATCAAACGTTGTATTTGCAATAGGAGACACAGGCGGCCTGAATGGTTCTACGTGGGTGGGAGGTGGGGTAAATAACGAAGCAACACGATTCATTACTGATTGCATTTCTATACTTCCTTTGTAAACTACATAGAATTTCATTTTTCATACCGCCATCTAAAAAATGAAAAGAACATAATCTATATAAGGAAGTATGGAAAGTCAGTGTATATCGAATCACGCCCTTTTAGAATCTACTGCAGAATGTATGAAAGTAATTGAAAATGTTATGAAAGGAATAAAGGTAGAAGAAGGTGAAGAGTATCACTTATCACCACATGAAAAGTGGGTTCTTCTTCGTGAAAGGATTCGTGATCTTGTTCTTGAATTATCTATTTATCTGCACCCAAGAAAGTCTTTGGATGAGGTAAATATTATTAGGTCTCGTGAATCTGTATTAATGTCTTTAGTTCAGCCTCCTTCTCCCCAACCTCCACCACCTCCTCCACTTCCTCCACCGCCACCACTGGAAGTTCCACCTTTACATTTTGATATCAAATGTGGAATTCGTCCTCCATCTCCTTTACCTTTACCTATACCACCGCCTGAATTTAAACAATCAATAGAACCTTTACGTCTACCTACTGAAGTTCCAACGATTACAGTAACTCTTATATCTGATATTCCGGCTTCTAAGACACATATGAATGCTGCAAAAAGGAATCTATTTCCATCAACTATACACTGTGTTTGTTAGGGTAAGGCCTAAAGATTCGTGTAATAACACGACTATAGCAGCTTAGCAAAGAGGAATTGCGATGGGCTCATAACCCATAGGTCCCTAGATCGAAACTAGGAGCTGCTACTTTTTTATAGGCATACCTTATGACTATAAAGGAACCTTCATTTCTCGTATTAGATCGACACGTCCTTTGCGTAGATAGGATGCATCATAGGTTGATGCAATTTCATCTGGAGTCTTATTTGTAGTAAGAATAAGAATAAGATTAGGATACATCCCCATTTGGATATTGTCCATAAATTGATTCCATTGTGTGCGTCCTTGTAATTGAATTGATAAACTCTTATGTCTCTCTATGCCAGCATCAATCATATGAATAATAGTATCGACTTCATCGAATGTTACAATCAAAGGAGTTTCCGTATCTGCTTCAAAGTAAAGTGTATCTAAGGTATCACCTGGCTCCCAGAATTTAGCAGTATTGCAAAAGTATCCTTCAAGCTCTTTTGCAATCAGCATAGCTAACATTGATTTACCAGTTCCAACCGGTCCATGCAATAATACAACTACATGTCTTTTTAAGTTGTATGCTTGTATGATATCATCCATTATTCCCTTTTGTTCACCCATGGGAACAATATCCATTGAAAGAGATCGTTTTCTATAATATACGCTAAAATACGATCCAGATCGTGATAAGATAGTGAATTTTTCAGAAGGAACTAAATCAGTTATATGAGTATCTAATATCTGTTGTGATCCATTACCAATAAGTCTGTCAAAGGATGACTTGGTTGCAACAATCCAAATATTATATTCTTCTGTTATACCGGTTGTAATAGAAATCGATGCTATATACCATTGGCCAACTGAATATCCATATGACTTTCCATTATCCATGATATGACTGCAATGTGACATATTCTTCTGAATTCGTTGACAGTCTTCTTTTACTTTAAGGACATATAAATGAATACCTATATAACGTGTAAGCAAAAATATAGCCGTCCAAGGTATATAATTTGCTATGCTTGACATAAGGCCAAATAAAACGAACCCTATTAGGCTATCCATTGGTTTATATATGTGTCCTAGCTTTATGCGTTAACGTTTTATGTAACGCTTGGGGCTAAGAGCTTGAACGATACGTGATTCAGCATCTAACGTCTTTTCAATCGCAGAATGTGATTCTTTAATACACCGTATAGAGGATTCAATTGTTCCACAGAGGGAAGAATGCTCTTTACGAAGTATATCAATTAGTTCAATAGCTTCTTTCAACTTTGCATTGGTCGCCGAGTATTTTGCTGCCCAGTATAACGATGTATCTGATCTGTTTGTAAGCTGACCTTCATAGTATGCAGAACGACTCTCCCACATACTTGCATTGCGTTTATGCAGTTCCATCTCGTCGTAAAGGGTCTTATATGCAGCATGGAGTGATATAATTGCATCAGATGACATTCGATACCGCATATAGAACATTGTAAGGTATCAACTTTTATCAAAAAAAAGTTGTGGTGTGGTGTGTATTTTTTATTTGGTTTTAGGGTTGTTTGTCTTTTTTTTTGCTTTTCTTACTTTATACATTATTACTCGTCGTCATCAAAGTAGACCTTCTTCCACTTGGATTGGCGCTTAGAGTTGTTGACCTTCAGCCAATAGGTTGGCTCGGGCTCTCTGGCGGTAGGGGTCTTGTTTGGCAATGTGGGCTCAATTCCACATGCATAGTTCTCCAGAGGGAATGGCTTCGCACTCTCCTTCCCAGAAGACATGGTGCACTTGGCCAGAATGGCGCCAACGAGGGGAGAACCATTGATCTTTGCGAGCTGATTCATGTTGTGGTGTGATGCCTTTTCGTTAGGGCCCTGCCAACTTTCAATTTTTTTAGAGTTTTATCGAGGCCCAGTATTTAAAGTAGACAGTGTCCTTCTGTTTATCTCTTTGCTAATATCTTCAAGCATCTTATCCATTGCAGTAAGGATCGTATCATATACTTGAAGAAGATCTTCTTTTGATTCAAGATTACGTCCCATAAGCTTAACACACCAATCATTCAAGTTTTTAGTATCTTTCTTATTAAAGTTGACATGCTTCTCCCTATCCGCCATCAGATCCTTAAACGTTAGTTGTATAGCTTGATCGGATAGAGTGTTTAATTCAACCATACTAAACTAGTCAGGAAAAAATCCTTTATGCCAATCAGGATCCTTTTTTCTTTTGTTTTTGGCTTTGTATGTTTGGGTTTAGTTTTATATATATCTTACTCTTCAGCGTCAAAGTCAATTGGGTTTGCAGTGTTAGAAGCATTGAACTTCCCCACGTAGTCTCCCAAAGACTCGAACTTGCTATCCGTGGAATAGAGGTTGCTGCTACCAGGGTCCATCAGGTAGGGCTTTCCCTTAATGGTCTTTTTCACCATATCACCCTCTTGGCTCGTAGCAGCAGGGGCAGCAGTAGCGGCAGGGGCAGGGGCAGCAGCGGCAGGGG
>Ga0114973_10001087_pt1 | contig 20362 bp, 20 predicted proteins | sample M_140807_MF_Meta_FD_87025 | JGI IMG/M metagenome (GOLD analysis project Ga0114973, IMG submission 87025) | Freshwater microbial communities from Lake Montjoie, Canada to study carbon cycling - M_140807_MF_MetaG | ecosystem: Environmental > Aquatic > Freshwater > Lake | place: Lake Montjoie...
ACGAGCCTCAAAGTGGGTGAAACGGGCAATCTCTGCGCGCAGCAATACCAAGTAGGCCAACGTTGAGGCGGTCCGCTGAGTTGGCGGGTAGGTAGCACCGAGCCGGGTAGGCGACTCCCGGCCCAGAGGAATGACGGTCACGCGTTGGGTAACCGGCGTGCACAGAATCCGGCGTATCGGTGAGCTTCACACTTTTATTGACCAAGCTTTAAATCTCCATTAAGCAGAAGGCTTGGCCAAATCGGTTTCTAAAAGCATGCGTACGTACCGTGTGTACGGAATGCCTTTGGTCTTTGCACGGACTTTGATGGCATCCAGCAGAGATTGCGGAAGCCTTAAATTGAGTGCAGCAGATTTGGCTTCGATTTCAAATTTCATCGGTTTGAATCCCGATAAATCGTACTTGGATAAATCCGCTGAGCTCACAAAATCCTCAGCTGAATCATCGCTTTTGAGCGTAGGCATGGTTTTAGATTTTGTTTTCATAGTGGTCTATTTCTTTCTGGTGCATAAAACGAGCACTGATGGGTCGTAAAAAAAGTTTATCGTTGAATTGGCGAACCATGAATACCAAAAAGACGTAGCGCCCTGCAATTGTCTTTCCGATAGCTCTCATTCGAGGTTCTTCAGGATGAGGATCCGGCATCACAGCAGGTGTATTCAGCAGCACTTCTTCAATTTCTGCGCGAGACACGCCGTGTTTGCCGCACTTGGGCCAATTTCCATCGTCCCAATCAAATCCTGCAGTCTTCATGCATTAAATATACACAAATGTGTATACAAATTCAAGTGCTCACTGGATTCCCTGGATGTATTGCACATGCGCCATCAGAGAGCGCATAGCCACCGGCCATAACTGTTGCGGCACATCGTCATAGGCCAGCGGCAGCCAACTGTCGGGGTTGCCTTCAGGCATGAGTTGCATCACGCGACGCACCTTGGCGTCACGCGTCAAACGGTGTGTTTTCAAACGCGCAATGCAATCGAGCGCACTGTAGGGCTCGCCCCATTCGTTGCCCAGCACGTAGCCGTGTGCGGGCAGAATGAATTCCACTTGGTATTGCGAACAAAGCGCAGACAGTTTATCTAGCGAGTGCAGGTAGTCCCCCATGTGGCCATCGGGCGGGTCAATCACCGTGGTGCTGCCGTTCAAGACATGGTCGCCGCTGATCAGTAAACCGTCCTCTTGAAGAATGATGCACAAGTGGTTGGCTGCGTGCCCAGGCGTGTGCACCACGCGCAGCGTGTGGGTATCCTCGCCGCTGTGTAGCACCAGCATGTCGCCGTCATTCAATGGATGGTCAGGCACAAAACGGCTGTGCGCGCGTGCCGTGTCAGCGGATGCCATGCCCATGATGCGCACATGCACGCTGTGTTCAGCGCAAAGCTTTTTCAAAAGCGCCGCACCGGGTGAATGGTCGGGATGTGAATGCGTGCACACAATGAACCGCACATCGCCGCCGCAGGCTTGCCACAGTCGTTGTATGTGTTCGCGGTCCGGCGGGCCCGGGTCTATGACGATGAAACCGCTGTTTGCGTCGCCAATCACATAACTGTTGGTGCCAGGGCCAGTCATCATGCCGGGGTTGGGCGCGGTCAGGCGTTGCAAGTGAGACAGCAAACGCACCGGTGCTTGCGTTTGCCAATCAAGCGAATGCAAAATTTGCCCGTCGCGACAAGTCAAAGCCAATTCACCGAATGGCTGTTCGTGCTCCATGTAACGCGTCTCTTGCCCGTTCAACCAACCGGCGCGCGGGCAACTGTGAAACCAGGGTTGTTCGTTCGCGCAAGCGGCCAGCACCGCGTCTACGTTGTCGAATGTCTGCATGCGCTCTAGCGTGCGTATGGTCGGAAAGATGATGAAAAAATCGTTTTGACGGTGTCTTTGCAGCGCATCTTGAGGCCGAATCCACAAAGGCTCGAACTGTTCTTTGTCGTCTGCGACTGGTGTTTGTCCCTCGGGCATGCGTGCCACCAAAAATGGCACGTCAAATCGGCGTTTCAAATCGCGATCTGTCACCCAATGCGCCAGCACATACACCTGGTCGGCCGCCAATCGCATGCCGCGCGACTGAATTTGCGGCGCAAGCGCTTGCAAGCGATCAAAGCCAAGTATGTCGTTCATGTCCGCCATGCGACCGTCCGCATGCGTGGCCAGCAGCACGCCAAGTTCTTCAAAACTTTCGCGGATGGCTGCAATCGCTTGGGTCAATCGCAAATCCACTTGCGAGCTGCGTCTTTTGGCCAAGGCGTGTATGTCGGCATCTGCAGCATCAATGCCGCCACCAGGAAACACATAGGCGCCAGGGGCAAAACTCGCGCTCATAGATCGACGTGTCATCAGCACCTCCATGCCTTGCTCGCCATCGCGTAACAGTAAAACAGTGGCGGCGGGCAGCAAAGGGGCGGGTGGGCGATGGGGATGCAGTTGTAAGTGAGGGCGGACCATGGTGAAAATAAGTAGTGGGTCAGGCATGATAATCGGCGTATGCGTATCCGATTTACCAAAATGCAAGGCGCGGGCAATGATTTCATTGTGCTCGACGAAACACAAGGCTTGCTTGGGCTGACTGTTGCCGATTACCGTTTCTTGGCCGACCGACATTTCGGTATTGGTGCCGATCAAATACTGAGCGTGCGGGCCGCACCTACACCGGATGTGGATTTTGAGTACGTGATACACAACGCTGACGGCGGCGAGGTTGAACAATGTGGCAACGGCTCACGCTGTTTTGTGCGCTTTGTGCGTGAACAAGGTCTAACACCAAAACACACAGTGCGGGTCAAAGTGCACGGTGGCATCATCACATTGAACGAATTGCCTGACGGGCAAGTTCAGGTGGATATGGGTGAGCCTGTACTGGACTTGCCGCGTATTCCTTTCAATCCCGTTCACGCAATGCCGGTGAATGAACAAAACTTGTTATGGCGATTGACGCTGGGCCAACAGCACGCTGATGTGGCCGTTGTCTCCATGGGCAATCCGCACGCGGTCATGACCGTGGCTGATGTCGAACAGGCACCGGTCTCCCATCAAGGCCCATTGATTGAACACCATCTTGCGTTTCCCAACCGCGTGAATGCCGGTTTCATGCAAGTGGTGTCGCGCTCGCACATCAAGTTGCGTGTGTTCGAGCGCGGCGCGGGTGAAACCTTGGCTTGTGGCACCGGGGCTTGTGCGGCTGTGGTGGCAGGCATTCGTCAAGGCTTACTTGACAGTGAAGTGTCAGTGCAAACACATGGCGGCAATTTGACGATTGAATGGCAGGGCGCGGGGCATGCGGTTTACATGACCGGTCCTGCAACCACCGTATTTCATGGCGAGATGGAGATTAACCAATGAACAACCCGATCAACCCGATCACCGAAGACGACATCGCCAATTTTTTGGTGAATACACCTGACTTTTTTGATCGCCATGCGCAATTGCTCTCCACAGTGCGTATCGTCAATCCACACGGGCAGCGTGCCGTCAGTCTTCAGGAGCGCCAAGCTGACATGCTGCGCGAAAAAATCCGTGCACTGGAACAACGCATGATGGAGATGATTCGCAATGGCAGCGACAACGCGGTGCTGGCCGATCGTTTACATCGCTGGGCGCAAAGTTTGTTGATTCTTCAACAACCGGCCGATTTGCCCCAAGCCATCGTCACTGAAATTCAGCATCACTTCATGGTGCCGCAGGTGGCTTTGCGTGTCTGGAAAGTCGCTGACAAATTTCAGAAAAAAGCTTTTGCACAAAACATCAGTGAAGATGTGAAAAGCTTTACGCAAGGTTTGAGCGCACCTTATTGCGGCGCCAACAACGATTTTGAAGCCGTGCAATGGCTGGCACATCCTCACGAAGCGCATTCGGTGGCATTGCTTCCCTTGCGTAACAACGCCACACCTTGGACCGATGCTGCAGACAACGCAAGCACAGGCGACTGTATGGGTTTGCTGGTGTTGGCTTCTCCTGACCCGCAGCGGTTTCACCCGTCCATGGGCACCGATGTATTGAGCCGCATTGCTGAGCTGGCCGCCGCAGCGCTCACGCGTTTGCAATGAACGGTTCACGCACAGCCAATGTCTGAAGACGCTGAACTGGTGCAACGCTATCTGGCGCATGCGCAGTTTGAAAAGCGCCTGGCCGCACGCACCGTGGCTTTGTATACCGGCGATTTGCAACGCTTACAAACCTTGGCCAACAAAGACAAAGTGGCGTTAACTGAGGTGCAAGCCCACCACATGCGGCGTTGGATGGCGCACATGCACAGCAGTGGTCGCACACCGCGCGGCATTGCATTGATCACTTCAGGTTGGCGCGGTTTTTATGCCTGGCTCGGGCGCGAAGGTCTGGTCAGCAGCAATCCACTCGCCGGCATGCGCGCTCCCAAAGCGGCCAAGCCTTTGCCCAAGGCATTGAATGTGGATGATGCGGTGCAACTGGCCTCGCACCATAACGAAGAGCAAGACCCGTGGTTGCAGGCGCGTGATATCGCGATGGTGGAGTTGCTCTACAGCAGCGGTTTGCGCGTCGCCGAACTCACCGGTCTGGATGTGCAGGCCAGCAGCACGGCACGCGGTTGGATAGACACCGACAGCGCTGAAGCCCATGTGCTGGGCAAAGGTGAAAAACGACGCAACGTGCCGGTGGGTAGCCAAGCCCTTGCAGCTGTGCAATATTGGATCAGTGTGCGTGCCCAGCAGTTGCCCGACCACGCCAAGTCTCAGACCGCTTTGTTTGTCGGCATACGCGGTACCCGTTTGACTTCGCAGGCCATCTGGCAGCGCTTGCGTGCGCGGGGTTTGCAAGCCGGTATCAGCACTCCCGTGCATCCGCACATGTTGCGGCATTCATTCGCCAGCCACGTGTTGCAGTCCAGCGGCGATTTACGGGCCGTGCAGGAAATGCTGGGTCACGCCAACATCAGCACGACTCAGATTTACACCCGACTCGATTACCAGCACCTGGCCAAAGCCTATGACGCGGCGCACCCGCGAGCACGACGAAAAACCCCATGAAAACCATACAACTCAAAGCTGGCAAAGAACGTTCTGCTTTGCGCTATCACCCCTGGGTGTTTGACAGCGCTATTGCCAAAGGCGGCGGCGACCCCGGCGAAACCGTGCGGGTTGAATCACAAACCGGTCAGTTTTTAGGCTGGGCCGCATTCAGCCCGACCTCGCGCATACGTGCCCGCATCTGGAGTTTTCAAAGCGAGGAAAGAATAGACGCAGCCTTCTTTGAAAAACAAGTGGCGGCGGCTGTCGCCATGCGCGCGCGTTTGCAAGTGCCGAGCAATGGCGTGCGACTGATTCACGGCGAAGCAGATGGATTGCCAGGCCTGATTGTGGACAGCTATGACGACACGCTGGTGGCGCAATTTTTATCAGCTGGTACGGAGCGTTTCAAAGCCGAGATTGTCAAAGCGCTGGTGTTGCACACTGGTGCCAAACGTGTGTTTGAGCGCTCCGATTCGGGTGTGCGTGCGTTGGAAGGTTTGGGCCCCGTCACTGGTTGGCTGTATCGCGCCGACGGTAGCAACGACGACACGCAAATCGTGATTCAAGAGCACCAGTGGTCGCTGGCGCTGGATATCGTTGAAGGACATAAAACAGGTTTTTATTTGGATCAGCGCGACAGCCGTTTGAAGTTTGCCGAGTACGCACAACGTTTGAATCTGCGTCAAGTATTGAACTGCTATTGCTATACCGGTGGCTTCAGTGTGGCGGCTTTGAGCGGCATGCGGCAAAGCGGTGCATTGAGCGATGGCGCACAAGTCACGTCGATTGATTCATCCGCTCCGGCGATTGCCAAAGCGCAAGCCAATGTGAGCCGCAACGGCTTTGATGCTGAACGTCAGGTGTTCATGGATGCGGATGTCAACGCCAGTTTGCGCAGTTTGCACAAAGAGGGCAAGCAGTTTGATGGCATCGTGCTCGATCCGCCCAAGTTTGCACCCAGTGCTGCCCATGCAGACCGCGCGGCGCGTGCATACAAAGACATCAACCGCTGGGCTTTCAAACTGCTGGCGCCAGGTGGTGTATTGTTTACATACAGTTGTTCGGGCGGAATTCCCCCAGAACTTTTTCACAAAATCGTTGCATCTGCAGGGACTGATGCAGGTGTAGACGCTTACATTCTGGAGCGTGTCCAGGCCGCACCCGACCACCCGATGACGGTGAATTTCCCGGAAGGCGAATATTTAAAAGGCCTAATTCTGATGAAGAAGTAAGCCACTGTCTTGAATCATGGCTACACTGCCCCCACTTTTGAGGTTTGTTTTGATGAAGGTTGATGTCTCATGTTGATCCCCGCTACTGTATTGACCGGTTTTTTAGGCGCCGGCAAAACCACTTTGCTCAAACGCGTGCTCAGCGAAGACCATGGCCACAAAATTGCCATCATTGAAAACGAATTTGGCGAAGAAAACATAGACAACGATATTTTGGTGTCTGACACCAAAGAACATATTGTGCAAATGAGCAACGGCTGCGTGTGTTGCACCATACGCGAAGACTTGCGCACGACCTTGCAGGAGCTGGCCGAGAAAAAACGCAAAGGTGAACTCGACTTTGACCGCGTCGTCATCGAGACCACCGGTTTGGCCGATCCCGGACCTGTGGCCCAAACATTTTTCATGGACGATGAGATCGCCGAGAGCTTTTTGCTTGACTCGGTGTTGACCTTGGTGGACGCCAAACATGCCGCACAAACCCTGAATGACCGCCAAGAAGCGCGTCGTCAAATCGGTTTTGCGGATCAAATTTTCATCAGCAAAAGCGAGTTGGTTTCCAAAGATGAACTCGAGGCTTTACAGCACCGTCTCAAGCACATGAACCCGCGCGCGCCTCAGCACATCGTGCATTTCGGCGAGATTGGCATTGACAAGGTGTTTGATTTGCGTGGCTTCAACCTGAACACCACGCTGGAGATTGATCCAGACTTTTTGAATGAAGGCCACGACCACCATCACCATGACGGCGAGCATTGCGACCATCCCTCGCATGCACACGACCACCATGGCGACCATGACCATGTGTCGGGTCAAGGCCATGGTCACCACCATCACCACGACGATGACGTGAAAAGCTTTGTATTCAAAGCCGAGCGTGCGTTGGACCCGGCCAAGTTAGAAGACTTTTTGGGCGCGATTGTCAACATTTACGGGCCGCGCATGCTGCGATACAAAGGCGTGTTGCACATGAAAGGCACCGAGCGCAAAGTGATTTTCCAGGGCGTTCACCAACTCATGGGCAGCGATTTAGGCCAGCCTTGGGAGAAAAATGAGAAGCGAATGAGCAAAATGGTATTCATTGGTATCGATTTACCCAGAGATATTTTCATGCAAGGATTAGAACAATGTGTAAGCTGAGTACAATCCGCGCGCCAATGGTTAGCAAGTGATAACGCCTTATTGCAAGAAGAAGTTGGTCAATATGTAAAAAATAACAGCAGTCGGGAAGTTTTCTTTGAATTTCCCGGGCCCGGCTGACAGGAGATGAGCAGTGAAATCTACCCCACACAAAGCCAGTGCCAAGGCCAAGTTGAAAACAACCGCTAAAGTGCCAGCCAAAAAAGCCGCGCCAGCGCCCAATAAAGCCGTTGCTAAAAAACCTGTGGCTGCCAAAAAAGCAGTGACAACAAAACCCGTCGCAAAGACAGCCGCAAAGAAAACGGCGCCCGTGAAAAAGGCTGTTGCCAAAAAAGCCGTTCCAGCTAAAAAAGCATTGCCAGCCCAAAAAGCCCCGCTGAAAAAACCGGCGCCAGCCAAAAAACCGGCGCCAGCCAAAAAACCGGCGCCAGCCAAAAATTCAACCAAGAGCGGTGCCGCGAAAAAAACAGTGACGCCGCCATCAAAACCCCCCAAAGTTGTACCTGTCAAAAAAGCAGTCGCCAAAACTACAACAGCCGTTCGACAAGGCAAAGTGTCTAAGACCCCGGTCAAGACACCACCTTCCGCCAAGAAACCCACCACTGCAAAAACTGCTACCCCATCCGTGACCCGTGCGACCAAACCAACCCCTGGCAAATCTGCCGCCTCTCCCGCTAAAGTGACCGCTGCCAAAGTGTCAACTGCGCCCACCCCTGTTGCCGCTGAAGTGGCGAAAAAATCACCACGTGCCGCCAAAGCCATGGCCATGATGCCGCCGCCTCCTGGGCAAAGCGTGGCATCGACCACGGCCAAATCCAGCTACGGTCCTATGTCCACGCCAGCTTTGCCTGCAGTGGTTCCTGTGGTTCCCGTCAAAGATCCCAAGCTAGCCCATAATTGGAAAACCAAATCAGCCGAAACCATCACTGATGTTGAAGTGATTGCCATGCCTGATGACGAGTACATGAACAGTTTGCAATTGGCTTTCTTTCGGCACAAACTGGTGCAACTCAAAACTGACATTCTGGTCAATGCAGGTGAAACCACCGAGCATTTGCGTGAAGACACAGTCATCGTGCCTGATCCCGCAGACCGCGCCACCATCGAGGAAGAACATGCTCTCGAATTGCGCACTCGCGACCGTGAGCGCAAGTTGTTGAAGAAAATCGAACAGTCCATCTCCCGTATCGACAGCGGCGACTACGGGTATTGCGATGAAACCGGAGAACCTATCGGGGTCGGTCGTTTGATTGCACGGCCCACGGCTACCTTGTCACTCGAAGCGCAGCAGCGTCGCGAACTCAAGCAAAAAATGTTTGGCGATTAATTTCAGTCCTTGTGCCTTATCTCCCACATGCAGACCCCCATCGGTCTGCATTTTTTTTGCTTAAAAAGCTGATAAAACACTTTTAAATAAAACTCTAAGTGCTTATTGTGTATCGATTTTTTTAAAAGTATTCATATTTGATTTAAGCTCTAAGTCGTTGATTTTATTTATAAAACCGTAATTTTGATTGGTATTTCAATAAATCTCTGTTAAAGTGCAAACAAGTGGTAATAAGTGGAAAAATGTGAATTTCATCGCATTTTTGAGCTTGTTTTGTCTTGAAGGGATGTATTGCTGTGTTTCAAGGTGCGTCGTCGCTGAGTCTGGATGTCAAAGGCCGTTTGTCGGTGCCCACAAGGCACCGTGATGTGCTGAGCGCGACTGCCGCCGGACAACTGACCATCACCCGACATCCGCACGGTTGTTTGATGCTGTTTCCCCGCAGCGAATGGGAAAAGTTCCGTGAGCGTGTGGCCGCCTTGCCCATGACCGCACATTGGTGGAAACGTATTTTTCTGGGCAATGCCATGGATGTAGACATGGACGCTACGGGTCGAGTGTTGATTTCCCCTGAACTGCGAGCCGCTACACACATCACCAAGGAAACGATTTTGTTAGGAATGGGCAGCCACTTTGAACTGTGGGACAAGTCCACTTATGACGATCAGGAAGCCCAGGCCATGCAAGGCGATATGCCAGATGTGCTGCGGGATTTTTCGATTTAACGTGGAATGGCAACAACTGAATGGGCACACACCACCGTCATGTTGAAGGAGGCGGTCGAGGCGCTGGACGTCCAGGCCGAAGCCACTTATGTCGACACAACCTTTGGCCGAGGCGGGCATGCAAAGCGCATCTTGGACAGTCTGTCACCCAAAGGAAAATTGATTGCCTTCGACAAGGATCCACAGGCAGTACAGAGTGCACAAGCGCTCAACGATCCGAGATTACACATACTTCACCAAGGGTTTGCGAACCTGGGCCAATTGCCCCACCGAAGCGTCAAAGGCGTGTTGATGGATCTGGGCGTGAGCTCGCCACAAATCGACAACCCGCAACGCGGGTTCTCATTTCGCAACGACGGCCCCCTGGACATGCGGATGGACAGCAGCCGAGGCCAAAGCGTGCACGAGTGGCTGGCAGAAGCAAAAACCGAACAAATCGCACAGGTGATTCGTGAACTGGGCGAAGAGCGATTTGCCAATGGGATTGCCAAGGCCATCACTGCCAAGCGTGATGCAGGGCAATTGCCTGTCACCACTTTGGCCATGGCTGCGCTGGTTGCTGAAGTGGTTAAAACCCGCGAGCCCGGTCAGAACCCAGCAACCCGCACCTTTCAGGCGTTTCGTATTTTTATCAATGGTGAACTCAACGAACTGCAACAAGCGCTTGATGCAAGTTTGCATGTGCTCGAACCCGGGGGGCGGCTCGTGGTGATCAGTTTCCATTCGCTTGAGGACCGCATCGTCAAACAATTCATCGCCAAACATTCGCGTGAGGTGTATGACCGGCGCACACCTTTTGCTGTAGCTCCTGACTTGGCGTTGCGTGCGTTGGGAAGGCAACGTCCGTCCGACGAAGAAGTCAAAGCCAACCCGCGCAGTCGCAGCGCCATCATGCGCGTGGCAGAGCGTTTGCCCAGTGCACAGGAGTTCGCATGACCAGGGTAGCTGCTGTGCTGTTGATGGCTGTCTTGTTCAGTGCGCTGTATCTGGTGCGTACGCAGTACGAATCGCGTCGCTTGTACACAGAGTTGGACCGAGCCAAAGCACAGGCGCAGCGTTTGGAAAATGAATACGACAGACTCGATATTGAAAGAGGCTCGCAAGCCACACCGTTGCGTGTTGAAAAAATCGCGCATGAACAATTGAATATGCGAACCATTTCGCCTGCGATCACCCAATACGCCGCGCCTGAGACCACTTCTGTAGAGAGTGCAGCAGCCAGCGCTCAAAAGGAGCAGCAGTGAGCAGTCGCAGCGTTCAATACTCCACCAACCCCTTGCTGGCGAGCAAGACGCCGATTTGGCGCAGTCAATTTATCGTGGCATGTATTGCATTGGGTTTCATCGGGCTGGTGGTTCGTGCGGTGTACGTGCAAGTGGTGGGCAATGCGTTTTTTATCAAACAAGGCACGGTTCGCTTTGAGAGGCAGCTTGATATTCCCGCCAACCGAGGCCGCATTCTGGACCGCAATGGATTGATTCTGGCTTCTAGTGTGCCCATGCCCAGCATCTGGGCGAGCCCAGAGGAAATGGATGTAGATACGCAGCAACTCAAAGAATTGGCTGTGTTGCTGGACATGCCATTGAACGAATTGCAGAAAAAGGTCAGCGATACGAAACGTAAACACGTCTGGTTGCGTCGGCAACTTGATGACGCCACAGGTAAAAAAATCAAAGAACTCGGTATCCATGGCATCTACACCACCATGGAATACAAGCGTATGTATCCGCAAGGTGAAGCAGCAGCGCATGTGGTCGGATTTACCAACGTGGAAAACAACGGACAAGAAGGCGTTGAACTGACATTCAATACCCATCTGGGCGGCAAAAACGGTACGCGACGGGTGATTAAAAACGGACAAGGCCAGGTCGTCGAAGGCATAGGAGATTTGGTGCCCCCTGAAGAGGGCAAAGACTTGCAACTCAGCATAGACAGCAAGGTGCAGTACTTTGCTTATCAGCGATTGCGCGAAGCAGTGTTGCTCAACAAAGCCGCGGCAGGCAGTGTGGTGGTGTTGGATGCACAAACCGGGGATGTGTTGGCGTTGGCAAATTACCCCAGCTATAACCCTGACCGACGCAGCAACCTCACCGGGGCGCAACTACGCAACAGAGCATTGACAGATACCTTTGAGCCGGGTTCTACGATGAAACCCTTGATCATTGGACTGGCCATGGAAAAGGGCTTGGTCAAACCCGAAACTTTGATTGACACAGCACCGGGCAAAGTCAATATGTATGGCATGACCATCACCGATGCACACCCGCATGGCACTTTGAGCGTGTCGGAAGTGATTCAAAAGTCGAGCAATATTGGCACAGTCAAGATCGCCATGAAAATGCCGCCCAAAGACATGTGGGACATGTATACCCAAGTAGGCTTCGGGCAAAAACCACAGGTTCCTTTTCCTGGTGCTGTTGCCGGACGCTTGCGACCTTATAAAAGTTGGCGTCCCATGGAACAAGCAACCATGAGTTACGGCTACGGTTTATCCACCAGTTTGTTTCAGCTGGCGCAGGCCTACACCATGTTCGCCAGAGACGGCGAAATGGTTCCCACCAGTTTGATCAAGCACCAAGACAAACTCGTCGGTGTGCGTGTGATTTCCGCTCAACATGCCAGCCAGGTTCGCGATATGTTGCACTTGGTGACTGGCGCTGGCGGCACCGCGCCCAAAGCGCAAACCATGGGGTATTCAGTCGGCGGCAAAACAGGAACCGCCCACAAACTCGAAGGAAAAAACTACGCAGAAAAAAAATACCGTGGATTTTTTGTCGGTATGGCGCCGATTGAAAAACCACGCATTGTGGTGGCTGTGATGATTGACGAACCCAGCAATGGACATTACTTTGGTGGCGAAGTGGCCGCGCCTGTGTTCAGTCAGACAGTACAACAAACTTTACGCATGCTGGAAGTCCAGCCTGATATGGCGGTCAAGCCTCAGGTCGTGGCCAAAGCGGAAGCGGAGTCGTTTTGATGCAGCATATTCACAGTCCCGAGCAAGCAGCCCACTGGCTGCGTTCGCGTGTGATGGCGCAATTGCAATCTGACAGCCGTCGTGTGCGCACCGGTGACGCGTTTTTTGCATGGGCGGGCCAGCAGACGGATGCCCGTCAACATGTGGTGCAAGCTTTGCAACAAGGCGCCACCGCTTGTCTGGTCGAGGCCGATGGACTGGAAGCTTTTGAAGCGTTGAACGATTTGGCCTTGCATGATGCGCCGATTGGCAGTTATTTGGGATTGAAAGCGGCCAGCGGTGCAATTGCAGATGCCTATTACGAGCATCCCAGCCAACAATTGAGTTTGACCGCTGTGACTGGTACCAATGGAAAAACCTCAACCGCGTGGTGGCTGGCGCAAGCACTCAGTCGATCAGGGCAACGTTGCACCGTGGTAGGTACCTTGGGTATGGGTGATCCAACTGCATTGCACAGCACAGGTTTAACCACACCGGACCCCTTGCTGTTGCAAACGCAGTTTAGACGTTGGGTCAACGATGGGGTTCAGGCCTGCGCGATGGAGGCTTCGTCCATAGGTTTGATGGAGCACCGTTTATCCGGTTGCCATATTCGTACCGCCATCTTTACCAATTTCACTCAGGACCATCTGGATTACCACGGCAGCATGGAGGCTTATTGGCAAGCCAAGCAAAGTCTGTTTCAGTGGCCTGGGTTGCAAGTCGCAGTGGTCAACATCGATGATGAAAAAGGCCGCGAACTCACCAGGCTTTTGAAAGACAGCCAGACACGTGTATGGACTGTTTCCATGCAGGCAACCGCTGACATTCAAGCCAGTGATGTTCAGACCCATGCGCAAGGCATGGAATTTCTGGTCAATCATGGCCCAGACAGCGTGAAAATGGTGACCCGAACGCTGGGCGAATTCAATGTGATGAATTTACTGGGCGTGATTGCTGTGCTGTGCGATGCAGGGCACAGTTTGCAACAAGCAGTGGATGCATGCCGCAACTTAGAACCCGTGCCTGGACGTATGCAGACATTGGGAACAGCAGACACACCGGCGGTGGTGGTTGACTATGCGCACACCCCAGATGCAGTGACCAAGTCGTTGCAGGCATTGCGCTCATGGGCACATTCCAGAGGCGGTCGTTTGCATTGTGTATTGGGTTGCGGTGGTGACCGCGACAGCAGCAAACGTGCACCGATGGCGCGTTCTGCAGAAAACTATGCGGACGTGGTGTGTCTGACCAGCGACAACCCGCGCCACGAAGACCCTCAAAACATAGTGAATCAAATGTTGATGGGCATGCAATATCCGGATAAAGCCAGCGTACAACTGGACCGCTCCCATGCCATAGCCGACTGTATTGCGCACGCAAACTTGCAAGATGTGGTGCTTGTCGCGGGCAAGGGCCATGAAACTTACCAAGAAGTCAAGGGACACAAACTGCCGTTTTCGGATGCTGACCATGTGTTGTTGGCTTTGCAACGATGGGGGCAGCCATGAGTCAGATGAATGTGAGCTTGCAGCAAATCCATCAGTGGTTGCCAGGCAGTCGCTTGGTGGGCGATGGCAATCAGCTCATCCACAGAGTGCATACAGACAGTCGCAGCGTGCAAGCAGGCGATGTGTTTATTGCATTGCAGGGTGAACGGTTTGATGCGCATGATTTTTTGGCGCAGTTGCCGGCACTCGGCGTGCATGTCGCCATTGCCACTCGCGGTTTGGCAAAAGCAGGTTTGTCAGGACTGGAGGTTGACGATAGCTTGAAGGCCTTGCAAACCTTGGCACACGCATGGCGTGCGCAATTTGACCTGCCGTTGATCGCGGTCACCGGAAGCAATGGCAAAACCACAGTGACACAAATGCTGTCGTGCATATTGCATGTTTGGCAGGGTGAAAATGCTTTGGCCACCCAAGGCAATTTCAATAACCACATTGGCGTACCTTTGACATTGCTGCGTTTGCGAGCGCATCACCGTGTTGCTGTGCTCGAGTTAGGTATGAATCATCCAGGAGAAATTGCACAGTTGGCAGCTTGTGCCGCGCCAACGGTTGCACTGGTGAATAACGCCCAACGTGAGCATCAGGAGTTCATGCACAGCGTGCAAGCCGTGGCGCAAGAAAATGGAGCCGTCATCACTGCACTGCCAGCCACAGGTGTGGCTGTATTTCCAGTTTCAGATGGTTACCAAGCGCTGTGGCGTGATTACGCAGCCACGCGTCACATCATAGATTTTGCTGGGCAGCATGCACAGGTTCATCTGTTGCAAGCGCAATGGTCGCAGACGCATTGGCAACTCAGCATAGCAACACCTGCAGGCACGTTAAACGCGTCATTGCGTGTGCCAGGTTCACACAATATCCACAATGCAATGGCTGCGGTGGCGGCGTCCTTGGCGGTCGGCGTGCCCCTGGAGGCCATCGCTCAAGGATTAGCCGATTTCGAACCGGTGAATGGTCGCTCCAAGCTCAGTGTGTTGCAACTCCAGGGTAAAAACATTTCCTTGGTTGATGACAGCTATAACGCCAACCCTGACTCTGTGCACGCTGCCATTGATGTGTTGGCGCAGTCCCTGCCGCCGCGCTTGTTGGTATTGGGTGACATGGGAGAGGTGGGTACACAAGGTGAGACATTTCATCAAGAGGCGGGCAACTATGCACAACATCAACGCATAGAGCATGTGTTGACATTGGGCGAACTCAGCCAACACACCGCCAAAGCATGCGCTGGTGCATGGCATTGCCACAGCATGGATGAACTCCAACAACGTGTGGATGCATTGCTACCTTTTGTCTCTACCGTGCTGGTCAAGGGATCTCGCTTCATGCGCATGGAGCGTGTGGTGCAGGCGTTGCAAGCCAAGCATATATCGGCAGTTGAACAACCGCACAAGGAGGCTTCATGCTGTTGACACTTGCCCAATGGTTGCAAGCCAATTCACCAGAGTATGGTTATTTGCGGGTGTTTCAATACCTGACGTTTCGTGCGGTGATGGCGGCATTGACCGCATTGATGATCGGTTTGATTGCAGGCCCTGTAGTGATTCGAACCTTGAGCGCATTAAAAATAGGGCAACCGATTCGTGGCTACGGCGTCGAGGCGCATTTGAGTAAATCGGGTACGCCAACCATGGGCGGCGTATTGATTTTGCTATCGATTGCATTTTCCACTTTGATGTGGGTCGATTTATCCAATCGCTTTGTCTGGATTGTGCTGGCTGTCACCTTGGGCTTTGGTGCGATTGGGTGGGTAGATGATTGGCGCAAGGTCGTCAACAAAGACCCAGAGGGCATGCGTTCACGAGAAAAATACTTGTGGCAATCGCTGATCGGATTGTTAGCGGCACTCTATCTGGTGTTCAGTATTTCTGAGGTGAGCAATTTACGGGTGCTCGAACTGTTTTACAGCTGGGTACGCTCGGGCTTTGATGTGAATCTGCCGCCTAAGGCTGGCTTGCTATTGCCTTTCTTTAAAGAAATCAGTTACCCGCTGGGCGTGTTGGGGTTTGTCATCCTTACCTATTTGGTGATTGTCGGCTCAAGCAATGCAGTCAACTTGACAGATGGTCTTGACGGGTTGGCCATCATGCCGGTGGTCATGGTCGGCTCTGCATTGGGCGTGTTTGCGTATGTGGCGGGCAGCGCCGTGTATTCCAAATATTTGTTTTTCCCGCATATACCGGGCGCAGGTGAGTTACTGGTATTTTGCGCGGCCATGGCCGGTGCCGGGTTGGCATTTTTGTGGTTTAACACGCATCCCGCGCAGGTGTTCATGGGCGACGTCGGCGCTCTGGGTCTGGGCGCAGCGCTGGGCACGATCGCAGTGATTGTGCGTCAGGAAATCGTGTTGGCCATCATGGGTGGCATTTTTGTGGCGGAAGCTTTGTCGGTGATGTTGCAAGTGGGTTACTTCAAATACACCAAACGCAAATACGGTGAAGGCCGGCGTATGTTGAAGATGGCGCCCTTGCATCACCATTTTGAAAAATCCGGCTGGAAAGAAACACAAGTAGTGGTGCGTTTTTGGATCATCACCATGTTGCTTTGCCTCATTGGTTTGTCTACTTTGAAGTTGCGCTGACCATGAACTTACTGCAAGACCAACACATTCTTATCCTCGGTCTGGGGGACTCTGGTCTGTCTATGCTGCGTTGGTGTTTGCTGCAGGGTGCACGTGTGACTGTGGTCGATTCGCGCGAGCAACCGCCTGGCTTGCCATCGTTAAAAGAAGAAAAATCAGGTGTGGAGTTTGTGCATTCTCCATTTACTGCCTCACTGCTGGAAGCTAATGACATACGCGCCGTTTTCAAGAGTCCAGGATTGACACCGACAGAGGTTGCGGCTGTGTGGCAGGCTGCACAAGCCAAAGGATTGTGGTGTGGCACAGAGCTCAGCTTATTTGCCCATGCGCTAGAGCATTTAAAAAACAGCGAGCAAGCGTACCAACCCAAGGTGTTAGCTATCACAGGCACCAATGGCAAAACCACTGTCACCCGACTCACTGGATTGTTGATGCAGCGTGCTGGCAAGACAGTCGCAGTGGCTGGCAATATTGGCCCTGCGCTGCTCGACACATTGACTCAACACTTGCAGGCATTACCTGAGGTGTGGGTGTTGGAGTTATCCAGTTTTCAGCTCGATGGCGTTGACAATTTTGAACCGACTGCGGCATGCGTGCTCAACCTCACGCAAGACCACCTAGACTGGCATGGTGACATGCTTGCATATGGCAAAGCCAAGGCGAACATATTCGGTCAACATGCGGTAGGTGTATTGCCACGCAACGATGCAGCGGTCTTGGCCATGTGGCCAGCGGACAGAGGTCGAAAAAAAGAAGTGCCGCGTGCGCGCATTCACTTTGGTGCAGATAAGCCGCAACACCCCGGCGATTGGGGTTTGTCCACTGAGAACGGCATGACTTGGCTAGTCCGCGCCATGCCTTCTGAAGATACAGGCGGCAAGCGTGGTCGCGCCGTGGACGAAGAATTGCAGATTCAACGTTTGATGCCTGCAGATGCTTTACGCATTCGTGGTCAGCATAACGCTTTGAATGCATTGGCAGCCTTGGCTTTGGCCAGCACCTGCAGTACCCACTTGGCGCAGATGCTGCACGGCTTGCGCGAATACAGTGGCGAACCACACCGCTTGACTTCGGTTGCCGTGATCCAAGATATCGAGTACTTTGACGATAGCAAGGGCACCAATGTCGGTGCCACAGTGGCTGCGATCAATAGCCTTGGGGCAGAGCGCAAACTGGTGGTGATATTGGGTGGTGATGGCAAAGGACAAGACTTCAGTCCCTTGGGAGATCCCCTCAAGCGCCATGCACGCGCGGTGGTACTGATCGGTCGTGATGCGCCCTTGCTGCAAGAAGCGCTAAAGGCTTATGGCGTTGACTGCTCACATGCCAAGGATATGGCGCAAGCTGTGGAGATCGCTGCGCAACATGCCCAAACGGGTGATGCGGTTTTACTGTCACCTGCGTGTGCAAGTTTGGATATGTACCTGAACTATGTCGCCAGAGCAGAGGCTTTTGTGCTGGCTGTGCAAGACATCGCTATGTTGGAGGGTCAGCCATGAGCGAAAGCATCAGTATGTCTGACCGCATCGGCCGATGGTTTGGCAATCCACCTAAGGAGGGCATGGATGCACTGCCAGTGCGCGTACATGGCCGTGAGTTTGCCCGCACTGGGGCTGCGCCAGGCAGCATCAAAGGATTTGATCAGCCACTGGTATGGGCTATCGCCGGCTTGCTGATGTGGGGCATGGTGATGGTGTATTCGGCATCGATTGCTTTGAATGATGGTGCGCAATCCAGCAATCTCTGGCAGACACAGTTTCTGGTTAGACACTGCTTGTCGTTGTTGATCGGTTTTGTTGCAGCCTTGTTGGTATTTCAAATCCCCATGGACACTTGGGAAAAAGTAGCGCCATGGGTTTTCATTGCTTCTATCGTTTTACTGATAGCTGTGGTGCTGCCATTCATTGGCAAGAGTGTCAACGGAGCAAGACGTTGGATCAGTTTAGGCATCATGAATTTTCAACCGTCTGAATTGGCCAAGCTGGGCACGCTGTTGTATGCCGCCAATTACATGGTGCGCAAAATGGATGTGAAAGAAAAGTTTTTTGCAGCTGTGACACCGATGGCGGTGGCGATTGCCATCGTCGGATCATTGCTGTTGGCAGAGCCTGACATGGGCGCGTTTCTGGTGATTGCAGTCATTGCCATGGGAATTTTGTTTTTAGGCGGTGTCAATGCGCGCATGTTTTTGTTGATCAGCAGCATATTGGTCGTGGCATTCGGTTTGATGATTGCATTGTCCCCGTGGCGGCGTGAGCGTATTTTTGCTTACCTCGATCCATTCGGCGCTGACTACGCTTTAGGCAAAGGTTACCAACTGTCTCATTCTCTGATTGCTATCGGACGCGGCGAAATATTTGGTGTTGGCTTGGGTGGCAGCGTGGAAAAACTGCATTGGTTGCCAGAGGCGCATACCGATTTTTTACTCGCAGTGCTAGGCGAAGAATTTGGACTGGTAGGTGTGGTCATAGTCATCGGGGTGTTCATGTGGTTGACACGCCGCATCATGTTTATCGGGCGACAAGCGATTGCCATGGACCGGGTTTTTGCAGGCTTGGTGGCGCAAGGCGTGGGTGTGTGGATCGGTTTTCAGGCGTTCATCAACATGGGCGTCAATCTAGGTGCACTACCCACCAAAGGATTGACACTGCCATTGATGAGTTATGGCGGCTCTGCCATTTTGCTCAACCTGATAGCCTTGGCCATCGTGTTGCGTGTGGATTATGAAAACCGGTTGTTGATGCACGGAGGTCGCGTATGAATATGCGCACGGCCTTGGTCATGGCAGGAGGCACAGGCGGACATATTTTCCCAGGACTGGCGGTGGCAGAGCTGTTGCGTAGCAGGGGTTGGCGTGTGCATTGGTTAGGCGCACCAGCCCCAAGCATGGAGAGTGAATTGGTGCCGCCGCATGGTTTTGTCTTTGAGTCGGTTCGCTTTGGGGGCTTACGCGGAAAGGGATGGCTGACAGTTGCTTTGCTACCCATGCGTTTATTGCGGGCGTTCTGGCAAAGTCTGCAGGTCATGCGCCGAATAAAGCCAGATGTTGTGATTGGCTTGGGTGGCTATATCAGTTTTCCCGGCGGCATGATGGGTGTGTTGAGCGGCAAGCCCTTGGTATTGCATGAGCAAAATTCTGTCGCTGGACTGGCCAACAAGGTGCTCGCTCACATCGCTGACAAAGTGTTGTCCACCTTCCCAGATGTATTGCCTAAAGCCCAATGGGTGGGTAACCCGATGCGAGCAGCGTTCATGCAGCAACCCACCCCGGCAGAACGATTTGTCAACCGCAGTGGCGTATTGCGGGTTCTGGTGGTGGGCGGCAGCTTGGGTGCACAGGTACTCAACAGCATCGTGCCACAAGCACTGGCTTTGATACCGCCAGACCAACGTCCGCAGGTGATTCATCAAGGGGGTACAAAGCACATCAGTCAATTGCAAAACAACTATTCGCAAGCGGGTGTGCAAGCAGAGTTGCTGCCGTTCATCGAAAACACCGCGACTGCATTTGCTGATGCCGATTTGGTGATTTGCCGCGCCGGCGCCAGTACCGTGAGTGAAATCGCAGCCGTCGGGGTGGCCGCCTTGTTTGTGCCATTCCCGCTGGCAGTGGATGACCATCAGACATTGAATGCGCAATTTCTTGTCAATCAAGACGCCGCTTGGTTGATGCCGCAAGCCACTCTGACTGCAGTGGGCTTGGCCGATTTCTTGCAAAACATCTCCCGTGCTCAATTGCTTCAAGTCGCCGAAAAAGCGCATGGCTTACGTAAAACCCATGCTGCAATTGAAGTGGTTCAGGCATGTGAAGAGGTGTGTGCATGAAACACGCCATCAGTCATGTGCATTTTGTCGGCATTGGCGGTGCTGGCATGAGCGGTATCGCAGAAATACTGCATAACCTTGG
>Ga0114973_10001090_pt1 | contig 20342 bp, 15 predicted proteins | sample M_140807_MF_Meta_FD_87025 | JGI IMG/M metagenome (GOLD analysis project Ga0114973, IMG submission 87025) | Freshwater microbial communities from Lake Montjoie, Canada to study carbon cycling - M_140807_MF_MetaG | ecosystem: Environmental > Aquatic > Freshwater > Lake | place: Lake Montjoie...
TTCTTTCGTTTCGCGGCATTCGGCCCCGCGGGCCATCGACGGATGCCGTCACGCACCGCCGCCAAATCCGCGTTCACACCCTCCTTCGCCAGAAGCCAGTCGACCGTCGCGAGAGCTTCCATCCCCAACGGAGATTGGAAACCGTCGATCAGGCGGTCGGCTGCGTCGATGACCTCTATGTAGGGCGCACCATCCGAGGACTTGAGGTAGTTCGACAGCCGTTCCCGCCACTCTGGATCGAAGTACATCGTCTCCAGCGGCGATGCGTCCGCGATGCGCTTCTCGCAGTGAAGGTAGCTTCCGTCGAGCGCATTAAGCAGGTGACCCAGGGCGGGCGCGTACGGACCGTAACGATCTGGTTGGAACGCCAGTTTAAGAGGGTCGTTGATTCGCAGATGGGCAAGCACGCGGGTGAGCACCCACGCGAGTTTCTGAGCTTCAAGGATCGAGCACTCAAGCCCGAGCATCCCATACCTCCACACCATCTCCGCAATCATCGCACGGGCTGGTGTCAGACGCTCGACCCCCTTACCCTTCGTCACGTTCTGGTACTTGGATGTCGGTTCGTAGACCAGCACCTCGACGTTCCCGAGGTCGGACAGGGCCGAATCAATCCGCAGACGGACGTCGGACCACATCAGCCCACCATTTCCGCTGCCTAGGGGCGGGATCGCGACGGAACGAATGCCTTTTTCCGTGATGATTCTTCGCAGATCGACCAACCCCGCCTCGATCCAGGCGATCTGAGAGGGATATCGCCAGTGGCCCTTTGTAGGGAAATTAATAATCCAGCGCGGGCCGGAGATTTCGATTGACTCAGTGACGAACATCCGCCCGAGTTCGACCTCGCCCCGCTTGCATGCTTGCGCATAGGCGTCGTAGTTCTCCGGAAATCGCTCTCTGAACATCAGGGCGATTCCCTTACCCATCACGCCAACTGTGTTGACAGTGTTGATCACTGCCTCAACGTTCGCGTCGAGTAGATTGCCTTGGGTGAAGCGGATCATGTCAAAAGTAGAAGTTAGGTAAGGTTTTTACGTTGAGCGAGAGATTGCAACGCTTCACTTGTTCCGTAACGGACTTCGAAGCGTCGGCGTCATAGCAAGCGATGCCCAAGAGCGAGTTAGGCGGAACGTGTTCATGGGCTAGCGCCTCGGCTTGGTAGCGGCGTGACTTGTCCACGTCGTCTTCCGATTTTTCGAAATCCCGGTGTTTGATAATGTCCCAATCAATCCGATCCAAACTTGCAGGATTGCTGTAGAAGTTGGTGCCCTGCATAGAGGCGTGGCCGTCCGTGAACACAGTCTTGCAGCCCATTTCACGCAGTTTGTCCAAAGACGACACCAGGATCACGATCTCGGACTTCGCTCGCTTCTCGACACCACGCCCGGTCGTGATGTTCAGCAGCATCATCGAGTAGGGGGTGAAATAGAAGGGCACGTAGTCCGCAAGAGTGCCACGCGGGTCGATAGGCACCTGCCGTAGAGAGCGATGGTCAATGAGCGCTGCTATCCCTATTGAAGTGAAGTTTGGATCCAAATTTCGCGAAGATCGGCAGTGGATCCCATGCTCCAGGAGATACGGCACGTTTTCGATGTGCGTAATGCGAAAGATCCGGTTTGCCTCGGGACCGAGGGGGGGCATGCAATTCTCCGGGCTCCATTTTACCAACCGAACGCAGATTCGATGAGCCGGTTCGCTCTGTCGGGTGATGCCACCGAGAACACGCACACGAGGTGCGGCCAGCATGAATCAGAGCATTGCGAGCGAGGGCCGCGGGGCTTCACGCCGATAACGGCTTCAGGATGACGCATGGGGCCAAAGCACCTCGCCGATTGATTCTTCCTCCCCCCTGGTGTCGGTCCGGCCGTTGGGAATTGCCCTTCTGGAGCGATTTCGGGGGAAGACTTTCCTGGCGACTGGGTATAGGGCGAGTGAGTCTTCCCATCGACGGAAGTCGTCGACTCCGGCAGGGACTGCCTGTGCGTTGCGTAAGGCTGCCGCACGGGCTGTGGGGTTGTTGCAGCGGCTCATCATCTATCGTCACCATGCCGATCTGAATCGCCTTCGCTACGGCACCAGCCCCCTCTGCGCTCGATTGATTCGGGACGATCCGTCTTCAGTCGGTGCGTCACCGCTGAACGGATAGTAGCGTAAAAAATGGTGATCGGACATCCCCAACTCCCTCTCCCGCCTCGTGCTGTCACTTCGAGCGTACGTCGCCGAACGGCCCACCGGCGGACGCGATGACGGACGGCGCGGGATCTACCCCGCCCGCCTGCATCGGCTGGCGGAATTGCTTTACTCCCGCGGGTGTCTGGGGGACCTTCTCCGACGCCGATGCTCGCGTCACCCTCGACGCCTGGCACCACGAATAGCTCGACCGCCGGCGTGAGACAGATCGGCTCGGCATCGCCGAACGGACGTTGCTCTACCTCGTGTTCGTGACGACCGGTCTTCGGAAAGGCGAACGAGCGTCGCTCACCGTCGCCGATGTCGTGCTTGACGACGCCCGCCGTTTGCCGTCGCTGCTCGCCGGCCCCGCCGCCGGGAGGGAGTCGAGCCGAGCAACTGGGACCGACGGCAGGAGCACCGTTGCACCAACCGTTGCACCAGAATCCGGCCGGGCTGTTCCCCGGGTGTCAGTTGGGGACAACTGTGCCGGTCGGGGCGACTGCGTCGTCATCGACGCAAGCCCCGCCCCTGGCAGAAGATCCGGGCGAGATGCCCGGGAAAAACAAGGGTGGCTAACGGGACTCGAACCCGCGACCCCTAGAATCACAATCTAGTGCTCTAACCAACTGAGCTATAGCCACCACGATCTCCGTCGGGTGCAACATTCTAACAGAAAACCACGCCGGTCCACTGCCCCCCGGCAAGAGCCGGTTTTCCACGCCGATCCGCCCGCCGTTGCGACTCACTCCCGCCGCCGGGAATCGAGGAGGATCGTCACCGGACCGTCATTGACGAGGCTCACCTCCATGGCGGCGGCGAACACGCCGCGGGCCACCGGCCGGCCGGCCTCGCGCTCGAGTGCCGCGAGGAAGCGCTCGTAGAGCGGCACCGCTTCCTCCGGCCGCGCCGCCCGGAGAAAGCTGGGACGATTCCCCTTCTGCGTGGCCGCGTGGAGCGTGAACTGGCTGACAACAAGCAAACCGCCGTCGATGTCGACGACGCTCCTGTTCATCTTCCCCGCCTCGTCGGCGAAGATCCGCATCCGTGCGGTCTTCTCCGCCACCCAGTCGGCATCGGCCGAGGCATCCCCCTCCTCGACGCCGACGAGCACGAGCAGCCCGGGCCCGATTCGGCCGACCGTGCGGGCCTCGATCGTCACCTCCGCCCGGCCCACCCGCTGGATCACGCACCGCATCGGTCGTTCTGTCCCTCCTCCATCGCTCCGGCGCCGGCCCGCGACAGGAGCCACCACCCGAGGATCAACTGGACCAGGAGCGCGGCGAGGCCGGCGCGAGGGTGCCCCGTGAGCGCATAGACGGCGCCGAACACGAGGCTGGCGACGAATCCGGCGAGCTTCGAACCGACGTTGAGCAGACCGAAGGTGGCGCCGTAGCGCCCCGCCGGCGCGAGCACCGCCACCGCCGCCCGAATCACGCTCGCCGCCCCGCCGAGCACCAGCGCCAGGAGGACCGCCATCGCCGTGAGCTGCGGACGGGTCGTCACGAACCCCGCCGACCCGAGCACGATCCCCCAGCCGACGAGCGAGAGCGACAGCATCGGCCAACGGCCGAAACGGGTCGACAGCCATCCGACGGCCAGCGCCCCGGGGAGGGCGACGCACTGGACGAGGAGCACCAAGCTGACGAGCGCCGGCGGATCGAGATGAAACTCCTCGAGGGCGACCGAGGAGAATTGGCTGATCGCCGTCTGCATCGCGCCGAGAATGAGCATCGCGCCGCCGAGGACGCTGCCGAGGCGCCCGTAGCCCCCGTCGCCACGGAGCAGCGACCGGGCAAAGCCGGTCAATTCACCAGACGATGTTGCCGCGTGGGCGCTGCTGTGACCGGCGCCGAAACGCACCCAGAAGGATGGAATGGAGAACACGATCCACCATCCCCCCATGATCGCAAACGCCGTGCGCAGCGCCCCGGCGTCGGTCAGCCCCAGCGACGCCCGGGCCGCGAACACCCGGGTGGCGAGGATCAGGGCCACCGCCCCCCCCGCATAGCCGGCGGCATAGCCGACGGCCGAGAGCCGGTCGGCCTGCGCCCCCCGGGCGATCCGCGGGAGCAGACTCCCGGTGAAGATCGCCGCCATGTCGAACCCGACGGCAGCGACGATGACGGCCACGACGATCGGGACACGCGCCGACGGAGCGAGGGCCGCCAGGAGGAACGAGGCGGCACCACCGGCGACGATGCTCGCCACCAACGCCCGGCGGTGGCCGTGCGTCCGATCGGCCCAGGCCGCCACCCATGGAGCGGCCAGCGCCGTCACGAGCATCGCCACGGCCAGCGTCCAGGCCCACACCACGCCCCCTGGCACCCCCCACGGCTCACCGGCGAAAACCACCTTCTCGATGTAGGCGACCAGGAGCGTGATCGAGATCGTCGAGAAAGCGCTCGCTGCCCAGTCGAGGAGCACCCACGCGAAGGCCTCGAAGCGGGGGGGGTCGGCAACGGCCCCCCCGGCATCATCGGGCCGGGGGAGCGGACCCTCGGAGGCGCTGTTCGCCATGGGTGATCAGGCTTCCGCTGAAGGTGACGGGGGAGCCCTGCCCTGGGCCCCGGAGTCGATTCTTTCCCCGGTGACGCCTCCCGTCGGCGGCCTCTCGCCCGTGTCCCCGCCGGAGGTGATCGCCCGCAGCCGCCGGAGCACCTGGGTGCGGTAACTGACAATCGGAGGCAGGGCCACGAGCATCGCCACGAGGAGCAGCGCGGCATCGGAGAAGCGTCCCCGCCACAGCGACCAGGCGAGCAACCCGAGGGCGACGAGGGTGTAGATGCCGAGGCCGAGAGAAGCGCGCAAGGCGCTGCGGCGTAGCCCCACCGTACTCCGGTCATCAGCGGACCCCACGGCGGCGGCTGGCGGCCGTTCCAAAGCCGCGGCTGGGGGCGGGGACTCTGGTTCCTTCGGCTCCGGGTCTGTCATCGCGATCGATTCCCTCCCATCGTCCGCCGGCATCCGACCGGATGCCTGCCGGGGCCCAATGGTACTTCGCTGCCGACTGGCTTGACAGGCAAGCCTCGCCCCACCGCCCGACAGGTCGATCGAAACCCCGCCGGATCGTCCCCGGCCTTTTTCCGTCACCCCCCTGCGAGCCGGCGGCGAATCTCCTCGAGCCGGAGGGCGAGATCGCGCTCCTCCCCCCGGTCGGTCGGCTCGTAGTACCGTTTCTCGACCCCGAGATAATCCTGGGCAGCGATGCCGTCGGGATGGTCGTGGGCATAGCGGTATCCCTCCCCGCGGCCGAACGCCTTCGCCGCCGCCGAATGACGGTCTTGAAGATGCCGGGGGACCGGGATCACGCCGCGTTCGCGGACATCGTGACGGGCCGCCGCGATCGCCGTCGTACAGGCGTTGCTCTTGGGAGCCAGCGCCAGGTAAGTGACGGCCTGCGACAGGGGGAGCTGACACTCGGGGAGGCCGACGAACTCGGTGGCCTGCATCGCCGCCACCGCCACCAGCAAGCTCCGCGGGTCGGCATTGCCGACATCCTCGCTGGCGAGGATCACGAGCCGGCGGGCGAGAAAGCGGACATCTTCGCCCCCCTCGAGCATCCGCGCGAGCCAGTAGAGACCGGCGTCTGGATCACTGCCGCGGATGCTCTTGATGAGGGCACTGGCGCAGTCGTAATGCGTGTCGCCGACATCGTAGACGAGGGCCTTGCGCTGCACGCTCTCGCGGGCCAAGTCGAGGTTGAAAACGAGGGGACGGCGCGTCTCGGAGAGGACCCCGATCTCCAGCGCTCCCAGCGCCCGGCGAGCGTCGCCGTCGGACGACTCGACGAGGAAGGCGAGGGCCTCGTCGTCGATCGAGACCTGCTCCGCACCGAGCCCGTGCTCACGGTCGGCGACGGCGCGGCGGAGGACTGCGGCAACGTCGGCACTGGAAAGGGGCTCGAGGGCGAACAGGCGGCTGCGGCTGACGAGGGCGCTGGTGAGCGCGAACGACGGATTTTGCGTCGTCGCGCCGATGAGCGCGATCGTTCCCTGCTCAACATCGGGGAGGAGGACATCCTGCTGGGCCTTGTTGAAGCGGTGGATCTCGTCGACGAACAGGCACGTCCGCTGACCGTCGTCCTCGAGGCGGCGGCGGGCGGCGTCGAGCACCTCGCGCACCTCCTTTACCCCCGATGCCGTGGCGGAGAGCTCGACGAAGCGGCGCCGCGTCTCGCGGGCGATGATCTCGGCGAGCGTCGTCTTCCCCACCCCCGGCGGACCGTGGAGGATCACCGACCCGATCCGGTCGGATTCGACGAGCCGCCGCAGGAGCCGACCGGGCCCGATGACATGCTCCTGCCCCACGTAGTCGGCGAGCCGCCGCGGCCGCATCCGGGCGGCCAACGGTGCGGCCCGGGCGACGTTGGCAGCTCTCGATGCGGAGAAGAGATCGGCCATTGGGGTACCGGGATTCCATGCCAGGGCCAAAGCCCGGGCGGATCAACCATTCCAGACAAAATCGATCGGCGCCGCGATCTCCGGGTGGATGCTCTTGTGCACCGGGCAGGTGTGCGCCGCCTGTTCGAGGAGTTGGCGGTGGGGGTGGTCGGCCGGGAGCGGGATCGTGAGCGTGGTGCGGAGCGACGCGATCCGACGCGGCGGGGCCGAAGTCATCTCCTTCGTCGTCTCCACCGTCATCCCCTTGAGGTCGATCGCGTGACGCTCGGCGGCGATCCCCATGATCGTCATCATGCAGGCCCCCAGGGCGGTGGCGACCAGATCGGTCGGGGAGAAGCTCTCGCCGCGGCCGTGGTTGTCGACCGGCGCGTCGGTGACGAGCGTCGTGCCCGAGGGACCGTGCGTGGCCTTGCACCGCAATCCCCCCTCGTACGTGGTCGTGATCTTCACCATGATCGGCTTTCGTCTCCCTGGGCGTGTCGGGGTTTTGCGCTGTCGTGTCGACGTCCGCTCGACACCTGAGATTTCATTATACTCCTGGCCTCGTCTCCCACGGCCGTGTCCCGTCAGGCCTTTCTCAATGCCCTCCACGCTCGCCATCGCTGCGGTCGTCTGCCTCCTTCTGGCGGCCTACCTCATCGTGGCGATGCTGGCGCCGGAGTGGTTCGCATGACGATCAGCGCCTGGATCGAAGTCGCCGCCATCCTCATGGCGACGACCCTTGCCGCAATCACCATCACACCCTGGCTCGCAACGGTCTTCCGAATGGGAGCAGACTCGGACGGGAGCGGCGAACCGGGGACCGACGGCTGGTTCAGCCGTTCGCTCGGCGTCATCGAACGCCCTCTGCTGCGGGCAGCCGGCGTCTGGCACATCCGCGAGATGACCGCCACCGAGTACGGGATCGCGATCCTCCTCTTCCATGGAGCCGGCTTCGGTCTGCTCCTCTTCCTCCTCCGCTGTCAGCCCCTCCTCCCCTGGAATCCCGACCGCCTCCCCTCCGTACCCTGGCTGATCGCCATCAACACCGCGGCCAGCTTTGTCACGAATACGAACTGGCAATCGTATGCCGGCGAGACAACGCTTTCGCCGTGGTCGCAGACCGTCGGGCTCACCGTGCAGAACTTCCTCTCGGCGGCCAGCGGGCTGTGCGTTCTGGCAGTTCTCGTCAGGGGGCTCGTGCGGCGCGGCAGCCCCACCATCGGCTCCTTCTGGCACGATCTCGTTCGCGTCACGCTCGGACTGCTCCTGCCGCTGGCGATCCTTGTCGGCCTCTTCCTCGCCAGCCAGGGGGTGGTGCAATCGTTCGACACTGGCGTCGACGCGGCGCTCGTCGAAGAGACGGGCACGGCCGCTGGAGCAGCCCCTTCGACGCGACGGATCGTCATCGGGCCTGTCGCTTCGCAGGTGGCCATCAAGCAGTTGGGAACGAATGGCGGGGGCTACTTCAACGCCAACGGCTCCCATCCCTTCGAAAACCCCACCCCCCTGACGAATCTCCTCGAGATCGTGGCGATGCTCATGATTCCGGTGGCAGGCTGCCTCGCCTTTGGCCGGTGGGTCGGCGATCGGCGCCAGGGGCGGGCGCTCCTGGCGGCGATGGCGGTCCTGTTCCTCCCCTTTCTCTTCCTCATCGTTCACTTCGAGACACAGCCGAACCCGGTCCTCGCCGCTGCCGGGGTCGACCAATCCGCCTCGGCGCACCACGAGGGGGGTTCGCTCGAAGGGAAGGAGGTGCGCTTCGGCCCGGCTGGTTCGGCGCTGTTCGCGATCGGCACCACCGCGACCAGCTGCGGGGCCGTCAACGCCATGCACGACAGTTTTTCCCCGCTCGGCGGGCTCGTGACGATGTGGATGATCCAACTCGGCGAGGTCGTCTTCGGCGGCGTCGGCACGGGGCTCGCCGGGCTCGTTGCCTACACGCTCGTGGCGGTGTTCGTGGCCGGGCTGATGGTCGGCCGGAGCCCGGAATACCTCGGTAAGAAGATCGAGAGCCGGGAGATGAAGATGGGGATGATCGTGCTCCTCGTCCCCCCAATCGTGACCCTCCTCGGCACCGCCTTGGCCTGCGTGCTCCCGGCCGAGGCTGCCGCGGCGCCGAATCCCGGCCCGCATGGCTTCTCCGAACTGCTCTACGCCTTCTCCAGCGCCGGCAACAACAACGGCTCGGCCTTCGGCGGACTCTCGGCCACGAGCCCGTTCTGGACGCTGCTCCTCGCGGCCACGATGCTCACCACCCGCCTCCTCACGATGCTCCCGCTGGTGGCAATCGGCGGGTCCTTGGCGGCCAAGCGGACGGTGGCGGAGAGCCCCGGCACGCTCCCCACGCACACGCCGCTGTTCGTACTCCTCGTGGCGGGCGCCGTGATCCTCGTCGGGGCCCTCTCCTTCGTGCCGGCCCTCGCCCTCGGGCCGATCGCCGAGGCCCTCCAGCCACCGGCTGCCGGCGGGGGGCCACGATGAAGCACGACGAGCCTGCCGGGATCCTCACCGACCCCGGCGCGATCCTCCGCGCAGCGGGGGAGGCGCTCACGAAACTCGATCCGCGACGGATGATCCGCTCGCCAGTGATGTTCACGATCGAGGTTGGTGCAGCGCTGATCACGCTCCTCGCCGTGGCACGGCTCGCCGGACAACCGGGGGCCGAGCACCCTGCGTTCATCGCCGCGGTGGCGGCAGGGCTGTGGGCGACGGTGCTGTTTGCCAATTTCGCCGAGGCGATGGCCGAGGGGCGGGGACGGGCCCAGGCCGATGCCCTGCGGAGGACCCGCAGCGATACGCTCGCCAAACGGCTGGCCGCGCCGCATCGCGACGCGGCGATCGACCCGACCCCGTCGACCAAGCTCCGTGCCGGCGACCATGTCCTCATCGAGGCCGGCGACGTCGTCCCGGGGGATGGGGAGGTGATCGACGGCGTCGCCAGCGTCGACGAAAGCGCGATCACCGGCGAGAGCGCGCCGGTCATCCGCGAGAGTGGTGGCGACCGCAACACCGTCACCGGCGGCACGCAGCTGCTCTCCGACTGGCTCGTCATCCGCATCACCGCCAATCCGGGGGAGAGTTTTCTCGACCGGATGATCACGATGGTGGAGGGGGCGAAGCGGCAGAAGACCCCCAACGAGATCGCCCTCGACATCCTCCTCGCCGGGTTGACGCTCGTGTTCCTCGTCGTCACCGCGACCCTCCTCCCCTTCTCCATCCATGCCGTGGCCACAGCCGGCCGCGGCGAACCGCTCGGACTGGCGGTCCTCGCCGCGCTCTTTGTCTGCCTCGCCCCGACGACGATCGGCGGCCTCCTTCCCGCCATCGGCATCGCCGGAATCGATCGGATGGTGCGGGCCAACGTCCTGGCGACGAGTGGCCGCGCGGTCGAGGCCGCGGGGGATGTCGACGTTCTCCTCCTCGACAAGACCGGCACGATCACCCTCGGCAACCGGCAGGCAGCGCACTTCCTCCCCGCGTCCGGTGTTACGGAACGAGAGCTCGCCGAGGCGGCCCAGCTCTCGAGCCTGGCCGACGAGACCCCCGAAGGACGATCGATCGTGATCTTGGCCAAGGAGCGCCATGGCCTCCGCGGTCGCGACGTCGAATCGCTCGGCGCGACCTTCATCCCCTTCACCGCCCAGACGCGGACCAGCGGCGTCGATCTCGACGGCCGGCAAATCCGCAAGGGGGCGCGAGACACGATCCAGAAGGCGGTCACCGCGGCCGGGGGATCGATGCCGGCGGAGGTCAACGCGTTGTGCGACGAGGTCGCCAGGGCAGGGGCGACGCCGCTGGTCGTCGTCGATGGCACACGGGTGCTCGGGGTCATCGAGCTCAAGGATGTCGTCAAGGGGGGGATCGCGGAGCGGTTCAAGGAACTGCGGGCGATGGGGATCCGCACCGTGATGATTACCGGCGACAACCCGCTCACCGCTGCGGCCATCGCCGCCGAGGCGGGGGTCGACGACTTCCTCGCCGAAGCGACCCCCGAGGCGAAGCTGGCGATGATCCGCCGTTACCAGCAGGAGGGGCACCTCGTGGCCATGACGGGCGACGGCACGAACGACGCCCCCGCGCTCGCCCAGGCCGATGTTGCGGTGGCGATGAACTCCGGCACGCAGGCCGCCAAGGAGGCCGGCAACATGGTCGACCTCGACAGTAACCCGACGAAGCTGCTCGAGATCGTCGCCGTCGGCAAGCAATTGCTGATGACGCGCGGCAGCCTGACGACCTTCAGCCTCGCCAACGACGTCTCCAAATACTTCGCGATCGTCCCGGCCGCGTTCGGCGGCATCTATCCGCAACTGCGGGCCCTCGACATCATGCGGCTCCATTCCCCGACCACGGCCGTGCTCGCGGCGGTGGCCTTCAACGCGCTGGTGATCGTCGGACTGGTGCCGATGGCGCTCAAGGGGGTGCGCTACCGGCCCCTCCCCGCGGCGGTCCTCCTCCGGCAAAACCTCCTCGTCTGGGGGCTCGGAGGTCTGCTCCTCCCCTTCCCCTGCATCAAGCTCCTCGACCTCCTCCTCGCCGCGTGTGGGGTGCCCTGATGCCAACCGAGCCATCCCCTCCGAGCCGCCCCGAGCCTGCCGCGATCCTCGGCCCGATCGCGCCTGCCATGATCCTCGGCCAGGTCCGTCCGGCCTGCACCCTGCTGCTGATACTGACGGTGATCACCGGCATCCTCTATCCGCTCGGCATGACCGTCGCGGCGCGGATCCTCTTTCCCGACAATTCCTCCGGCAGCCTCCTGCGGGCCGCCGACGGAACGATCCGTGGGTCGCGGCTGATCGGTCAGCCGTTTACCGGGCCGGGGTGGTTCCACGGCCGGCCGAGTGCCACCGGCGACATCCCCTCCGACCCGACCGCCTCCGGCGGATCGAATCTCGGGCCGACCAACCCGGCGCTGGCCGACATCGTCGCCGACCGGGCCGCCGCGGTGCGGCGCGACGAGCCTGCCCATGCCGGGGCGATCCCCGTCGACCTCGTCACCGCCAGCGCCAGTGGCCTCGATCCGCACCTCTCCCCCCGAGCCGCGCTCCTCCAGGTGCCGCGGGTTGCCGCGGCCCGGGGCCTGCCGGAGGAGCGGGTCCGCAGCCTCGTTACTGCCCGGATCGATCCCCCCCTCCTCGGCATCCTCGGGCGGCCGCGGGTCAATGTCCTCGAGCTGAATCTGGCCCTCGAGACGCTCGTCGGGGAAAAGGCGAGCGGTGCGGAAGGCAGCATTCCCCCGCCATGACCCCCGAGCCGACGCGCCCCGACCCCGACGCGCTCCTCGCGGCGATCCATGCCGACGAGGCCCGGGCCGCCCGCGGTCGCCTCAAGGTGTTCTTCGGGTTCTCGCCAGGCGTCGGCAAGACCTACGCGATGCTCGAGTCGGCGCGGCGCCTCGCCGCGGCGGGCACCGACGTCGTCGTGGGGATCGTCGAGACGCACGGCCGTGCCGAGACCGCGGCGCTGGTCAAGGGGCTCGAGGTCCTACCGCGGCTGACGCTCCCCCACCGGGGCCACTCGCTCCACGAGCTCGACCTCGCCGGCGCTCTTCTCCGTAGGCCACAGGTGCTGATTGTCGACGAGATGGCCCATTCCAACGCGCCGGGCTCGCTCCATCCCAAGCGTTGGCAGGACATCGACGATCTTGTCGCCGCCGGGATCGACGTCCACACCACGCTGAATGTCCAGCATGTCGAGAGCCTCGTCGATCTCGTCGAGGAGGCGACCGGCGTCCGCGTCCGGGAGACCGTTCCCGACGAGGTGCTCGACCGGGCCGACGAAGTCGAACTGGTCGATCTTCCCCCCGACGAACTGCTCGACCGTCTCCAGGCCGGGAAGATCTATCTGCCCGACGTCGCCGCGCGGGCGGCGGAGCGATTCTTCCGGAAGTCGAACCTCCTCGAGCTCCGCGAGCTGGCCCTCCTGCGCATGACTCAGCGCGTCGACCGCGATGTCGCAACGGCCCGCCGGGCCAACGGTCACAAGGGGGGCCCTGCGATCAGCGAACGGATCCTCGTCGCCGTGGGGCCGGGGCCGGGCGCCGATCGGATCCTCCGCAAGGCCCAACGCATCGCCAGCGGGCTGCGCTGCGACTGGATCGCGGCGACCGTCGAGCGCCCGGGCGAGGCCCCCCTTTCCCCCCGGGCGGCGTCCGATCTCGAGAAGCATCTGCGACTCGCCGAATCGCTCGGGGCCCGCGTCAGCCGGCTGTCCGGCGCGGGGGTGGCCGAGGCGCTTCTCGGCGAGGCCGAGCGTCTCCACGTGACGAGGATCCTCGTCGGCAAGCCGCATCGCCCCCGCCGCACCATCTGGTGGCGGGAGAACGTCGTCGATCGGCTCGTGCGGCAGAGCCGCGGCATCGATGTCCTCGTGATCGGCGGTGAGGAAGAGCCTGCGCAGCGGCCTGCCGACCCCGCCGTCCCCGAGCCGGGTCGGTCCTTCGTTGGCCTCGGCTTCGTCGTCGGGGCGCTGGCGGCGACGACCGTCGTGGGTCGCCTGGCATGGCCCCTGATCAACGTCACCATCGTGGCCTTCGTCGCGCTGTTGATCGTGGTCATGTCGTCGCTCTGGTTCGGCCGGCGGACAGGGGCGATGGCGATGGTGCTGGCGGCCCTGATGGTCGATTTTTTCTTCGTTCCCCCTTTTTTCACGTTGGTCATCGCCAGCACGACGGATATCGTTTTCCTGGCTGTGCTCCTCTCGGTGGGCCTGGTGGTGGCTGAATTGATGGTCCGACTGAAAGTCCAGACCTCGATGGCGGTGGAACGGGAACGACGAACCGCCCGCCTCCTCGATCATTCTCGCGCTCTCGCCCTGGCCACCGATCGGGAGTCGGCCGCCACCACGCTCATGTCGTCGGCAGCCGCGCTGTCGGCGGCGACGGCGATCGACGTCAGGCTGGCCAACCGGGAGGGCATCCTGTGGATCGTTGCCGGGCAGGGCACGGCCCTGGCGTCGCCCGCCGAGGCGGGGCTCGTCGCCTGGGTCGAGACGCATGGCCGCGCCGCCGGCCGGGGCACCGACACCCTCCCCGGTGCCAGGCTTACCTGCCTGCCGATCCGTCACCAGGGGCAATCGCTCGGCGTGCTCGTGATCGCCTTTGATCCGCCGCGCGCGCTTTCGCGCGAGGAACATGAGATCCTCGCGGCGCTGGTCGACCAGACCGCCGTGACCCTGAAGAGCCTCGAGAAACGCTGACAGCCATGGGATTCCGCTCGCTCGCAAGCTGCGTCGATGCCCTCCGTGCCGAGGGGGAGGCGGTCCTCGTCGACGCGCCGGTCGATCCCCACTTGGAGATCGCCGAGATCCAGCGGCGGCTCTACCGCTCCGGCGGCCCGGCGGTGCTGTTCACCAATCCCCGCGGCTGCCCGTTCCCGATCCTCGTCAATCTCTACGGCACCCGAAAACGCGTCGAGCGGATCTTCGCCGACACCCTCGAACGTGTCCGTCGGCTCGTCGAACTGAAGATCGATCCGGCCGCCGCCGCCCGCCGCCCGTGGCGCTACTGGCGGGCGCCGCTGGATGCGCTGACGATGCTTCCGCGACATGTCCGCCGCGGCCCCGTGCAGGCCTGCCCGGTGGCCCTGACGACGCTCCCCCGGGTCGTCTGCTGGCCAGGGGATGGCGGACCGTTCATCACGCTTCCCTGCGTCTACTCCGAAGATCCCGCCCGCCCCGGCACACGGAGCTCGAATCTCGGCATGTACCGCGTCCAACTGGCCGGCAATGCCTACCGTCCGCTCGACGAAATCGGCCTCCATTACCAACTCCACCGCGGCATCGGCGTCCACCATGGCAGGGCGCTGGAGCGCGGCGAGCCGCTCCGTGTCGTGATCACCGTCGGAGGCTCGCCGGCGATGGCGGTGGCGGCGATGATGCCCCTCCCCGAGGGGCTTTCGGAGCTGACCTTCGCTGGGGCGCTGGCCGGCCATCGGATTCCGATGATCACGGCCAAGGGGAAGCCGGCGGTTTACGCCGAGGCCGATTTCGCCATCGAAGGGACGATCCTTCCCGGCACGAAGCCGGAGGGCCCGTTCGGCGACCACCTCGGCTACTACGCCCGCCGGCACGACTTCCCGGTCCTCCGCGTCGATCGCGTCTCCCACCGTCACGGCGCGATCTGGCCGATCACGGTCGTGGGGCGGCCGCCCCAGGAAGACACGATGTTCGGCTGGCTCGTCCATGAGCTCACTGGGCCGATCATCCCCACCGTCCTCCCCGGCGTGACGAGCGTCCATGCCGTCGACGCCGCCGGCGTCCACCCGCTCCTCTTGGCGGTGGGGAGCGAGCGCTACCAGCCGTGGCGGAAGACCGATCGCCCGGCCGAGCTCCTCACGCAGGCCTCGAGCATCCTCGGCCAGGGGCAGCTGTCGCTGGCGAAATATCTCCTCATCGTCAACGGCCTCGAAGCTCCGGGACTCGACGCCCACGACGTCGAAGCGTTCCTCGATTGGCTCCTCGCCCGTGTCGACTGGCGGCGCGACTGCCACTTCCACACCGAGACGACGATCGACACCCTCGACTACTCGGGTTCCGGGATGAACGCCGGCTCGAAGCTCGTCGTCGCGGCGCGCGGTGCCCCACGCCGCACCCTCGGCCGCGAGCTTCCCACGGCTCTCCCGCTCCCGGCCGGCTTCGCCAATCCCCGCGTCTGTCGCCCCGGCATCCTCGCCATCGATGGGCCGCGCATCGAGCCCCGCTCGCGGCTCAACGCCGGTGACGACGCGGCTATCTGGCAGGGGGCGGCCTCCGCCCCCTGGAGCGCCGACATCGAGCGGCTCTGTGGGGCGCTGGGTGGGGCGACGGGGCTCGAAGCCTGGCCGCTGATCGTCGTTGTCGACGATGCCGGCTTCACCGCAGCCTCGCTCAACAACCTCCTCTGGACGACATTCACCCGGTCAAACCCGGCCGCTGATGTCCATGGCGTCGGCGCCACGGTCCGTCAGAAGCACTGGGGCTGTACCGGCCCGCTGGTCATCGATGCCCGGCTCAAGCCCCATCACGCCCCGCCGGTGGAGGAAGATCCGGCCGTCTCGGCCCGCATCGACGCTCTCGCCGCCCGGGGCGGGCCGCTTGCGGGCCTGTTCGACTGACGGCTCGTCACTTCTCCCCGAGGCGTTTCACGAGCCAGTCGCGAACCGCGTCGATGGCCACCGGCGCGAGGGTCTCCTCGATCCGGTCGTATTCGCTCACGGCGCCGGTCGTGCACGTCTGGAAGAGGTGGTTCAAGCCGGGGAGCTCCTCGACGGTGGCGTCGGTGTTCCCGCCGGCCGCGAGCGCCTGGCGGATCGCCGGGAGATTGAGGGCCGGGTCGACCTGCACGTCCTTCTCGCCGACGATCGCGAGGACCGGGCAGGTGATCTTGGCCAGCGCCGTGGCCGGATCGTGCCCGATGAAAAACCGGAACCAGGGCGCCGTAAGGCGGCGGATGCCGTCGGCGATCGCCGCGTCGAGTTGGGCCTTGGCGGCATCGTCGGCCTTTTCGATCTCGTCGGCGAGGTCGGCTCGGATCCGGGCGCCGGCCTTGGCGGCCAGCGCCGCCGGATCGGTGCTCTCGTCGGATCCACGCACGGCGTCGATCATCGCTTCCTGCATGATCCGCGAGCGGCGGATCTGATCGGCGCCGCCGAGGCCTTCCGACTTGAGCACGAGCTCCCCCTGGGAGACGAGGATCCGCCCGCCATCGACCCCCGTCCCGGCGAGCATGACGATCCCGGCGAGGTCGGGGCGACGGGCGGCGAGGAGCGCCGCGATCAATCCCCCTTCGCTGTGGCCGACGACGCCGATCCGCGCCGGATCGATGTCGGGCTGCTTTTGGAGCCAGTCGATCCCCGCTTCGGCATCCCGCGCGAAGTCGACGCTCGTCGCCTTCGTCGCATCGCCGCCCGAGCCGCCGACGCCGCGATCGTCGTAGCGGAGGACGGCAATCCCGGCGCGCGACAGGGCATCGGCGAGGACGAGGAACGGCTTGTGATCCATGAGCGTCTCGTCGCGGTCCTGTTGACCGGAGCCGGAGACGAGCACCACTGCCGGCCATGGCCCGGCGCCACGCGGGAGCGTGAGCGTGCCGGCGAGTTCGACACCGTCGTTGGTATTCCGGAAGGCGGCCTCGCGGACTTCGTAGGGAAACGGGGGCTTGGGGGTCTGCGGTCGGCGCTTCTCGGCCGGAAGCGCCGCGGCCGCCCCGGCGGCCACCTTCTCGAGGACCAGCGGCAGACTCGCTCCCCCCTGCTTCCAGGAGCCGGTCAGCTTCCCGTCGGCCCCAAGCTTCCCGGCAAACTCCCCCTTCACGGCCGGCACCTTGATCGTCCAGGCATCACCGGCGACAACGCGTTCGGCGCGGAAGCCCCCCGCCTTCTGCCCGAGGCTGTCCATGCGAACATCGACCTTGCCGTCGGCACCCTTCCCGACCCGGAAGCGGAGGGGCAGTTTCTGGATGACCGCGTCGAGCGTCCCGGCCCAGATCTCGTCGGCCGCCGGTGGCACCGCCTGCCCTGCGGCTTTCCGGAAGGAGAGCGGCAGGGCCTGGCCCCGCTGCGTCCAGGTGCCCGTGGCAACTCCGGCGGCATCGACGGTCGCGACGTACACCGCGCCGGTCGCCTTGATCTCGAAGACGAGCTTTCCACCGGCGTCGGAGAAGCGTTCGAGGGGGAAACGCCGATCCCCTTCGTCGAAACTGCGGAGTCGATGAACGGGCTTACCCTGCTCCCCGGCCGATTCGATGGCGAAGCGGAACTGCCTCTCCCCCGCCTCGAGCTCGCCGTACCAGGCAGCGTCTTGTGCCTCTTGGGCCTCTTGAGCCCAGAGTCGCTGGCAAGGTCCGGGAGCGATGCCGACGGCGAGCCAAGTCAGCGACGCCAGTACACCGGCCACACGACGGGCCCCGGCACCACGCACCATGGCCTGAGAAAAACGCGTCATGGATCGCGCCGGCAGGGCCGGCCCTGCTGGTGAAATGGGACGGCGGCGGAGCCGAGACGGCTCAGCCGGCGATCGAGGCGATCCGAATCTTCGTCGCAAGCGAACGGTGGCCGGTGCGGCGGCGGTAGTTCTTGCGGCGGGCGAACTTCTGCACGTAGATCTTGTCTCCCTGGACGGGGCCGATCACGGCAGCCTTCACGGTCGCCCCCTTCACCACCGGCTTGCCGAGGGTCAGCTTCCCCCCCTTGCTGATGGCGAGCACCTTCTCGAACACCAACTCACTCCCGGGAGCGAGATGGCGGAAGTCGATCTCGAACTCCTGCCCCTCGCTGACGCGGTACTGCCGGCCGCCGTCCACCACGATCGCATAGTGCTCTCCCGAGCCGGCCAGGGTGGCGGCGGAAGCGGGGGCGGCGGAGGTGTCGGACTTGGCCATGATAAAAACTCACGGGTCTGGAGGGAAAGGAAGCCGGGAATCGAGCCTTTTAAGGTAACGACGACAGAGGCGGAGGTCGAGAGGGGCCGAAATCCCCCCGGTTGGGCCCGAAAACAGGGCCGAACCGGGGGGTGACCGGTGACGCCACGGGGCTTGGTCAGGGGAAGCGCACGGTCCGACCGCTGGTGTCGGAGGCTTCCCAGACGAGGTGCTCCGGAGAGACGCTCTCGCGGCCGACGACGTGGAGTTGGATGTGGACCGTGTCCTCGAACTGCGCCACCTCGCGACGCTTGCGGTTGTTGATCCAGGTCGCCACCTCGTCGTGGACGGTGACGTTGAGCCGGGCGATGTCGGTGCGCGCCGCCGACAGCTGCAGCACGCGCATCACCTCGATCGCCATGCTCTCGGGCGTCTTCACCATCCCGGTGCCGGTGCAGGTTGGGCAGTCGCGGAAGATGCTCTTCCGCAACGACGGCCTGATCCGCTGCCGGGTCATCTCGATGAGCCCGAACGGGCTCGTGCGGAGGATCTTCGTCCGTGCCCGGTCGCGCTTCATCGCGTCGTGGAGGGCCTTCTCGACCCCGCGGCGGTACTTCTCCTTCCGCATGTCGATGAAATCGTTGACGATCACGCCGCCGAGATCCCGCAGCCGCAGCTGCCGGGCGATCTCCCGGGCGGCGATGAGGTTCATCTGGTAAGCGTTCTCCTCGGCGCTCTTTTCGGTGCGGAACGAGCCGGAGTTGACGTCGATCGCCACGAGGGCCTCGGTCTGGTCGATGACGATCGACCCGCCCCCCTTGAGCGGCACCTTTCGCTGGTGGATGCGGCTGATCTCCTCCTCCAGGCCGTAGCGATGGAAGAGCGGCTCCTTCCCCTCGTAGAGCTGGAGGCGCGGGGCGTATTTCGGCATCACAAGCTCGAGGAACTCGCGGGCCCGCTCGTAGGCCGCCGGCTCGTCGATGAGGATCCGCCCCACGTCCTCCGTGAACATGTCACGGATGGTGCGGATGATCATGTCGCTCTCCTGGTAGATGTCGATCGGAGCGGAGTACTTCCGCATCCGACGGACGATCGACTTCCAGAGCCGAAGAAGGTAGGCCATGTCTCGGGCCATCTCCCCCTTCGTGCGCTCGGTGCCGGCGGTGCGGACGACGAAGCCGACCCCCTTGGGTGGTTTGAGGTCGAGCATGATATCCCGCAGGACGCGGCGGTCGTGCTCGTCGTCGATCTTCTTCGAGATCCCCACCCGCCCCAGCGGCGGCATGAGGACGAGATACCGGCCGGGGATCGAGATGTAGGTGGAGAGGGTCGGACCCTTCGTGCCGAAGCCCTCCTTGATCACCTGCACGAGGACCTCGTCGCCGCGCCGCAGGACATCCTGGATCGGCGGCTTGACGCGCGGCCGGTCGCCCAAGCGCGGACGGCGGCGGGCACGGGCGGCGGCATCCCCGTCGGCCCCCTCGGCGGCCTTGCCGGCCGGTTCGGGCACCTCGAAAGCCTTGTCGGGATCGAGCCCCCCCTGCCGGTAATACTGCGGCTCGACGTCACTAATGTGGAGGAAGCCGTTGCGGCCGACGCCGAAGTCGACAAACGCCGCCTGGATGCTCGGCTCGATGTTGACGATCCGCCCCTTGTAGATGTTGCCGACGTGGTTGTCCTGGCTTGTCCGCTCGACGTAGAGCTCCTCGAGGACCCCGTCCTCCATGATCGCGATCCGGCATTCCTCCGGTTGCGACACGTTGATCAGCATTTCCTGTTTCATGATTCCTGGTTTCCTTTCCTCACTCTCCCGCCCCGCAGGGCGGCGGCTGCCGTCAGGCGACCGACTCGGAGAGCAGGCGACGCATCTGGTCGCGCAAGAAGGCCTTTACCTCACGGGCACTGTCCATGGCCAGCGCCCGCTCGGCAATTCCGCGGCACTCGGCGACCGAAACACTTCGGCACACCTGCTTGATTTCCGGGATCGCGCTGGCCGGTACGCTCATCTGGCGCAGGCCGAGTCCCAGAAGGAGCTGCGTGTACATCACGCTGCCGCTCATCTGTCCGCAAACGTTGGCCGGCACGCCGGCCTCCCGCGCCACGTCCAGCGATCGCCGCAATTGTCGCAGCACCGCCGGGTCGCACGCGTTGTAGAGATGTGCCACCTCCTTGTTGCCCCGATCGACCGCCAGCGTGTACTGGATCAGGTCGTTGGTGCCGATCGACACGAAGTCGACCTCCCTGATGAATGCGTCGAGCATGATCACCGCTGCCGGCGTCTCGACCATCATCCCCACCGGCATCTTCGGATTGAACGCGATGCCGTGCTCCGCCAGATCCTCCATCACGTCCGCAAGCACCATCCGCGCCTGCCGCAACTCGACGATCGTGGAGACGAGCGGAAAGAGGACGCGGACGTCGCCGATGGCACTGGCGCGGAGGATGGCGCGCAA
>Ga0114973_10001091_pt1 | contig 20340 bp, 21 predicted proteins | sample M_140807_MF_Meta_FD_87025 | JGI IMG/M metagenome (GOLD analysis project Ga0114973, IMG submission 87025) | Freshwater microbial communities from Lake Montjoie, Canada to study carbon cycling - M_140807_MF_MetaG | ecosystem: Environmental > Aquatic > Freshwater > Lake | place: Lake Montjoie...
AGTCACAATCACGGCAGCAATCACTTCTTTCTTTGCTGTGGCACGAGCCTTTGGACTCATGTCTGCACCCACATTGCCTAAATAGTTTATTGCATCGGTTAGTGCAACTACGGTCGCACCAAACACAGGAATGCTGGCTATCTGTTGATCAACAACTATGTCATCGGCTTGAGCTGCCAGAAAGAGCTGTGCCAAAGCCTCAACATATTCTGGCGAACCTGGTGTTGCTGTTTCTAAAGTTGCGTTGGCGGTGTCTATAAGTAAGGCAACATCTTCTGCGGTCAAAGTGGTTGGATCAATCTCGGCTGGATTGAGCTCTGTGATTGAAGGCAAAGGCTCAGGGTTGGCAGGTTGAGAAGTTGGCTCTTCCACAGGTGGGTCAGGGATAACCACAGGTGGCAACACGACAGGTGGATTGACCACAGGCGGTTCGGGAACAATAGGCGGTTCGGGAACGACCGGTGGCTGTGGATCAACAGGCGGTTCAGGGTCAACAGGCGGTTCAGGAATCACAGGTGGAGGCGTAGGTTGAATAACCACAGAAACACCCGTAGAAGCCACCACAGGGTCGCTGTAAGCCGAATAAACACCAAGCGAGTCATTATCCGACCTGACCTGCACAGAGACTTCTGTAGCCTCTGGCAAGCCAGTTATGTCAGCCGATGTTTCGCTGGCACTGATCCCCCAACCAGGATTGTCCCCGTAAGTCCAAGTCACCGCATAATGCTCAATAGGCGTATCGGTTTCGGGAGCATCCCATTTCACATGGAGGGTCGTGCCTTCAGCGACCACGGTCACATTCTGCGGTGGAATCAAACTAGGCTGCACAGCAGTTGCAGGGTCTTGCGAATACGCTGAAGCCGGAATCGCTCCAGCCAAATCCCCGAACTGATACGACAGGATGTTACAAGCACCGCCACCGTATTCATACCACCAAGCGTCTAAACGCTGGCTCACTCCAGCCACAAAGTCGTGTTGCACGGTTGATCCGCCACAGCCTTTTAGAGTCCAATCTTCAATAACAGGTTCGCCATCTAAAGATAAATAAAAGCCATCGTCAGCCCATGATTGCAGAGCTACAGAACCAGTCACAGGCAAGGTGAGATAACCGGTGTAATGGATAGCCACAAAGTCTCCTTGGCAACCAGCAACAATACCGCCTCCCCAGTCATCGTTAATGCTTGAAACGCTTGTCCACGCTGTATCTGTGGCACACGGAATCAGTTGATCCGTTATTTGATGGTCGGGAAGAGACCTCGGATCAAAGGTATAGACATCAACTTTCAAGCCTTCCACCGGATCAGCAAACGCTGGCATTCCAGTAACAATTGAGAGCCATGCCGAGATTGCTAAAACAATCAAGCATCGCTTCACTCGGTTATGCTCCTAAAGCCTTCACAATAAAATAAACAAGGGTAGAGCTAAGACCTGCGGTCAAAACGCTGATTAGCCATGCTGACTGATAGCGAGCCTTTTCCAGCGACCTGATCCGTTCTTCATGGTCTGCAACCACATTAAGTTTGTATTTAACTTCGGCTATGTCCTGGACTAGCTGTAAAAGTAAAGCCTGATTTGTTGGCGGTTTAACCTCGTCAGACATTATGCCCACGCTCCGATTCCTGTGACCGATGATGACCCGACTGGAGTCACCTTAATAAACGAGCCATTCAAAATTGAGAAAGCCGAAGTGTTAGTTCCTGAAGCCTTTGCCTGTGGCGTCAGAGTTGTGGCAGCCGAAGTGCGAACTAAACCTTTGAAGATAAACGGAACGGTTTGAGAAGTTGCTGAAGTAGATGTGTATGCCGTAAAGGAGTTGGATGACAGCAAATTATTAAGCGGTGTCGCTCCAGCAAGTCCTGATAAAGCGTTGCCTGTTGAAGAAGTTGGTGCTGACGAGAAGTTAAGAATCACGCTGTAAGCGTTGGATGTCACAGAGCTTTGAGTAAAGAAGATTTGACCAACAATCTCTATCTCATAAGTGGTTGAGGCGGTCAAAGCGATTCCCACATTGAACATGGATTGAGCAGAGCTTGAACCAGCAGTCAAGGCTCGGTCGGAGCTAAGACCATAGAAGTGTCTTGCAGGCAATAAGGCTCGCCCACCGTTTGTGGTGTTTGAGGCAGAAATGTTTGGTGTCAAATAAGCGACAGCACCATCGTATTCAACCGCACCACCGGTCGCAGTTGAAAGGTTTGTGCCTGACTGAAATCGCAAAGGTGCAAGCGAGGTAGTTCCAACAGCGGTCACCAAAGATGAGGTGAATGATCCGCTACTCAAAACCGAGCTGACCAGGTTTGAGGTTGCCGAGGTTCTTGAATCAGTAATGTTTGCTGACGAGATAGCGGTCGTAGCTGCGGCTACAGCGATGGTCGCTAAAAGAATAGAGTTTGACGGTGTTGAAGGTGCAACAGGTGATGCTGCTGCTGTTCCAGCGATGACCTGAAAAGCCACGGTGTTAGTTGAGCCTGAATAATAGGCATCTGAAACGGTAGCCACCACGATGTCTCGTCTTGGCAAAGTTGGATCAGCGGTAGCAATAGATAAAACGGTGGTTGCATCGTTATAAGCCACATAGACGCCAGCGTTTGAAGTGCTGGAAAGAATGCCACACCAACCTGTAGCCACATTCACAGTCATGTTAGGTGTTGCCTGAGCGGTCACCTGCAAAGAAGAAGAACCAATAATGCCTGTGCTGGAAATCCAGCTTTGTGTGGTCAGGCGGTCGTTTTCCGCTGGATGCGATCCGTTCTGCAGCCATGACGGTGGTGTGCGTAAAGCCATTAAAGTCTCCTAAACATAAGCGGGTGAATAAACAACAGAAGCGGATGTGACACCTGCGGTAAAGGCTGTGCCAGTCAAAGTGAAAACCGTAGACCCAGGACTAGCCCCGAACCATTGGCTTGAGCCAGTCAAAAGGTTTCTGACCGGTGATCCATTGAGCAACACATTTCTGTTCTCTAAATCCAAGACTAGGCTATCAGTTGCCTGTAGTGTCACGGTAACAGCCAACGACTGGTTGGTGGTTTGATTGGTCAAAATCGGGTTGGTGATTGGCCCTGTGATTGTCACAGTTGGATAAGTTGTCCAAGTTCCCGAATTAACTATTGTTAAAGCCGAAGCGTTAGAGCCACCACCGTAGCTCAAGTTATAGGTTCGGTTATAAGTGCGACCGCTCGGAGCGACTGGAGAGATAGAGCCAGTCGTAAAAGTCTGATCATAATATTTAGGGTTTGGTGCAAACATGGTGACCTGCACACGGATAAAACCATAAGTGTAATCAGGATCAACAAGAACACGCCTCGACCGCACTCTCGCATAAAGAACCTTGGAAGTATCGGTCGGTGCTAACTGAAAATAAAGAGCTGTAGTGCCAGACTGCTGAGGAACCATCGCCTGATTAAATAAAGCCAAATTCTGCTGTGCGTTCCTGGTTGCATCGCTGAAAATATTTATTGTAAAAGTGAGATTGCGACCAGACAGAAAGTCACGACCCGAAAACATACCGTCGTTATAGCCACGGTTGTCATCTTGAACTCGTAGTTCTGGTAGCCCTAAACCATCCACATCCAAAATCTGGTATGGCGAACCTGCTCCACCAAATACAAATGATCCAAACTGAAATGAGTAATAGTTAAGTGGCATAGATACCTAGTGTGTCGGGGAAGCCGGAATGGTTATGGGTTGAGGTAAGAATTGCTGGAACTTCTGCGTTGAGGCAGACGGAGTTACATAAGGCAAGCCAAACTTGACCTGATTGACCACGGTGGAGGCAATCTGCTCTGGTGTGGCTTCGGTAAGGGTTTGAATAATCACGGTCGGTGCAGGGTTCGGGTTCGGGTTTGGGTTCGGTGTAGGAGTTGGCGTTGGCTTAGGGTTAGCCTTTACAACCGTGTCCGTGACCTTGCCTTTGAGGGTCATGAGAGTGGCGTTTAATGTTTCTGTGGCTACCTGCAGAGCGTCAGTCAGGTTCTGGGTCGCTTCAGCAAACATATCGGTCATGGTCGTTGCCACATCATTCACGCCATTCCTAGAAGCGTCTTGTGCAGCGTTATAAAGCTCTAAAATCTGATTGCGAACTTCCGGTGTTGCACCCATGATGGCTCTCGCCAACTCGTGACCAGCAACAGGCCCCAGACCCATAACTTCTTTCACAAAGTCGCTGGAGAAACCTGCACCAGCAATCTCTGCAATGTCCTGGGAGAAGGTGGTGATTCCGGCAAGTTTATCTTTCAAAGATTCAACAAGTGCATCCGCAGTCTTGTTACCTGCGGAGAACAGATCGCCAAGATTGATTTGAGTTGCCTGTCTAAAGACATCCCTAAAAGCGTTAATCTGGTTCTTTATCTCAGCAGCATAAGCATCGTTGGCTTCTTTAACCGCTTTATGGTAGTCCTTGCGAGCTTGCAGAATCTGCTTTTGAGTTTCTTTAAGAGCCTTTACCTGTTCGCTATCACCCGTGTTGGCTTTAGGTTTTGATCCCTTCTTGGATGTTGTCCCTGAGACTGTTGGAAGCAGACCAGCGTCAGATAAATCGCCAAGTTTCTCCATGGCAGAGTCATCCACCTTTGGAGCGATGACTGGCTCAACCTTGATGCCGAACATTGCCATGACACCGTCAATAACAGGTTTGAGGAATTGCCAAAGTGGCCCTAAAACTTCAAGCATCTTCTGGAAGGCTGCCACCAGGAAGTTGACCACATTATCTAAGAGAAAACCTAGAACTTCGCCTAGTTTCTCCCAGTATGGAACAAGATAATTCACAATGATGTCAGACAAGAACATCAAAACAGGTACAAGAATCTTATCCAGCAACTTAATAAGCGGAGGCAAGATGGAATTCAAAAGTGGCTTAATCACTTTGATAATCGCCTTGAATGCTGGCATAAGAGCATCCATGATTGCCGTGATCAAAGGCATAACAGCATCCACTACAATTGTGATAATTTCAGCCAAATCTTCAATCACCGGCATCAACGGTTTCAATATTTTCATGAAAGCACGAAGCACAGGCATCAGAGCCTTGCCCAGAGTTTCTTGCATTTCTTGAAACATAATGCTCAGTTGTTTCATCGGATCAGCTTCGGCTGCGGCTTCGGCTGCTCCCTTAGTTTCTTTAGCCAAGTCACCCATGACATCTTTGGACTTCTTCAGCTCAGGGAACATTCTCACAAGTTGAGTTGTATTACCTGCGTGAGCCTTTGCTAGTGCATTTGCCACATCGCCAACAGGCTTACCCTTCGCAGCCGCGGCATCAAGAGCAATTCCAAGTAACGCTTGGCTCTGATCAGCATCACCAGTCACACGCACCAAGTTGCCGAAGGCTGGTCTCAGCTCATCGTCAGCAACTCCGGTCAGGTCTTGCATCTTTTGAATCTGACCATCTATGGCTGTCATCTGTTCCTGGGTTGCACCAGTCGACTGTTGCAGTTGCAGGTGAAGCAGTTTCATTGACGAGGCATCATCGGCAGCAGCCTTGGCACTAGAAGTTAAAACTCCTGCGACCGCAGCAAACCCTAACATTCCCTTGATAGATCCGGTGAGTTTCTTTAGACCACCATCCATGCCACCAAGTTGACCTGAGCTTTTATTAGCACTAGAGCCAATCTTCTTAAAGTCATCTTGCAGACCATTCATTTGAGACTTCAGTTTGGCTGTTTCTAACTGAATCTCTACAATCATCGGTGGGATTTCGCCAGCCATGTTAACCCTTGTATCTACTTAAAAATGCTTGAAGAAATATTTTGCCTGCTTTGGCTCTAACCTTGCGAGCAGATGGTTCAAGATAAGGATACCTTGCACCTGATTTCCAGCGTGGATTACCTAGCTCCAGCGACCTAGCGTAAACCATGGTCGGAAATACTTTGTAGGCGTATCCTGGAAAACCGCCTGCCGGAGTGATTTGGAAACTGTCTCGCAAATGACCTGACCTGCGATTTGGCGGTGATCCGTTGCCACCAATGTGACCACTTGGCTTCCAAGAGCGACCACGCAGTGAGTGAGGGTTATTGTTCAGCAGTTTCTGGGTTTCATAAACCAGATTTATGGCAACCTGTTTCACACCGAAATCGGCAGCAGATTCCACCTTGTCTTCTCGGTTCTTGATGGCAGACAGAACCTGAGCCATGTTCTTAATGTGTATTGGATCACTCATCAGCTCTGGTTCTTCTTAACTTCATCAACAATGTTGCCAATGGCAATAATCCAATCAAGCGTGGCTGCTGGTTGCTCATCGACCTGAGTTGGTGTCCAGCCAAACCGCTCGGCAAGAATGAAATAAAGCCACTCAGCGTCAGGGTAATCAAAGTCACGATGTGCTTGACCACCCTGCACAATCCATTTTAGTCGTTGAAGTTTTCGCCAGTCGCTTTTGGGTCTGCTTCACCAGCATCCGTTTGAGCCAACTGTGGGAAGATAGACGGCAACAAGCCCTGCACCCTGTTCTGCAACTCATCGTAATCAGGGATTGATAGCTCGCCTAAAGAATCTAATTTGGCACTAGGAATCAGCAGGTCAAAAGACCAGTCTTGGATCATGATGGCGATAATACGCTCCATCATTTCAATGCTGTTTCTGGTGTTTAGCTCGCCATCAATATAGATGGTTTTACGGTCTTTGTGCTTAAGAGATTTCGGGTCTCTAAAGGTTACGGTGTTGCCTGACGGCAGTTTTATGGTGTTCATTTGTCCTTCCTAAGCCTTCCTAAAATAAGTGACAGCCACAAGACACAGGAAGGCGTTTGTCCCTTGTGACCGCCACGCTTTACTGGTATGTGCCAGATGTGATGGCGTTCTTAATGCTCCACTTGATTGGCGAGTATCCACCTGTTGTTCCAACATCGGTCGAGTTACCTAGACCAACAATGTCAACCACAATTTCAACATGGTCTTTGCCTCGGTCAATAACCGCTGTGGTGTAGGCTCGCTTGGATAGCGTTGCCTGCACCTGTGTCAGGCTTGCACCTGTTCCCTGACTCCAGTTAATAACTAACGCTGGCAGGCTTGCTGAGTTTTGACTTAGGAACGCTGTGAGCTGTGTGTCATCTTCCATCACAAATCGCAACTGACCCTTGACCTCTAACGCACCAAGAAAGATGGTGTATGGATCTTGAGTGTTGGCAATACCGAAAATCGGGTCACCAGGTCGGCTCATCTGGATGTTGCCTTCCACCGCATTTGATACAGATGATCCACCAAGGGTCACGGTAGCAGCCCAGACCGGTGTTGGCAGGACAGCGGTGAACGATGGTGTTGGTGTGCTTGGAACGCTGGAAGACCAGCCCGATGCCTTAGCTTCGTATTCCAAAAGACCGTCTGCACTAAAGTTCAAGGTGAAATCATGGATGCGACATCCAGGATAAGACCTGACGCTGGCAGCATAGAAGTCGGTCAAAGTGAAAGAAGTAGGTTGCACATTGCCACCGACCGCTGTTGAGTTTTCCAGCGAGATAGCGTGAGTGTATGGTGCAGAAGCACCGGTGGTGGTCACATCGCCAAGCAGACCAGCGATTGCCCATGGAATAGTGTCAGGGAATACTGATCCACCAAATTCAATTTCGCTGTGTTTGCGACCCTGAATGTAGTTGTAATCTTTCACATTTGCTCCACGCAGACCCTCATCCATAAGCGGAGCAATAATGTCGGTGGCTTTTAGCTTGCCGACAGCGACCGGAATGAATGCGGTCGGAGCTACTACTGTGCCTTCTGTGGCTTCTTTGGCAATACCTAAATAGGATCTTACGCTGGCTTGTGCGGTCATTCGGTTGCTTCGCTTTCTTCAGTTGCTGTTGTGGTTTTTGATTTGGTGACAGGTGTTACACCTAGTGCAGTCAAACCTTCGGGTGCTTCAAAGATGTCACCCTGGTTGACCGTTAATCCTAAAGATGGAAAGTAAAGTTCGGACTCGCCATCGTACTGATATTTCGCCATTTGTAACTCCTACGCTTGGATCATTTGTGTTACTGTGAATTCTATCGCAGCCCATATTTCGGTTGCTCCACCATCGTTGGTGGCTGGCTCACCGTAGGTCACGCTTATTTGTGGTTCGGCTGCCTGCCAAATCACATTGCCATCCTCTTGTCCTAGTCTATGACCACCTGCTCGCAAACGGTCTTTAACTGCATCCACAATCGCATCAAACTCATTCATAGCGTCTTGAGCGTAGTTCTGCATTGAGTGAAAGAACACTTGGAAATCAACCGTGTAGTCCACTCGTTTCCAACCAGAGTATGCTCCACCAACAGCGATGCGAATTTCGGACTCGTCACGGATAAAGACCACTCCGGCTGCTCTGCTGTATTCGCCTGCGGTTGAGTTCGCCTGAAAGTTGATTCGCTTAGGATGGCTCGTAAAGATTTGATTGAGGTGCGGAATGCTTGCACCTTCAACCCATGTGGCAACCGCGTCTCTGACCTGTTGTCTGCTCATCTGATCCTGCGGAAAGGCTTAAGCAGTTCTTGAGCGTGAGCTATGTCGCTACCAACCATCTGCGAACCAGGAGTCTGCTGTCCTGGACTGTTGGTCACAGCCATGATCAGGCTGGCGTCTCCACGAATCTTCAGGTAAGCGGAGGTGACCAGAATGGTTGCCTCTTTGATGGCTGCAGGTAAAGCGGAAACTGAAACCCCTGAGTTATGTGCGTAAGCTAAAGGCGAAGCCAGCGGAATGGTTGTTGACCCGAAAGTGTAGTTTGAGGCAATAGTGATGTTTTCGGTGGAAGCACCGTCAAAGATTTTAACGGTCTCGCCAGCAGTAAAACCTGTGCCATTCTTCACGGTGATTGAGGTCGCTCCGACAGAAGCCGAAGCCGAAGTCAGGGTGTTCCCGTAGCCATTCACATAATTATATTTAATAAAGACCTCTTGGCGTGAAGAGGTTGGAAAGCCAAAAGAAAGTGGCCCTTGCGAAGAATAGGTTAATGCTGTTCCAGCGTAAGGGAAGATAATCTCTTGCTCTTCAAACCATGCGACCGAGCAGTCGGTTGCTGCCACAAGGCTGTTTGGTGTCATACCCCACGAGAACGAAGTGAGAGCTACGACCGGAAAGAACTTAGGGTGGAAACGGATTGTGCCATCAGGCTTGAGTCTTGTTCTCTGCTGTTCCGAGTCCGCTGTCGCACCAATAATCTGGTTGCAGTACTGATCTATCCAAGAAGAGGCTCTGGTGATGGCGTTGGTGAGTTCTGCGTCTTGTGCAGCCTGATTACCGCCAGCCACAATGTTGCCGTAATCCAAAGCGGTCGGAGCGTTCTTGAACTCGTCTAAAGATAGATAAGGACTAGACACTTCACGCTTGATTGGACTTATACCGTTAGCCATTCTCTACCCCACATTTTGGACAGGTGTATTTGGTGAACACGCTGTTGAAACCGCAACCGGTGCAAGGCGATCCGTTCGCACCGAAACCGAAAACACCTGTGGCTCTGGTGAAACCCTCGGCAACCATCTGCCTTGCGTGTTTCGGGTTATCAACCAGGATTGCACCAGACGCATCTGCGTTGTATTTGATTGTGCCTCGTTCGGTGGTCAAATCCACGCCTTTGACACCATCGTTTGGAACTAATAGTCGCTCCACTTTTACCTTCCCGTTAGTTAGAAAGGTGGAGATGCACCATCAGGCACATCCCCACCTTCCCGAACCTGATCAGCGATTAAGCTGACTTGATACCAGTTACTAGACCGTTCCAAGCCGGAGCGTATCCGACAAATGTTCCACGGTAGTAAGTTGAGAACTCGTAAGCGAACTGGGTTACAGGCCACTGGATTCCCATGTAGTCCTGAACATTCACGACTGCCCATACATCTGAAACCTCGGTGTCAGGGATTGGCAGGGTGTATGAAAGGACTGGAGCGACACCCTGAGTCAGCCAAGGGTGAACGGTTAGGTTCACTAGCTTGCCTGTGATCTCGTTGTGTAGCCCACCGATAACTGCTCCACCGACATAATCGCCAGTCTCTGACTGGGTTAGGTTTAGACGGTAGTTGGCGGTTGATCCGTTCTTGATTGCGTCTGACAACTGCTTACGGTCTGCTCCGTTGAGAAGAATCTCGTCTGGGTCAGCCTTTACGCTGTCGTACAGAGTGCTGAACACGGTTTGGAATTCTGCACCAGGGTTAGCAGTTGAGAACTGTGAGTTGATCTCGTTAACTGTTCCGCCTGTGAAAATCTGAGCCAAGATACCGTCATAGCCTGTTGCGTATGCTGAGGTATCGCCTGTGATTGTCGATGCAAGAGTTCCGGTTGTGTTGAACACGAGGTTGTCGTTGGTGTTGACCAAAGAAGCTGATCCCTGAAGGACACCAGCCAATGAAGTAATGCGACCAACATAGCGAGCGTTTGCTGCACCTGTCGCAGTTCCAACATAAATCTTTGTGCCAAGAGCACCAGCGACATTGTTTACAGCAATGGTCAAAACCTGACCTGCGGTGATTGCCTGAGATACGACTGTTGAAAGAACAGACTCACCGAAAGCACCTGCATCGCTGGTTGCGTAAACATAGTAGGTGGCTGCACCAAGACCGGTTTCACCAGTTGCTGCAGTTCTCGCACCAAGAGTTACGGTTGGAGCTGACAACGCACCAGACAAACCTGACGCTGTTCCTCTGCTGAATAGAAGCTGTCTTTCTTCCATAAGCATGGTTGCGTAAAGAGTGCTGGTTGATGATAGCTGGCGTAGATCCTGGTAACCCAAACCTGAGAAGTTAGCGTCAAAAGAAACGCTGTCAGAAAGTGAGTAACTGAAGTATGGCACGACAACATCGTCAGCGGTGTAGCTGATCTTTGGCCCACGCTCAAAAGCGATTGAACCGAAGGTGTTGGTTGTTGACTCAGTGATACCAGGCCAGATGTTGCTCTGTCCGCCTGTGCCTGTACCGGTGTATCCGGTGATTCTCTTGATGCGGTGTGAAGTACCGACACCCTTCTTACGAGCAATCTTGTTGCGTAGCGGTGTAGGTCTTGGAGTCAGCAACTTGGCTGGTGCTTCAAGGTCGAACGCTGCGAACGAGCTAGATAGAGGGTTGGATAGAGTGATGTCCTTGATCATGTCTGCTGACGCTGAACGCTGTGCAGATAGAGCAGCATTCAAAGCACCGACAGCATCTGCGGTCAGAGATTTGTTTGCTACAAGAGATTCAATCTGTGATAGCGGGTCAACTGCAGGAGCCTGACCTGGGACATTACTTGCATAGGCAAGTGACTTGTTTAACTCAGCAATGTATTCTTCATGCAACTGAGCAGCCTTCTTTGGTGATGTTTCACCGAAAAGGTCTGAAGCCTTTGGAGTGTTCATTATTGTCCTTTCTCCGCTTCTGTACGGAGATCTTTAGCTAGTTCACGGTAGCCTTGTGCAAGCACAGGGTCTGAGGTGTTCTTCGCTTTGGTGAGATACTCGGCAGATTTGATTAGCAGTTCTGACGAGTCATTTGATTTGGTGGTTATAGTTGAGCGTTTCGGCCCACCTGCGATTACAGCCTTTTGAGCGGTTTCCAGATCACCCTGCAACTTTACTGCTTTCTCTTGCTCTGCCTTTAATGCAGATTGCAGAGAGGCAATCTCTTCGGTTACAGCTATTCTGGCTTTTGCTACTGCCTTATCAACGATGTCAGCAACCACGCTGTCATCTGCAGTTAATTCTAGTGGAGCAGATTTGATTGAGTCGCATTTGCAGTCCTCGGAGTCGCATCCCTTGGCTTCAGCACACTTGTCGCACTTGCAGGCACAGGTTACTTCCTGGTCGGCAGCCAAATAAATGTCATCGGCATCTTCACCGACCAACGCTGGATCAGGTGACGCCACTTCGCCTTCAGCAACTTCACCTGCATACCAGTGGAACAGGTGCTTGATAGCCTGCAACAATTCTTTAATGCTTTCACGCTCATCGCTACCCTGCTTCTGCTCGTTGGCTTCCACAATAATCAGGTCAGAGAGTGCCTCTCTAGCTCGGTCAAAGGTAGCCTGATCATATTTGACTAGGGTTGGCAGAATGCTTTTGACCTCGTTAATCAAATCAACTGCCTGAGCCTCTTCGCCTGTGATTTCCGGTTCGGTTGCTGGCTCGGTGGTTTCAACAACTGGTTCGCTGGTGGTTTCAACAACGACCGCCTTGTCATCCACGGTTGTTTCTTCGGTGACCTCATCGGTCTTGATAATCATGCGAGCCACTTCGGCTGGCGATGGAACGCTTTGCGGTACTGCCATAAGTTCTCCTGACTGTGATGCTTTGGCTAACATTAGTTTAGCGTTAGGGTTTGCAGGTCTGTCCACCAAGGAGACCTCAATGATCTGTCCGTCAACAATACGACCGTTGACCGCTTTCTCATCTCTGATTAGGCGTGGAGCTCTAATCCCGATACTGAAACCTTTGAGAACACCGGTCTCCACTTTCTTGACGCTGACTGGATCAACAACAAGAGCGGTGATGTAGTGTCCATCGGCTTTGCTCTCGTAATCGGTTGCGACACCTGCAGCAATGTTGCTGTGCTGTTCACGGACATTGCCTCCCGATTCAAACCAGTCTGGCATGGCTCGCTTCAACCAGGACTCGTCACAAATCTGGTTGTCTATGTCTAGGCTGTCATCGGTTGCCTTGCCATAAACCTTTAGAGTGCCATCGGCTTGTTTCTCTTGTTTAATGATTGCTGCATAGCTTGTTGCGAAATCGCTCATTGTTGTTTTGTCTTTCTTCTCTTCTTCTCTAAGAATACCTTTAGCCCATGACCATCCTGCGTCTCCACCCCACAAGAGCCATGCGATGTATCCAGCAGAATCAACTCCCCACCCTTCGCCTTTCTTGTCCACCTCGTGACGAGCGAAGTAGGAATTCATGCGTTTGATGGTGTCCAAAGAAATGTTTGCTCCATTGGATAGATCCCTTGCTCTGGCAACACCGACCGCTGTTCCTCCACGGTTGTGTTTCGCTCTTAGCTCCAACCCTCGTTTGGCGTTGGATTGCACCTCTGCTGGTGGCTTGAAACTTGTGTCTGTCATTTAGCCTGAGAAGATAGCTGAAACATAGCCTGATGGGGATGTGGCACAAATAGCGTATAGCTCATCGCCAGCACACAGCCAGATTTGAACCGAGGCTGCGTTAGCCAGAGCGTTTCCAATAGTCGCTCCTGTGGCTGTGATACTTGAATCTCCAAGATAGATTGTTGCTCCGGTGTTGTTGTAAATCTGCACAGCCGTCTGTTGCACACCGACCGGAATCTTCACCAAAAGGCGAGCGGTGGTGTTGACCTGTGTGTTGATGTGATTTAGAGCCATGGTTATCCAATCCTGATTGTGTAAGAAGCCGAAGATTGCTGACCTAAAAGCCAAACCGCCAGCAACCGGTGATGCCCATCAATAATGATACTCTGCCCATTTACGACAGCTATCAAAGGCAAAGACCGGAAAGGCGTGATCGCCTGACCCATCGACTCAATATGTTTAGCGACCTTCTTGCGAGATAACCATCTATCTGTTGCCAGCAACTCGTCAAGGTCGTGAACCTCCACTTTGGCTTCGTTCCACAAGTTTGGATCAATGGTCGGCACAGCAACAACCTGCCACGGTGATTCAACAAACTTCTCTGGGTTTTCAAGTTCAGGGTGAGCTGGGTTAGGTAAAACCTCAAGCCGACTTAACGCTCTCGCAACTTCCCATGGCCCTGGAACTCCCTTAGTTATTTCGGCAGCCATCTCAATAAATTCCTGCTCACCGTCATCATCGCCAGTAAACTCTGGCACAGGCATAAGGGTGCATCGGCAATTGGTGTGTGCAGGTGGCTCGCTCACGCCATCCCCGAACTCGTCACCGATAGCTCTACGCTCACCGTCAAACTCTGCACACAGGTCGCAAGGGTCAAGAGCCGACCATTCCATTTGCTCCACACCAAGTTCACGGTAGTTATCCATCGCACCGTTTGACATGGCTCGCTTCATTTCGGTGTTGGCTATCGTATAGGCTCGCACAGGATCAGCAACAATGTCTCGCAGGTTCTTCGCTAATTCTTGAGCAGAAGCACCGGTCAGCAAAGCGTCAGCGAGCCTCGTGCCGATACGGTTGATTGTGGTGGCATTGAATCCCTTAATCGTGGCGTTAGCCTTAGCCAGCAATGACTGTAATCCGCCTTTAGGTCGCACCAACAATTCTCCAAGGTTGCCACCAGGTTTCCACGCTGACCAGTCAATCTGTAGTTTGCTGAAAATGTCTTCGGCTTTAGGTGCTTTACGGACACGCTGAAACGCTACTGCTGCCTGAGCTGAATCTTCACCAAGCAGATAACCTGCACCATAAATCTTACGGAGAGCAACCAGAACATCCTGATCAGAGAACAGCACATGAACTGCAGCCCATTCTCTGGCTTGCTGTGGAGTTGTTTCACCGCCAGCCGGATGCGTGGCATTCCACTCTTCAACAATCTTGTCTATGTTGATAGCCGAAATGAAAGCATCCCGAAGATCCACAGAGTATCTAGCCGATGTTCTAGCTAACGCTCCGTCTACCCGATGCCAAAAGGTCATGAGATGTATCGCTCTGCAAACCAGCGAGCTCCGTCAAAGTCACCGAGAGCCACAAACTTGTTAAGGGTTTCAGCGTAGGTTGCAGGCATGGCGGTGAAGGTGAAAGGTCTGGTTGGTGACTTTCTAAGCCAGCGTATAAAAGCCTTAGATTCCTGGACAGCAGCCTTATGTGCCATAAGGTCTAGGCTCTCCTCGCTTTGATCCACATCCTCTGGTGCTTCAGGTTCGGCTGGTGTTTCTTCGGTCGATGTTTCTTCGGCTGGAGACTCGTCTGGCAGTTCCTCCTGCGAATCGGCTGGCACAGCAACCGAGGCTTCACCAGCATCGGTGGTGTCTATACCTCCTGTAGATACAGGGATCAGACCGTCATCGGTTAGAGTGAATAGCCCTGCACCAGCAACAAACAAAGGCTGGTCGGCTAGAGGTGAATCTATAAGTGGCAGACCCTCTTCGGCTCTTGCCTCGTTCAAAGTCATGCGACCGCCACGGACTTTGTTGTCTAGGGTTTGAGCTAACATCTGTGAGTCGTTACGGTCAGAAGGCATAAACCGGAACTCTAGCTCTCTTGGCATACCCAGCCAAACATAAGACATTTGTGAAAGCATCCTGCCGACCCATTGAGATAGAGGGATCAGACCAATAACCTCGGATGAGGTGGCTTCGCCTGCCTGATGACCTGCACCGCCTAAACCGCTTGCTGGTGTGAAACCGATTTCGGTTGGCATAACACCGAAGTGACCACAAATGCTGGTCACCAGGAACTCGTCTAAAACATCGCTAAAGCGTTCAGCGTAACCATCCATCTGGACAGGGTCAAGTCCGGCAGGGAGCAGTCTGGCTCGTTTACGCTGTTCGGTTTGACCTGCAAGGTCATCGTTCAGGATGTTCTCGTAGGCTCGCAACAGATCAGGGTTATTGCCGAAGTTGGCGTCAGTCTTAAACATAAGTTCCGGCAACACGCCATCGGTGTATTCGGCTCGTAGCCATTGCTGTCTGCGAAGATAAATGTCTGCCAAAGGCAAGGCTCGCTCGACTGGGGACAGACCGTAAATGGTTGTGGTTCTGCGGTTGCGAATCATGTATTGAAGCTCATCGCTGGTGAACTCGCCATCCACATCTTCGCCTTCGGTTGGTGCAGCAAATTCGGAGCGTGGGAAACCGTAGAGAATCTGTTGGAACGCTGGCTGTGGCGGTAGCGGTCGCATACCACGGTCATCAATGAGCGGTTTGATTGTTGCACCGTCAAGCACCTGCAAGCCTCGCAGATCGCCTCCTACGGTCTTCTGTGGCCATACAGCCCATGCGTCTAAAACCAGGATGTCCTCTAAAGCCATGTTGAGCCAGTCAGCGAAGATCAGTCCGTTGCTCAGGTCGGGAACTTCCCAGAACTGTTTGGCTCTTGAAATCTCGTCACCGAACTTATCTTTGGCAATGGACATGGCTCGTATCCGGTTCTTCTCACCAGAGTCTGCCATCACCTTTTCAACAGCGTCTTCGCCAAGAACGATGTCCCACTTCAGACCAATCATCTTTTGTTTCATGACTTCCACGCATCTGCGTAGGATGTCTATCTGCTCGGCTGCGGCTCTAAGCGTTTTGAATGGAACAAGGCGTGTTTCAGTTATGTTTATGTTTTGAGCTACTTGATATTCATAGCGTCTTGGATCAGGTCTGCCATCCGGTCTGACTGGGTTGATAGATCCTGGAATTAGAGGCAAACCTGGTGTGAACGGAACATTCGCTAGGTTCGGGTCTCTTGGCAAGGCTACGGTGTTGCCGTAGGAGCGTTGCTGTTGCATCTGCCATTCAGGGATTGGTGCAATCTCTGGTGAGGCTTTGGTGATTTGGTCTGCCACTCGTTTGGCAAAGTTGTCTAGTAGTCCCATTATTTACCAATCATGGCTTGGATTTCTTCATCAGTTAATCCTAACGCTTTGAGTTTTGCCTGAGCTGATTCTTTCGCTGTCTGCTGGTTGGAGGTTGATGGATCAGCAACTTCGGTTTGCTCCAGTATGTTGTGGAGTGGGTGTTCGTGTGTGTCATCGCAGTTTTCGCAGAAACCGCCTTCACCGTATGTGATGTTTAGTGCCATTAGAAACCTAACCAGATTGTGGGAACAAGTAAGGCTGTTCCGTTGTATGAGTATGTCGCTGGCAGACCGGTTTGACCTGACATCGTGAATCCTGTGGCATAGCTATTACTTGGACTTGCTGTTGTGCCATAAGGTAATTGCCCTGTGAATGAGTAGCCTGTTGTTGCAGGGTCAAATCCGCCACCGCTAGATCCTGCAATCTGTAATGCCACCAGCCAATAAGTGCCAGCAGTTAAGGCTTGCGAAATAGTTATGGCTTTCCATCCTGATGTAGCGACAGACACCGTTCCTGCATCCAATAGTCTTGTTCCTGGTTTGTCGCTGGTCGCATCGTTATTGTAGATTCCTAAACGGATTACAGCACTAGCAGAACCTGTTTGCACATTCACGGCAATGCGAGTGGCTGTTGCTGATGTCCCAATAGAGAATGGTTGAGCATAAACTGTGCCATTAAGCGAGCCCCATGCACTTCCGCTTACTGTGTCATTAGGCAGCCAAGAATAGTAATAACCTGAAACAGGTTTGATTGCCACCGTAGATGAAGATCCACCGCCACCACCAAAGGTGCTGACCGCTCCAGTCGCATCCACATATTTAGGCGTATTACTTGTGGTGTTCAACCAGGCGTCACCGTTTCTAGGGTTAGCCGGATCAGACGCCACATTCGGGAAAGTAAACCTGCGACCTAACTCCAACTTGGCAAGCCTGTTCTCAATACCAGAAATGATCCCTTGCAGGCTTGGTGGGAGATTTATGAAAGCCATTAGTTCTCCAAAGAAGTGGAACAATAAGTGCAGATAACAGCCGACCTTGTTATCGGCATCCTGCAAGACGGACAGAATTTCGCTAAAGACGCTAAACCCATAATACCTGACTGCGATTCCATCAGCTCGTGCATAGCCCACACCATCGCATCCATACGGTCGGGGGAAGTGTTGGAGTCAGGCGTGTAGTTGCACATCTGATCTTCCAGCTCAGGGAGCAACCCAACATGGTGAGCTCTACGCTGTTCATACAAGGCTGCCACCGGTTCGGCTCGCACCAACTTACCTCTGGTCGCTGTCACCTTCTTGTAAGGCACAGACGGATCGACCTGCCGGAGGAGCAGTTCAATCATGTCTCCACCGTTGTTTGTTTCACCGATAACACGGTCAGCCTTATAGTCGTGGAAAGCCTGCACAGCGACCCTAGCCCACCGCTCTGGCGAAGTTCTTAGGGTCAGGTCTTTCAGCACATAATAATGTCCATCATTTGTCATGCCTGCAACCACGATGCCTGTCTCATCGGACTGATCACCAGAAGTGACCGCAGGGTCTATCGCCACAACGACACGCATCAACGGAGGGTATTCGGTGACTCGTTCCTGGTCTATCAATGCGTGAGTCCACAACGCTCCATCAACAGAATCAACAATCTCACCGTATAGCTCCTGCCTGCCGAGGCGTGTTCCCTCGTATCGGAGTCGCATTTCAGCGAGAGCGGTTTCAGCTAGGTTGGCAGCGTTATCAAATGTCGATCCACGCACAATCTCTATGCCTTCACGAGCGACCAAATCTTTAATAAGTTTCACCGGTCGAGGCGTTGTGGTGACCACGGTTTGTGGCTTATCGCCAAGGCGTAAACCGAACTGGTACTGATCCCATGCGTCAGCGTATTTGAATGAAGCGAGCTCATCAAACCAGCCACCGTGGAACTGTGGCCCACGCAGACGGTTCGGTTCTTCACCTGAATAGAGTTTGATTCGGCTTTTGTTGGTCAGCACAATCTCACCGATAGAACGGTTGTAGTCCTGCAGAGTTCCATACTCTCGTAGGATTTGCACCACACCGGAAACACCCTCGGCACAGGTATCTCTAGCGTCAGCGAAGGTCGGTGCAACAATCGCCCACCTGGTGTTGCGTTTCCGAGAAGCCTCAAAGGCAAGCCACTCGGCTGCCGACCTTGTTTTACCAAATCCACGACCAGCCAACAGCAACCAGACACGCCAGTCACCGTCAGATGGGATCTGATTAGGTCTGGCTTGGAGGTGAGTCCATTTGACTCTGCGAGCTGCTATCAAGGAGCTCGACGAGCCTTCGGACTTCGGCATCAATGGTGTCACCGTCATAATTGGTCACTTCAATCTGCTGTCGTAGTGGCTGGTCTAGTCCAAGGAGTTTGGCTCTGCGTTCCTGGATTCTTATAAAAGCGTTTATGGCAGAAATGTCTCCCTGCATAACTTTAGACCAGATAGACGCTTGAGCCATGTCCAACCGGTCTTCTTCCATTTTGCGGATGGCTTCAATGTCATCTCGGACTATACGCTGGCAGGCTCTGGCGTACGCGTCTTGAGCGGAAGATCCGTGACGGTAGCCTGTCTGTTTGGCGATTAGATCCCATGTGAGGCCACCACGCCTGAGTTTGACTACCTCGGCTTCTTTAGCTAGGACTTCCGGTTTTGGTAGCCTGCCTTTCGGTCGTGCCATGGTTACAGCCTAACTTGTGGTTTCTGCGGTAATCAGTTCGGCTTTGAGTCCGGTCAAATCTTCCCATCGCTTTACGATGACATCGCAGTATTTCGGGTCGAGTTCCATCATGAAGCAGGAGCGGTTTAGTTTCTCTGCAGCAATTAGGGTTGAGCCTGATCCACCGAATAGGTCGAGGACAGAGTCTTTCTGTTTGGTGCTGTTGGTCAACGCTCTGGCGATCAGTTCTATCGGCTTGGTGGTTGGATGGAGCTCAGATACTCTTGGTCGAGGTATGTTCCAAAGGTCGGTTTGTTTGCGGTCAACGACGGTTTGCAGTCTGCCTGCTCCTTCGCTCCAGCCGTACCAGATTGGCTCGTATTGTGTGTGGTAGTCCTTTCGGGATAGCACGAGAGCGTCTTTAGCCCAGATGATGGTTGATGACCAGTAGAAGCCTGCGTCTTGGAGTGATTTGTGGATTACAGGCCATTCTTGTGCTGACATGACCAGATAAATCAACGCACCAGGTTTGGTGTTTGTTTTCAGTTGGAGAGCGAATTGGTCGCAGAAACTGCCAAATTGGTCACCTAAATTGTCGTTTAGGATCTTGCGAGGCTTATAGTTTTGAATATTGCCTTCTTTGATGTCTCCGTAGTTTACATTCCATGGTGGATCAGTGAAAATGCAGTCGGCTAGTTCACCGTTCATGAGGAGGGTTACATCTTCGGCTTTTGTTGAATCTCCGCACATAAGGCGGTGGTTGCCGAGCTGATAAATGTCTCCGGCTTTGGTAATTGCTGGTTTGTCATCAAAGGTTAGGGGAATGTCATCGTCATCGCTTGGATCGATGAGTGGGTTGATTTCTTCAAAGCCGAAGGTTGAAACATCCCAGCCCATGCTGTCGAGGTCTATGAGTTGGTCTGCCAGGATTTTGGCATCCCAGTCTGCGAGTTCGGCTGTGCGGTTATCTGCGAGAGCGTAGGCTTTGGCTTTGTCGGGTGTCCAGTCCTCTGGGAGGCGTGTGGCGTCTATGTGTGTCCAGCCGAGCTCTTGTGCTGCCCTGACTGTTCCGTTGCCTGCGATAATCACATTCTTGGCGGTGATAACGATGGGTTTGCGTTGACCGAACTGCTCAAGTGAGCCTGCAATGGCTTTGAGGTTCTTGCTGTCGTGGGTGCGAGCGTTCTCTGGGTCTGGTGTGAGATCCGCTATGGCTATCTTTTCAATGATCATTAGAACGGTAGGTTTTCGGTTGAGGTCATTGGTGGAGTCCATGAATCGGCTGTCGCTGAGGTTCTTTGGTC
>Ga0114973_10001093_pt1 | contig 20328 bp, 19 predicted proteins | sample M_140807_MF_Meta_FD_87025 | JGI IMG/M metagenome (GOLD analysis project Ga0114973, IMG submission 87025) | Freshwater microbial communities from Lake Montjoie, Canada to study carbon cycling - M_140807_MF_MetaG | ecosystem: Environmental > Aquatic > Freshwater > Lake | place: Lake Montjoie...
CCCGATGCGGCCTGCGTCATTGCATGGGCCAGCTTGCGGCCCTGAGCTTGCCTCAAGACGACGAAGGCATAATTGCCTCTTGCTCAGCTTCGGTCTGAGACTTTGTTGGAATTTGAATGACGCTTTTGGCAATCTTATTGGGCACCTTGGCTGCAGGCATTGGCAGCGTGTGGTTAGCCGCCTGGCTGAGTTTTGGCATGGTGAGCCGCTACACGCAACACATGCTCAGCCTGGCTGCGGGTGCTTTGCTGGCCACCGCTTTTTTGCATTTGTTGCCTGAGGCTTTTGAGGCGGGGGTCGAGCCCTACCAACTCTTTGTCACCTTGTTGTTTGGTTTGTTGTTCTTCTTTTTGCTCGACAAGGCTGAACTTTGGCACCATGGTCATGAACACCACCACCCTCATGATGCACATGATGCACATGAAGCGCCTCACACGCACAAGCCTTCTGAAGAACATGCCCACCACCCTGCATCGGGTGGCTGGGCCATTTTGGCTGGCGACAGCGTTCATTGCTTTGGCGATGGTGTCCTCATTGCCTCTGCTTTCATGGTTGATTTGCGTTTAGGCTTTGTGGCCGCCTTGGCAGTTTTGGCGCACGAAGTGCCCCACCACATGGGTGACTTGATGGTGCTTCGACAAAGTTCGGGCAATCGACACATGGCCATTTTGAAGGTGTCAATGGCGGGTGCCATCACGTCCTTGGGCGGCATCGCTGGCTTTTTGTTGCTAGAGCAATTGCATGGCATCTTGCCTTACATGCTCACCATGGCCAGCAGCAGTTTTATTTATGTGGCATTGGCCGACCTCATCCCCCAACTGCAAAAACGCCTGAGCGCCAGCGAAACCGCTTTTCAGGTGGTGTGGTTGGTGGTTGGCATGGCCTTGGTCAGTGCGGCCAGCATGCTGGCTCACAGCAGCGTTGTGCACTGAGCACCAGCGCCCCCCAATTTAGCTCTTTGCGCATGGCATGCCTGGGGTGTTGCACCACTCACTCCAACTGCCTGGATAAAGTGGTGTCTGTCCAAGACCTGCAATCTCCATGGCCAAAAGATTCGGCACGGCGCTCACCCCACTGCCGCAGTGATGCACCACGCTTTGGGGTGCACGGCCGGCCAACAGCGTTTCAAATTCTTGTCGCAACACTTCGGGTGATTTGAAAAATCCATCAGGGCTGAAGTTGTCCGTAAAGGGTCGATTGAGCGCGCCAGGAATGTGCCCCGCCACAGGATCGAGGGGCTCGGTTTCGCCGCGATAGCGGGCAGCCCCTCGGGCATCTAACAAATTGAAGTTGGGGCGTCCCAATTGGGCTTTGACCTCAACGGCGCTCACCCATTTTCTGAGAGCAGGTTTCAATGCAAATGGCGCGGTCTTGGGTTGTTTGAAAGGGGCCTCTGTAGCACCTTGTGCCAAAGCGCCCCCGGCCTTGGACCATGCTTGGAGGCCACCATCCAGCACGGCCGCAGCGTCATGCCCCAACCACTTCAACATCCACCACAAACGACCGCAGTAATTGGCCCCGTTGCGGTCGTAGACCACAGCTTGCATGTCGTTTTGAAAGCCAATGCTGGTAAGCCACGCGGCCACGCTGTCGCGGGTGGGCAAGGGGTGACGTCCACCATTCAAGGCAGAGGGTTCGTGTGTGCTCAGGTGATGGTCCAAGTGTGCGTGAACCGCCCCTGCTATTCGATGACTGGCAAACAGTGCATCGGCATTTTCGGGCTGCATCAAATCAAAACTGCAGTCAAACATCATGAGGGGCTTGCCAGATGCTTGCAAAGCTTGAAGCTGCGCCACAGCAATGAGGGTGGTGTACATGGCCCGTCGTCCTATGAATGAAATGTCAGATGGCTTGTCGGCTTCAATTCTAGAGCGATTGTTCTTCAGCCGGAATGTGGCGCAAGCTTCTGTCGCGCAGTGCAGTGGCCAAGATGCCGCTCAAGACAATCAGGCCTATGCCTGCCCAGCCAATGAAGGGAATTTGATCGCCAAATAGAAACAAGCCAAACAGCGCAGAGAACACAATGCCGGTGTATTGCAAATTGGCCACGACCAAAGTGGCGCCATTGCTGTAAGCCCGTGTCATGCACCACTGGCCCAATGCGGCCAAAATGCCCACTGGCAAGAGCCACAATGTTTGTGGCCACAACCATTCATGGGTAACCAAAATGCACATGGCCAAGGCGCCTGAGACAGCGGCACCCAGAGAAAAGTAAAAGACGGTTCTCTCAACCGGCTCACCCGCACGACCCAAGGCCGCCACTTGCAAATAGGCCACGGCCGACACAATGCCAGACATCACGCCCACCAAGCCCGCCACAATTTGGTTTTGCTCAAAGGTGGGACGCAACACCATCAGCACGCCGGCAAATCCAGCCAGCACAGTGAGTGCCACTGGAATTTGAAGCTTGGCATTTTGAAGGGAGCCCAGCCAAATGGTGCTGCCCACCACAAACGCAGCAACCCACACGGCGCTCATGTAATTGAGGGTGACGGCTGTGGCCAAAGGCAAATGGGCAATGGCGTAAAACCAAGCGGCCAATGAGGTGACACCCACCAGCACCCGAATGGCATGCATCTTGGGCACAGGGGTGTAAAGCGAAATGCCTTTTTGGCGCAGCGCCACCCACATGATCAAGGTGCCGATGGCGCCTCGATAACCGACCAGCTCAAAGGTGTTGAAGTAGACGGCTGCAAACTTGACGCAGACACTCATGGCGGAAAAGAACAGGGATGCCAAAACCATCCAAAGTGCTTGCATTCCTTTTACAAATCCATCTTGCTGCGATACCACTCATGAAAGTGTTGCATGCCGTCTTCCATGGGGCTTTGGTAAGGCCCCACTTCGTTGTCGCCGCGTTGCATGAGGGCTTTTCGGCCAGCGTCCATGCGCTCTGCAATTTCGTCGTCTTCGATGCAGGTTTCCATGTAGGCGGCCTGCTGCGCTTCGACAAACTCTCGCTCAAAAGCCACAATTTCTTCGGGGTAGTAAAACTCCACCATGTTGAGCGTTTTTTCGGGGCTGATGGGGTGCAACGTAGACACCGTGAGCACGTGCGGATACCACTCCACCATGATGTGAGGGTAGTAGGTTAGCCAGATGGCACCATATTCGGGTACTTGGCCTTGACGGTATTGCATGAGCTGTTTTTGCCAGCGCTCGTAGACAGGGCTTCCCGCTTTGCCCAAACGATTGTTGATGCCAACAGTTTGGACGGAATACTCTTTTTTGAACTCCCAATTGAGATCGTCACAGGTGACAAAATTGCCCAGGCCAGGGTGGAAGGGCTCGACGTGATAGTCTTCTAAGTAAACCTCAATGAAGGTCTTCCAGTTGTAGTTGCACTCGTGCAATTCCACATGGTCTAACTGAAAGCCTGTGAAGTCGATGGCAGAGCGTGGGCCCATGCGGGCCAAATCAGCCGCAATGTCACGGCCATTGTCTTCAAACAACAAGCCGTTCCATTCTTTCAGGGGGTAGTTGTTGAGGTTCAGGCAAGGGTCGTTGGCAAAATGCGGGGCGCCCAACAAGTGACCCTCAGGCGCGTAGGTCCAGCGGTGCAAGGGGCACACGATGTTGCCGCCAGCGCTGCCTTTTTGTTGGGTTTGGAGTGAGCCGCGGCCTTCCAACATGACCGCTTGGCGGTGCCGACAAATGTTGGAGATTAGTTGTACCCCTTGGGCGGATCGCACCAATGCACGACCCCCGGCTTCTTGGGGCAGGGCGTGATAATCCCCGATCTCGGGAACTGACAACTGGTGGCCGACGTAGCGAGGGCCTTGCTGAAAAATACTTTTCAGCTCACGCTGAAACAGCGCTTCATTGAAGTAGCTTGAAACTGGTAGTTGGCTTGCGGCCTGCTGCAGTTGAAGACTTAAATCAGACATGGGTGACCTGACCTAGAGACTCCCCCTATGAAGGGGCAGGAAGAAAGCGGGAGCCGGTGGGCTCTGCCGCGAAAAAAACGGACCTTGGTCCGCGATGAAGTTTGGATTGTACCCTTTGGTCAGCAATTTTGGGTAGAAGTCGTCCTAAAATGCATTTCTTTCGTTTGGAATTAGCCATGCCCAAAGCCACTTCACCCTCTTCGCCAGCGCCGGCCGAATCAGCCACTCCCGCGAGCTACGAGGTGGCCGTGAAAGAATTGGAGCAACTCTTGAGCCAACTCGAATCGGGCCAATTGCCACTTGATCAATTGCTCACACACTATCAAAGAGGCGCTAGCTTGTTGGCCTATTGCCGAGACAAACTGGCGGCCATTGAAAATCAAATCAGTGTTTTAGACGATGCAGGATTGAAAACTTGGGACGGCCAATGACAGTGCCTTTTTCCAACAACTTCCATTTCAATGCGTGGGCCCATGAGCGGCTGGCCCAAGTAGAGCAAGCCTTGAAGCACGGCATCGATGCCCATGCGCCCGCTGGCTTGGGCGAAGCCATGCGCTATGCCGTGTTGGACGGTGGCAAGCGTTTGCGCCCTTTGCTGGTCTTGGCCGCAGCAGAGGCGGTGGGCGTTGACCTCGAGGCCGCCACGGTCTCCGACCAACCCAGTGCCATGGCGGCTTTGAAGGCGGCATGCGCCGTTGAGCTCATTCATGCTTACTCTTTGGTGCACGATGACATGCCCTGCATGGACAACGATGTGATGCGACGTGGCAAGCCCACTGTGCATGTGAAATATGGCCAAGCGCAAGCCTTGTTGGCAGGCGATGCCTTGCAGGCCTTGGCGTTTGAGTTTTTAACACCGCAAGATGGCAGCACCGATTTAAGCGTTCAAGCCATGCAGGTGGGTTTGCTGGCGCGTGCCGCGGGCTATCATGGCATGGCGGGCGGTCAAGCCATTGATTTGGACAGTGTGGGTTTGGCACTGACCGAACAACAACTGCGTCAAATGCACCGACTTAAAACAGGCGCCTTGTTGCTTTGCAGTGTGCAGTTGGGCACCGTTTGCGCCGGCAAGCCGACAGCCTCTGTGTTCGATTCTCTCAGCCAATTTGCCAATGCCTTGGGATTGGCTTTTCAAGTGATCGACGATATTTTGGACGTCACCGCAGACTCGGTCACCTTGGGCAAAACAGCAGGCAAAGACGCCGCTGCCGACAAACCCACCTACGTGTCTTTGTTGGGCCTGGCGGGCGCCCAACAATTGGCAGACAGCCTCTATGCAGAATCCCTTGCAGCCTTAGACGGCAGTGGTCTCAACCACAGTGCCACTGCAGCCTTGCGTGCTCTCGCACAGCAAGTGGTCAATCGGAACCATTAAACATGCTTGAAGCCATTCACTCTCCCATTGACCTCCGAAAATTAAAACGCACAGATTTGCACCAAGTTGCCGTTGAACTGCGCCAATGCGTGCTCGACAATGTGTCGCAAACAGGTGGCCATTTGAGTTCCAACTTGGGTACCGTGGAACTCACGGTGGCCTTGCACTATGTGTTCAATACCCCTGAGGACCGCATTGTTTGGGATGTTGGCCATCAAACCTATCCCCACAAAATTCTCACGGGGCGTCGCGAGCGCATGCCCAGCTTGCGTCAATTGGGAGGCCTGTCGGGCTTTCCACGCCGTGATGAAAGTGAGTACGACACCTTTGGTACGGCGCATTCTTCCACCAGCATTTCGGCAGCCTTGGGCATGGCCATTGCAGCCCGTCAAAAAGGCGAGGACCGGCACGCCATTGCGGTCATTGGCGATGGTGCCATGACGGCGGGCATGGCCTTTGAAGCGCTGAACAATGCGGGCGTTGAAGATTGCAGGCTCTTGGTCATTTTGAACGACAACGACATGTCGATCAGCCCACCCGTGGGCGCCTTGAATCGGTATTTGGCGCAACTCATGAGTGGCCGTTTTTACAGCACGGCCAAGTCGGTGGGCAAGAATGTTTTAAAGGGCGCGCCGCCCTTGTTCGAATTGGCCAAACGCTTTGAGCAGCATGCCAAAGGCATGGTGGTGCCCGCCACGTTGTTTGAGCAATTTGGATTCAACTACATCGGCCCCATTGATGGCCACGATTTGGAATCCCTCATTCCAACCTTGGAAAACATCAAGAAATTGCAAGGTCCTCAGTTCTTGCATGTGATTACCAAAAAAGGGCAGGGCTACAAGCTGGCCGAAGACGATCCCATCAACTACCATGGACCGGGTAAATTCGACCCCAAAGTGGGTTTGGTGCCCGCCGCCAAACCACCCAAACCAGCGTTCATGCACATTTTTGGTCAGTGGCTTTGCGACATGGCCGCACACGACCCCCGCTTGGTGGGTATCACGCCTGCCATGCGTGAAGGCTCAGGCATGGTGGAATTTCACAAGCGCTTTCCCAGCCGTTACTTTGATGTGGGCATCGCAGAGCAACATGCGGTAACGTTTGCGGCAGGTTTGGCCTGTGAGGGTCTCAAGCCCGTGGTGGCCATCTACTCTACATTTTTGCAACGAGGCTACGACCAACTCATTCACGATGTGGCTTTGCAAAACTTGCCTGTGGTGTTTGCCCTCGACCGCGCGGGCTTGGTGGGCGCCGATGGCGCCACGCATGCAGGCGCTTACGACATTGCTTACTTGCGATGCATTCCCAACATGGCCATCGCTTGCCCCAGCGATGAACGCGAGTGCCGTTGGTTGCTCAGCACCGCTTATGCCCAAAACCATCCTGTGGCCGTGCGTTATCCGAGGGGATCTGGCGCGGGCGTTGAGGCTGGCGCTGACCTTGATACCCTTGAATTTGGCAAAGCCGAGGTCAGGCGTGAAGGTCAGGGTGTGTGCATTTTGGCCTTTGGTACTTTGCTGTATGCGGCACTGGAAGTGGCTGAAAAAATCAATGCCACCGTGGTCAACATGCGTTGGGCCAAGCCTCTGGACAAAGACATGATTCTCAAGATGGCCGCCACGCATGATCGACTCGTGACCCTCGAGGATGCGTGTGTCATGGGCGGTGCAGGCAGTGCTGTGTGTGAGTTTTTGCAGACCGTCGGTATTCTAAAATCGGTGCTTAACTTGGGCTTGCCAGACGAATTCATTGAGCACGGTGATCCCCTGAAGCTCATGTCGATGCAGGGCTTAGACGCTGCAGGCATACAATCTGCCATTTCCAAAAAGTGGCCGCAAACTGTTTGAAATTCTTGCCTTTTGATGCGCAGGCTGAAGGGTAAACCCCTTCAAAACGTGCGTGTTTATTTTCTACAATCGGGTGTTGTTACCTTTTCCTGGAGTGAGTATGGAATCCCTGTTAGCGTTGTCGAAACGAATAGACCAATTCAGTGAGTGGTTGGGCCGCTCAGTGGCCTGGTTGGTCTTGGCCGCTGTCCTCATCAGCGCTGGTAATGCTGTTTCTCGCAAGGCATTCAACTTAAGTTCCAATGCCTTTTTGGAAATTCAATGGTACTTGTTTGCGGCTGTTTTCATGTTGGCGGCGGGCTACACCTTGATGCGGCAGGAGCATGTCAAGATCGATGTCATTTCTGGCCGTTTCTCTAAACGCACTCAAATTTGGATTGACATCGTCGGCATCTGTTTGTTCCTGTTGCCCTTCGTTTTCTACATCATCAAGTTGGCAATGCCTTTGGTCATCAATGCATTGATGACGCACGAAATGTCATCCAATGCAGGCGGCTTGGTTCGTTGGCCTGTGTTCGCGCTGCTTCCCTTGGGCATGTTGCTCCTGGGCATTCAAGCCATTTCAGAATTAATCAAGCGTTTTGCTTTCTTGCAGGGTCTCATACCCGATCCCAGTAAAAAGCAAGGTGCCAAAACACCTGAAGAAGAATTTGCTGAATTTTTGCTGCAAAAAGAAGTTGCTGCACGTGAAGCAGCGCAATTGGGAGCACAAAAATGAATGAGTTTCTGATCGCCAACATGGCGCCCATCATGTTTGCATCGCTGATCATCTTTTTGATGTTTGGCTATGCGGTTGCATTTTCCCTGGCTGCTTGTGGTTTGTTTTTTGGTTTTGTGGGAGTTGAGCTGGGCATGATTCAAGCCAGTTTCTTGCAAAGCTTGCCGCTTCGAATGTTCGGCATCATGCAAAACGATACCTTGCTGGCCATTCCCTTCTTCACCTTCATGGGCTTGATTTTGGAACGCTCAGGCATGGCGGAAGACTTGCTAGACACCATTGGCCAATTGTTTGGTCCTATTCGCGGTGGCTTGGCCTATGCTGTTATTTTGGTGGGTGCTATGTTGGCCGCCACCACCGGCGTGGTGGCAGCTTCGGTTATTTCCATGGGTCTCATTTCCTTGCCTATCATGTTGCGCTACGGTTATGACCGACGCGTGGCAGGTGGCGTGATTGCTGCGTCAGGTACTTTGGCGCAAATCATTCCGCCTTCCTTGGTGCTGATTGTGTTGGCCGACCAATTGGGCAAAAGTGTGGGTGACCTTTACAAAGGTGCCTTCATTCCAGGTTTTGTGCTCACAGGTTTGTATGTGGGCTACATTTTGCTCATTAGCTTTATTCGTCCTCAATGGGTGCCCGCTTTGCCGACAGAGGCACGCACCATTCGTGAAAGCGACGGTACTTCTGGCCTGCGCTCTTTGTCTATTTTGACGCTTATTTCTGTGGCCATCTCAATTGGTTTTGCCAAGTGGTTGCCAGACACTACGCCACTGGATGAGACCATTGTGGTCTCCATGTGTCTCGGTGTCGGTTTTGCGTTCTTTGCCGCCCTTATTAACAAAGTGACCAAGATGGGTTTGCTGTCCAATATGGCAGAGCGAGTGACGTTTGTGCTCATCCCACCCTTGGCCCTGATTTTCTTGGTTTTGGGTACTATTTTCTTGGGCATTGCCACCCCCACAGAAGGCGGAGCGATGGGCGCTGTAGGTGCTTTGATCATGGCATTGGCACGCAATCGAATTGACATGAAGCTGATTCGTCAGGCCATGGACTCCACCATGAAGCTGTCATGCTTCGTGTTGTTCATTCTCATTGGCGCCACCGTTTTCAGCTTGGCTTTTCAAGGCGTAGATGGCCCTAAATGGGTGGAGCACCTTTTAACTGGCTTGCCCGGTGGTCAGTTGGGCTTCCTCATTGTGGTCAACATTTTGGTGTTCGTGTTAGCCTTCTTCTTAGACTTCTTTGAATTGGCTTTCATCATCATCCCCCTCATTGGCCCTGTGGCTGAAAAGTTGGGAATTGATTTGGTTTGGTTTGGTGTATTGATTGCGGTCAACATGCAAACTTCCTTCATGCATCCCCCGTTTGGTTTTGCATTGTTCTACCTGCGAAGTGTGGCCCCCGTTGAAGATTACATTGACAGGATTACCAAAAAGCCCATCAAGAAAATTACCATTGAACAGATCTATTGGGGTGCAGTGCCTTTTGTGATCATTCAAGTTTTGATGGTTGGTTTGATCATTGCCTTCCCAGGCTTGGTCTCCAGTGGCCTGACCAAAGAGCCCACGGTGGACGCTGAAGCGGTGCTCATGCAGATGCGAGCAGACACCGCTTCGGATGCTGAAGATGCTGCTAAAAATCCTGCTGAAGGTGAGGCAGTCGATCCTGTCAAAGCCTTGATGGAGTCGATGAAAGATGAACAAGCCAAGAAGCCTTGACGATGGGTGTAACCCCGAGGGGCTAGCGCAGGCTTGAACCCTTACAGCAACAAAAAACCCGCCTCGGCGGGTTTTTTGTTGGGGCAAGATCGTCGCCCCCGCCGTATGCTGTTGGTTACAGCTTCTGGCTTTCCATGAAGTTGTTCATGCTGCCTTCAGCCAAGCTGAACCACTGATTGGCTTCGCGGCGGTAGTTGGCGTAATCTGCGTAGATTTTTTTCCACTCAGGATTGGTGTTGCTTAAGTTTGCGTAAACTTCTTGCGAAGACTTGAAGGCAGCGTTCATGACGTCTTTGGGGAAGGCTCGCAATTTGGCGCCTTGACCAATGAGGGTCTTCAAAGCGGCTGGGTTTTTGTAGTCGTACTTGGCTTGCATGTCGGTGTGTGCAAAAGCTGCAGCACATTCAACAATGGACTTGTACTCGCTGGACAAACCTTCATAGGCTTTTTGGTTGACGTACAAAGCCAACTGTGGGCCCACTTCCCAGAATCCAGGGAAGTAGTAGTTGGGGGCCACTTTGTTCAGGCCCAACTTGAGGTCGTCGTAAGGGCCGACCCACTCGGCGGCGTCAATGGTGCCTTTTTCCAGGGCTTGGTAAATTTCACCACCAGGAATGTTTTGGGCCACAACGCCCAAGGGCTCCAATACTTTTCCGCCAAAACCGCCTACTCGGAATTTGAGGCCCTTCATGTCGGCCAAAGATTTGATTTCTTTGCGATACCAGCCGCCCATTTGAACGCCTGTGTTGCCCATGGGGAAGTTCACAATACCGACTTTGGCGTAGAACTCACGGAACAGTTTCAAGCCGTTGCCTTCGTACATCCATGCGGTCATTTGGCGGCTGTTCAGGCCGAAAGGAATGGCGCAATCCAAAGCGTATGTGGGGTCTTTGCCGAAGAAATAATAAGGCGCAGTGTTGGCCATTTCGACGGTACCGTTGGACACGCCATCGAGCACACCAAACGCTGGCATCAATTCGCCAGCAGCGTGGGTGGTGATGGTGAACTTGCCGCCGGACAATTCGCCCACTTTTTTGGCAAATACGTCGCAAACACCGAACAAGGTGTCCAATGATTTGGGAAAGCTTGAAGCAATGCGCCAGCGCAATGTGGCTTGAGCATGAACCGCTGGGGCGATGCCTGCGGCCAAGACGCCAGCAATACCGGCATTTTTAATAAGAGAACGACGATCCATGGGGTTCACTCCGGAAGTCTAGGTTAATGAATTCAGGGCGCCAAAGCGAAACTGAAGACTGGTCACAGTCATAAAGCGATTGTAGGAAATTTGCAAGCTCATTTGGCGGGGGTTTTCCCTGCGATGCGACATCATCGTCCGGTAAAACAAACCGGCGCTGATGGATCGATGGGCGGACCTTCGTGCGAATTTTTGGCATAGGCGACGTCCATGTCGCGCGGCAGCGGCACCCCATTTTTAACCGCCAGCACTTCAGCCATGATGCTGACCGCAATTTCGGCAGGTGTTTTGCTGCCAATGTAAATGCCGATGGGCCCGCGCAACCTGGCCAAAGACTCTTCGGTCTGTTCAAAGTGTTCGATCATGCGTTGTTGGCGCAGGATGTTGTTGCGGCGAGAGCCAATGGCGCCGATGTAAAAAGCCTCGGTTTCAAGTGCGGCCAGCAAGGCCAAATCGTCTAATTTGGGATCGTGGGTGAGCGCAATCACACAGCTGCGTTTGTCGGGTTTGTAGCTTTGCACCAAATCGTCGGGCATGTCGTGCTTGACCGTCACGCCGGCCACTGACCAAGCACCGCGATATTCTTCGCGAGGGTCGCACACTGTGACGGCAAAGCCATTGAACAGGGCCATGGTGGCCAGATACTCGGTCATTTGACCGGCACCAATGAGGAGCATGCGGTACTCAGGGCCAAAAGTGTTGACCAATTGCACGGCATCAATTTGAAGTTCGCTGGGCGCATCTGTGGTCTTCAGGCTCACGGCGCCATCGCTTAAATGGGTGATGCGCTGGGTGAGTTGGCCCTGCGCCAAAGATTGGATGAGCGCAGCCAGGCTTTGGGCATCGGGATTGAATTCCAATAAAAGCTCAAGGGTACCGCCACAAGGCAGCCCAAAGCGATGGGCCTCATCGGCACTGATGCCGTATTTCAGCAAGACAGGTGCTTGGCTCACGATGGCGTTGGCTTTGCTGTACTGGGCAATCAAGTCGTCTTCAATGCAGCCACCTGAGACCGAGCCCACCACGGCACCCGACTCGCACAAAGCCATGATGGAGCCTACTGGTCTTGGAGAAGAGCCCCAGGTGCGAACCACGGTGGTGAGCATGGCGTGAAGCCCAGCCTCACGCCAGGTTTTCAGGGTTCTTAAAACCACAATGTCTAAATTTTCCATGGCGGCCTTGTGCAACAAGTCATGCAGAAAAATGGGTCAATCAACTCAAAAAGGCAAACTAGCCCACAAGATACCAAACGGCACCTGCGCCCACCACCAAAGCCAACCAAACCCAGTTGGGCACCGACGCAGCTTTTGAATTGGAGGGTGCCTGCGCTGCCGAATGATCATTGTTTTCTGTGTGCAATGAGGCCGAATCAGAGGCTGCATATTTGGCTTGCAATGCTTCATCAAAGCGTTTGAAAAAGTCTTCCGCCAATGATTTGGCGGCGCCATCGATGAGCCTTTGACCGAGCTGCGCCAATTTGCCGCCCACGGTGGAATGCACGGTGTATTTCAATTCACAGCCTTCTTCGTGGGGGTGCAATGAGACCTTGGATTCGCCTTTGCCAAAGCCTGCGACGCCGCCTTGCGCTTCAAAATTCAGTGCATACGAGTTGGGCGCCTCAATCTCGGTCAGGCTGACCTTGCCAGAAAACTTGGCTGAAACGGGACCAATTTTGATGGCCACGCCCACGTTGTAGACATTCGCATCTGACAACTCAAATTTGTCGCAACCTGGAATGCAGGATTTCAAAATTTCAGCATCGTTCAGTGCGTCCCAGGCTTGCGCTGGGGTGACGTGTAATACGCGTTGACCTTGCATGTCCATGTACGGTTCTCCTATTTTATTTTTAACAAGGTGTTCAAAGCACTTGCCAGTTCTTCCAAGCGCGCCAAATTGTGAATGGCCAGCATGCCGTTCACATGCCGATTCAAAACGCTGGCCCCGGTGGCAATGGGAGCGTAGCCTTCAAATCTGAGCAATGGGTTGAGCCAAAGCAAAGAGCGTGTGTGTCGCTTGAGCCAAACAAGCTCAGAGTCTAGCGTTTCTGCAGTGCCGGTATCGAGCCCATCGCTGATTAACAACACCACGGTGCGCCGACCTGTGAGCTTTTTTGCAAAATGGACACGCAGATGCGCGATCGATTTGCCCAGTTGTGTGCCGCCCGCAAAGTCTTGAATTTGACGATTGGCCTGCGTCAACATGTCATCCGTATCGCGCAATTTAAAAGCTTGGTTCAAATCGGTCAGATCGGTGCCGAAGGCGAAAATTTGCCGCGGTGATTCGCGAGTGGCTTGGTGCAAAAAGGCCAGCAACAAGCGGGCATAGCGCTCCATGGAGCCTGAAATATCAACCAAGATCAAGAGCGGCAGCGCTTGCGGCTTTCTTTGCATGCGCGGCAAAGACAAAATATCGCCATCTTGTCTGGCTGCCATCTGCATGGTTTTGGCCCAATGAATGCGTTCACCGCGGCCACCCGTGCGCGTTCTTCGCCCCTTTATTTGGGGCAGCGGCAGTTTGACTTGCCGAGCTAATTTTTCGACCAATCTGAACTCGCTGGCACTCAAGCTTTGAAAGTCGGCTTGTTGTAAGCGTTGCTTGTCGCTGGCGCTCATGGCCGCGTCAAATTTCATCTCATCTTCTTTGGACTTGCCGGGATCGTTTTGTTTGTTTTTGCCCGCCAATGCTTCTTGAACTCTGGATTTGCGTGGCACGCCTGGCTTGGCAGTAGGCATTTGCGGCAAGAGCTGTGACAAAAGTTGTCGCGTGAGCTCAGGATCTTTGAAAAGTGCTGCAAACATTTGGTCAAAGACCATCAGGTCTTCTTGCCGGCTGACCAAGCACGCTTTCAAGGCGGCTGACAAATCGTCTTTTCTTTCGATGCCCACAAGCCCTGTGGCTTCAATGGCCAGGCTGATCCGCGAGGCATCAATGGGCAGTCCTGCGCGCCTGAGCGCGCGCGCAAAACCCGTGATGTTGTCACCGAGTTTGCCGCTGCGTGCGTCGCCCAATAGCATGATGACCCAGCCTTGGGATTAAAGGCTTGTGATTGGCGCAGGCGCCAGTAAATCATGGAGTAGCGGCGTGATGGCCGCAACGTCTTCGCGCTGCTTGAACAAAATGCCCACGGTGTCTTGCACCACTTCGGGGTCGAGCGTCAGGGTGTTCAAGGCGACCAATGCTTTGGCCCATTCCACGCTTTCGGCAATGCCGGGTGCGCGTTGAAACGCACTGGAGAAGGGTTGGCTTCTAAGGCGACCTACAAACTGGGCCACTTGCTCAGTCAGTTGAGCGCTGGCCTCGGGCACTTGCGATCTGACCACCGCCAACTCGCGCTCACGGTCGGGGTAGTCCATCCACTGGTAAATGCAACGGCGCTTCACGGCGTCGTTCAAGTCGCGGGTGCGGTTGCTGGTGAGAATGGTGACGGGTGCCACCTCGGCTTGGAGGGTGCCTAGCTCGGGAATACTCACTTGGTATTCGCCCAAGTACTCTAGCAAAAATGCCTCGAAGGGCTCGTCGGCGCGGTCGACTTCGTCAATCAACAGCAGTGCGCCTGGTGCAGGCGTTTGCAAAGCTTCAAGCAAGGGCCGCTTGACCAAAAAACGCTTTTGGTAAACCTCGCGTTCTATGTCTTGTGGGGTAGCACCTGATCCTGTTTGAGAGGCGGCAGCGCGCATGTGCAGCAACTGCGCAGCATGGTTCCACTCGTACAAAGCTTCTCGTTGCTCCATGCCGTCATAGCATTGCAATCGAATAAGGGGACGGCCCAAAATTTTGGCCAGCGCTTTGGCCAGCTCAGTTTTGCCAACGCCAGGTTCACCTTCTAAGAGAAGAGGGCGCTCTAACTTGAGGCTCAAAAAAACGGCGGTGATGAGCCGCCGTTCCGCGAAATAGCCCACGCCTTGAAGGGCTCGGGCCAGTTCGTCGATGGTTTTGAAAGTGTCTTTTGCGGTCATCCGTTCGCCTGTTTCACCGCCCTTTGAGTTTGCACGGTAATCAGGTGAGCGCGGTAGGCCTTTGAAGCGTGCAGGTCGGCATTGAGATCTGTAGAGTCTACCGCGACATCGGCCACTGCTTCAGGGGTAAAGCTTTGGGTTAGCGCATTTTCCAAACCAGCGTGACGGAAGACGCCATTGCCAGCGCCTGTGATGGCCACACGAGCGCCCGAAGCAGTGTGGGCGACAAACACGCCCACCAATGCAAAACGAGATGCAGGTTGGTTGAACTTGGCGTAGGCGGACTTGGTAGGAATGGGAAAACTGACTGAGGTGATGATTTCGCCAGCATCTAAAGCGGTGCTGTACAGACCTTGGAAAAAGTCGTCGGCCTTGATGGAGCGCTTGTCGGTGACAACGGTTGCGCCCAAAGCCAACAAAGCGCTGGGATAGCATGCTGCGGGATCGTTGTTGGCCACAGAGCCGCCAATGGTGCCCATGGCGCGAACTTGCTTGTCACCAATGTTGTTGGCCAAAGCCGCCAAGCCGGGAATGTGCTGTTGCACTTCGGCGTGATCGGCCACATCTTGGTGGCGCGTCATGGCGCCAATGACGATGTTGTTGCCCTCTTTTTTGATGCCAGCCAAGCCACTGATGGCCGCCAAGTCAACCAAGGTTTCGGGTTGTTGAAGGCGTTGCTTCATGGCAGCGATCATGGTTTGACCACCGGCCAAAACTTGACCGCCTGCTTGCGCTGATTTTTGCGCATCTGCCAATGCGGTAGGGCGCTCGTATTTGAATGCGTACATGATGATTCTCCGAATTTTTAATTAATGCTTGGCGGCTTGAATGGCTTCCCACACGCGGTGGGGTGTGGCAGGCATGTCAAAGTCTTTGACGCCCAGAGGTGCCAAGGCATCGAGCACGGCATTGATGACGGATGGCGGTGAGCCAATGGCGCCGGCTTCGCCGCAACCCTTGGTACCCAATGGATTGGTGGTGCAGGGGGTACATTCGTGACCAATGGAGAACACTGGAAAGTCGTCGGCGCGGGGCATGGTGTAGTCCATGAAAGAGCCGGTCAAAAGTTGGCCAGTTTCTTTGTCGTACACACAGTTTTCCATGAGTGCTTGGCCAATGCCCTGCACCAAACCGCCATGCACTTGGCCTTCCACAATCATGGGGTTGATGATGGTGCCGAAGTCGTCTACTGCCGTGAACTTGTCCACTTTGGTGACGCCAGTTTGCGGGTCAATTTCTACTTCGCAGATGTAAGTGCCTGCAGGGAAAGTGAAGTTGGTCGGGTCGTAGAACGCCGTTTCGTTGAGGCCTGGCTCCAACTTGTCGAGCGGGTAGTTGTGCGGAACGTAAGCCGTCAGTGCCACCGTGCCAAATGGAATCTTTTTGTCTGTGCCCTTGACGCTGAATTCGCCATTGGCAAAGTCAATGTCGGCGTCGCCTGCTTCCATGAGGTGAGCCGCAATTTTCTTGGCTTTGGCTTCAATTTTGTCGAGGGCGCGCATGAGGGCGGCGCCGCCCACAGAAATAGAGCGTGAGCCATAAGTGCCCATGCCGAAGGGCACGCGGCCTGTGTCACCATGAACGATGTCGACGTTTTCAACCGGAATGCCCAAGCGCGCAGCCACCACTTGTGCAAAGGTGGTTTCGTGGCCTTGCCCGTGGCTGTGGGAGCCAGTGAACACTGTGACGCTGCCGGTGGGGTGCACCCGCACTTCGCCGCACTCAAACAAACCAGCACGCGCGCCCAAGGCGCCGGCCACGTTGCTGGGGGCCAAGCCGCAAGCTTCAATGTAGCTGGAATAACCAATGCCGCGCAGCAAACCTTTGGCCGCACTGGCGGCTTTGCGTTGCGCAAAGCCTGCCACATCGCCCAGTTTGTTGGCGTGGTTCATGAGGGCATGAAAGTCGCCGGTGTCGTATTGCAATGCCACGGGGGTTTGGTAAGGAAACTGCGTGATGAAGTTTTTGCTGCGAATGGCGTCTTGCGTCATGCCCAGCTCAAAGGCTGCGCGAGACACAATGCGCTCCAGCAGGTAAGTGGCTTCGGGACGACCTGCGCCGCGGTATGCATCGACAGGGGCTGTGTTGGTGAACCATGCGTCCACTTCCACATACACCTGCGGTGTGGCGTATTGGCCAGCCAACAGTGTGGCGTACAAAATAGTCGGCACCGCTGTAGAGAACGTGGACAGATACGCGCCCAAGTTGGCATCGGTGTGCACGCGCAATGCCAAGAACTTGCCGTCTTTGTCGATGGCCAATTCGGCGTGACTAGAGTGATCGCGGCCATGCGCATCGCTTAAGAAAGCTTCCGAGCGGTCGCAATTCCATTTGATGTTGCGGTTGAGCTTTTTAGAAGCCCACGTGAGGCACACGTCTTCGGCGTACAAATAAATTTTAGCGCCAAAGCCACCGCCCACATCGGGCGCGATGACGCGCACTTTGTGTTCGGGCAAGCCCAGCACAAACGCCGTCATGAGCAGACGCTCAACGTGCGGATTTTGGTTGGACACATACAGCGTGTATTCGTCGTTGGCGCGGTTGTAGCTGCCAATGGCGGCGCGGGGCTCCATGGGGTTGGGTGCCAAGCGGTTGTTGATCAAATCAAGCTTGGTAACATGAGCCGCATTGGCAAAGGCAGCGTCGACGGCCGCTTTGTCGCCTATGGCCCAGTTGTAGCAATGGTTGTCGGGGGCTTCAGCGTGCAGCGCTGTAGAAGTTTTGGCGTGACGCACATCGACCACGGCGGGCAACACGTCGTAGTCCACTTCGACCAACTCGGCCGCGTTTTTGGCTTGTTCCAAAGTTTCGGCCACCACCATGGCCACGTGGTCGCCCACGTAACGCACCTTGCCATTGGCCAGGATGGGGTGAGGCGGCTCGTTCATGGGCTTGCCGCTGGTGTCGGTAATGAGCCAGCCGCAGGGCAGGCCATTGATCTTGGCGTCGACCACATCAGGCCCGTCAAGCACAGCCACCACACCAGGTGCTGCCAAAGCTTTGGCCTTGTTGACGCTTTTGATGTTGGCATGCGCGTGAGGCGAGCGCACGAACACTGCGTGCGTCATGTTGTCTAGGCGAATGTCGTCGGTGTAATTGCCAGCACCTGTAAGGAAGCGGTAGTCTTCCTTGCGACGCAAGGACTCTCCGATGTGGGGGAGTTTGGAGAAATCAGATGCACCCATGGTGAGCTCCTTATGCGTTCATGGCAGCAGAACCCTGTTGCACGGCTTTGACAATGTTTTGATAACCGGTGCAACGACACAGATTGCCTTCCAGCAATTCGCGAATTTCGGTTTCGCTGGCTTTGGGGTGGCGATGGGCGATATCGACCGCACTCATGACCATGCCGGTGGTGCAAAAACCGCATTGCAGACCGTGGCATTCCTTGAAGGCTGCTTGCATGGGGTGCATGGTGCCATCGGCATGGGCCAAGCCTTCAATGGTGGTGACTTCGGCGCCTTGGGCTTGGGCAGTTAGCATGTTGCATGACTTCACGGCACGGCCGTTGACATGAACCGTACATGCACCGCACTGGGCTGTGTCGCAACCCACGTGGGTGCCAGTGAGTTTGAGGTGCTCGCGCAAGGCTTGAACGAGCAATGTGTTGGGGGCTGCGTCAACGGTCACTGATTTGCCGTTAACCGTCATTTGAACCTGCATGCGTATCTCCTGAGATTGAAATTCAACCCATAGTAGAGCATGCCCTTAAGCCGTTTTTTTAAGTAGTTTCCCTAAATTTTGTAGCGGCCAGATCAAGCCTTTGATCTGTGTCGTTAAAAGGGAGGGCCTTCGTCTTCGGAATCAGCTTCCGCAAACACATTCTCACCCCCCAAAGCCGCTAGCAAATCTTTGATCAAGGGACCTAAGAGGCCCGTGCTCAGAACCACATCGGCATCAAAGGGGTCTTCTCCCTCGGTGCTGACGGCCTCTTGAGCGGTGCCATCTAAAAAGTTCAATTTTTTCAATTGCAGTGTTTCTGTGAGCACAAAGCTGGCTTTGCCCTCCCAGCTGAGTGCCAATTGCGTGGGCAACTTTCCTTCGCGAACGTGTTTTCGCACTTCGTCGGTGCTCAAATGATGACGGGTGTACTTCACCATAGGCTGATCTTCTGCGCCCGACTTCAAGACACATTCTCTTTCAACACTCAAACTGCTTGGAAGCTCTTGAGGGTCGGTGGCCAATAGCCAGGCTGACATGGCCGCTTGGGGGGAGGTGGCCGTCTGCAACAAATTCAGGTCTAGCCCTGGCAGGGCTCGCACCAATTGGGTTATGACTTCATCGGCTTTGCCCGTGCTGCTGGCGTCAATGGTCAGCAAGCGATCTGGGGCATTGAGCCAAACCATGACCGCAGCTTGTTTGGAAAAAGCTTGGGGCAGCAAACTGTGCAAGATGTTTTCACGCATCTCGCGTGTTTCCTTTTTGCCAGGCTTGCGTCCTGTTTTGCTTTCGATGTCCAGGGCTTGCAATTGGGCTTTGCGTTTGACCACAGAGGCCGGCACTGCTTTGGTTTCAATCATGAGCTTGGCAATCCATTGGCCGCCAATGTTTTCTAACAAAGGGCCGTGGTCAATGCCGCGGGGTTCGGTCCAGCCGACCGATTTGTCTTGTCCTGGTGTGCATTCAATGAAACGGTGGCTGGCCAAAGCGCTTTCAATGTCTGAGACGGTGGCATTCCAATTGGGCCCAATTCGATAGGCCATCACATTTTTAAACACGTCAATCCTTGAGGGGTGGTTTGACTGAAAGTCAAAGAAAGACTGATCATAGTGGATGCCTTGTTCTACATTGGGCCCATTGAATCAAGGTTTGGCTGATTTGGATTTGTCTGAGCTTTTATCCTCAGATGACGAAGCAGGCTTGGCGCTCATGTGGGGTTTGGCCGATGAGCTCGACACGGCGCCCTTAAACTCATTGCCATTGACTGTCAGGCCTTGTGTCGAAAATTTGGCCGCACTTTTTTCGCCAATGCCGCTCACACGGTGCATGAGGTCGGGCCAGTCTTTGAAATTGCCTTTGCTGCGTTCTTTCAATATCTTGCCCGACAGCGATGGGCCGATGCCTTTCAGGTCGTCGAGTTCTGCGGCGCTGGCTTTGTTGACCTCAACGGCTGCGAAACAAGACAGAGAAAGCAGCAAAACAGCCGCTGTAAACAATTTTTTTAACATGGTAAATCCTTAGATTGGCACAACCCCTTTGGTCATGCAACCCCGATTCAACCGCTGATTGAGAATGAAAAGTGAAGTTTGCAAGCCAAGGACAATGCTTGCAACGCAGTGAAAGATTCAGAGTTCTTCCACCCGCTTTGGCGGGTAGCTGTCCCAAGCTTGGCATCCTGGGCAATGCCAGAAATGTTCTTTGGCTTCGAAGCCACATGCTGCACAGCGATAACGCGCCAAGGGCCGTGAAGCATGTTCGAGTGCTTTTTGCACTGGAACGCGGGTGTCATCGAGGCCCAAATCAGCACCGGCCAACCAGCGTGAAGCTGCCAGCAAAGACGGCTGATGTTGCAAGTGTTGGATGTATCTGTTTCGACTTTGTGCGTCGGTGTTTGAGAGGGGCTCCGCCATTGATTTCTCAAGGCTCACCAAGGCGTCCATCACATCGATGCAAGGGCTTTGCGTGTAATGCG
>Ga0114973_10001096_pt1 | contig 20318 bp, 13 predicted proteins | sample M_140807_MF_Meta_FD_87025 | JGI IMG/M metagenome (GOLD analysis project Ga0114973, IMG submission 87025) | Freshwater microbial communities from Lake Montjoie, Canada to study carbon cycling - M_140807_MF_MetaG | ecosystem: Environmental > Aquatic > Freshwater > Lake | place: Lake Montjoie...
AGAACCTAAGGCGCATTATGATATCATCATCATAGGCGGCGGTGGGCATGGGCTGGCCACCGCTTATTATCTTGCCAAAGTGCACGGGTTGAAAAACATCGCGGTGCTTGAAAAGGGCTGGATTGGCGGCGGCAATACGGGACGTAACACCACAATTGTCCGGTCTAACTACCGTTTAAAGCCATTGCACGACCTGTTCGAATTTGGTCTCAAAATGTGGGAGCATTTGAGCGACGAGTTGAATTATAATGTGATGTTCTCGCCCCGCGGCGCTATGTTTTTGGGCCATAGCGACGCCGATATGACGAAACTTGCAGAACGTGGTGACGCCATGCGGTGCGACGGGATTGATGCCGATTTGATGACCCGCGCTGAAGTCGCAAAGTTTGAGCCTTTGCTCGACATGTCGCGCGACGCGCGTTTCCCGATTGACGGCGCCCTAATTCAAAGGCGGGGCGGAACCGCCCGCCATGATGCCGTCGCCTGGGGCTATGCACGCGCAGCAGACATGCTTGGCGTCGATATCATCCAAAAATGCGAAGTCACCGGCTTTGTCCGTGATGGCGCAGCCGTTGTCGGTGTTGAAACAACCCGTGGCCGCATTGGCGCCGGGCGCGTCGGCATTTGCGTCGCTGGCAATAGCGGCCATGTTGCAGGGCTTGCGGGTCTTCAGCTGCCCGTAGAATCTCAAACACTGCAGGCAATGGTAACCGAAGGCGTAAAGCCGATGATCAACAGCGTCATCATGTCGCAATCCTTGCATTGCTATATCAGCCAGTCCGACAAGGGCGGCGTCGTGTTTGGCGGCGACCCTGATAACTGGCCAAGTTACGCACAGCGCGGCAACTCCAAGGTCATGGAAGGTGCGGTCGCACAAGGCCTTGCGCTTGTCCCCGCCTTATCGCGTCTGCGTATGGTACGGACATGGAGCGGTGTTACCGATATGAGTTTTGACGGAGCGCCGATTATTGGCGAAACGCCGGTGAAGAACCTCTATCTCAACGGCGGCTGGTGCTATGGCGGGTTCAAGGCGACGCCAGCTTCTGGCTGGACCTATGCACATACGCTGGCGACCGGAACGCCGCATGCATTGAACGCGCCGTTCGCGCTCGACCGTTTTGAACGCGGTGCAACCATCGATGAAACAGGGAGCGGCCCGATGCCGAATAGCCGCTAATGATGCAGTTTGCCTGCCCCCATTGCGGCCCGCGCGCGCAAGCCGAGTTTGTTTATGAACGCACGGTTGATTCTGTGGTGGCGCTTGACGCACCGCCCGAAGAGGCGATGCGCACGCTTTTCACCCGCAACAATCCGCGCGGTGTTGATGACGAAATCTGGCGGCATACTTATGGCTGCCGCGCGTGGATGGTAATTACCCGCCACCGTGTTACCAACGAGATCAGCGCGATCCGCGCTGTTGGGCCGGAGGCGCTGATATGATCACCTTCAGCTTCGACGGCAAAAGCTATACCGCGCACGAAGGCGACACCTTGGCGGCTGCGTTGTTGCGCAATGGCGTTGGTCTTGTCGGCCGCAGCTTCAAATATCACCGTCCACGCGGCATCATGACCGCTGGTGTTGAGGAGCCCAATGCACTCGTCACCATCGGCGAAGGTGGACGAACCGAACCCAATACCCGCGCAACCGATGTATTTGTGTACGAAGGTTTAGTCGCCAAAAGCCAGAACCGATGGCCAAATCTGTCTTTTGACGTTGGATCGGTTCTCGGCTTAGCCGCGCCAGCCTTGTCCGCCGGATTTTACTATAAAACCTTTTTTGGTTCAGCCAAAAAGTGGATGTTTTATGAATATTTCATCCGCAAAGCAGCAGGGCTCGGCAATGCACCGACGCAAACAGACCCTGACCGCTTTAGCCAGCGCGCCGCCTTTTGCGACCTGCTGGTAATCGGCTCCGGACCCGCAGGCATGCAAGCGGCTGTCGAGGCCGCAGAGGGTGGCAAGCGCGTCATCCTTGTGGAGCAAGACAACATTCTCGCGCCATCTTTGCTCCGCGACCCGCAAGCACAGGATGCAGCATGGATCAAGGCGACCGCCGAACGGATCCGTGCCGCAGGTGGCCGCATCCTTACGCGCACGACGGCATCAGGCTATTGGGAACATGATCTGGTCACGTTGACGCAACGAATAGCCGAGCCCGGGCAAATACCCCCGCATAATGTCGCCCAATGTTTGTGGCATGTCCGCGCAAGCCACGTCATTCTTGCCACCGGCAGCATCGAGCGCCCAATGGCCTTTGCCCATAATGACCGCCCTGGCGTCATGTTGTCGCAAGCGGTTCGGACTTATGTGCGGCGCTTTGGCGTGGTCCCCGGCAAACGCGCCGCCATCGCCACCAACAATGACGATGCCTATAAAACCGCGCAGGCGCTGAAAGACGCAGGCGCACACATTGTTGCGATCATCGATGCACGGCCATCGCCCGCCGGCGCGGGCAGCGGCTTTCGCGTTTACAACAACGCCGTACCGCTTTCGACAAAAGGGGCGCAGCATTGTCTGAAAAGCGTAACCGCGCTGGTCGATGGCAAAACGGTAAGCTGGGATGCTGACCTGATGGCGGTATCGGGTGGTTTCACTCCTGTCGTGCATTTGCATATGCAAGCAGGCGGCACGCTTGATTGGAACGAACATGCGCAAGCCTTTGTCCCTGCAGCATCGCGTCAGAATGTAACGACGATCGGCGGTGCCGCAGATCCGCAAGCGATATTCAAAATGGTGCCCGTTTCCAGCCCCAAGAAAAGCTTCATCGATTTCCAGAACGATGTCACGCTCGCCGATGTCGATCTGGCGTGGGCCGAGGGCTATCGCTCGGTTGAGCATCTCAAACGCTACACCACCCTTGGCATGGCGACGGATCAGGGCAAGCTGAGCAACATGGCGGCGCTTGGGCGCTTGGCCGAGAAGCAGGGCGTGGCCATTCCCGAGGCGGGGCTTACCACTTTCCGCCCACCTTATACGCCAGTTACAATGGGCTTAATCGCCGGCGCGGGCGCAAAGGATGCAGGCGCGCATATTCGCCGTCTTGCGCTCTATGATCTGCATGCCGCGAAGAACCCGATCTGGCAGCCTTTGGGCTATTGGTTCCGTCCGCGGGCTTATCCGACGGGCGGGGAAACATTGGCGCAAGCCGCCCTGCGTGAAGCCAAAGCCGTGCGCACGCAAGTCGGGATGACGGACGTGTCCACGCTCGCCAAATTCGAAATCAGTGGCCCGGATGCAGCCGCCTTCCTCGAAATCATTTGCGCTACGACGGTTAGCAAGCTTGCCGTCGGGCGCGGCCGATATACATTCATGCTGCGCGAAGATGGCATTGTCTTTGATGATGGCACCGTGTGGCGGCTTGATGAGAACCGCTATCTGTTGACCAGTTCAACCGGCGGCGCGGACCGGATGGCGACACATATATCCTATGTCCGTCAAGTTCTATGCCCACAGATGCGCGTATCTGCCGTCAATGTGCAGGAACATTATGCCGGTATCGCCGTCGCCGGGCCAAAGGCCAAATCCGTGCTGGCGGCATTGATCGGCGAAGAGCCGCCACGCCATATGTCGACCGTTCCCGCGTCCATCGCGGGCGTCCCGGTCATTATCTTGGCCGCCAGCTATAGCGGCGAGCGCGCGTTCGAAATCTATGTCGATGCCAGCGAAGCAGAAGCCGTTTGGGCCGCGTGCGAGACGCAAGTGAAGGAAGTAGGCGGCGCATTATACGGGCTTGAGGCCATGGAGTTTCTGCGCATCGAAAAAGGGCATTTGGTCGTCGGCGGTGAAGTTGATGGACGCATGACCCCGCACGATCTTGCACTCGACAAGATGCTCAACAAAGCGGGTGGCTATGTCGGTGCATCTGGGCTGGCACGCCCTGCCTTGGCCGAAACCGGACGGCGGCAATTGGTCGGCCTTGAAGCAATCGAGGGCGACATTCCCGAGGGCGCTATGCTGGTGACCCAAGAAGGCGCGTCACCCGTTGGCCATGTCAGCGCGGCGGCGTTTCGTATCATTGAAGGCGGGTCTGTTGCGCTGGGTCAATTGACCGATGGCTTTGCACGCCATGGTGAAGAACTGATCGCAACATCGCCCACGCGCGGACAAAAGGCGCGGGTGCGCGTTGTGGCACCGCATTTCTATGATGCGGCGGGAGAACGCTATCGTGACTAAGTTATCGATCTCAATGCTACCCGCAGCGCCGCTGCATGCGTTCGAAATTTGGAGCAATCCGGCGACTGTTGGCAAAAGGTTCAAGGCGGCGTGTGGCTTTGCCCTACCTGCTTTGGGCTGTTCCGGCAGCAGCGAGGTCCTCCGCCTGATCCGTTTTGAACCCACGGTCTGGCTGGTCGAGGGCGACGCAGCGCCGCTGGCCAGCATATTATCCGATGACGGCGCGGTAACAGCCATCGGCGGCGGCATCGTCCGCATTCGCCTGTCGGGCAAAGGCTGGCGCACGCTCCTGATGGAAGGCGGCGTATTCGATGCGGAAAGCCCGACTTTCGCCGCAGGGAGCAGCGCAGCGACGATCATAGACCATGTCAACGTCCGCCTGCTCGTCGTCGATGAAACCACCTGCGACGCCTATGTGCCATTAAGCTTCAGTCAGGGGCTGTTGCATTTTTGGGAGCAAGCTGCGGGGAGTTTGGTGGGGTAGGTTTGGTTTATCGCGTCTCATAGGAAATTGTTGTTTGTCTGACCGGAACTGGGTGGGAAGCGGACATACGGATGAGCTTCGTTTTCTGGGTTGTTCTGGGCCGGGAGCGGACGGGCGGCTTCAAAGGAACACTGATTAAAACCTACGGTCCGTAAACTTTTAATCAGTAGCTAGCTGGTTCGGAATTAGCAGGTATAACTATATATTTCATTTATTTATTTGGATATTCTGGATCAGTTTTTGTTAGGGTCACGCATTACATAAGCATCAGAACAAAAACCTGCCCACGACGGCCCGGACTAGTACTGATCATACCCAAGCTTCTGCACTTAATATCTACTATCTCGATAGTGCTCAGTTTTTGTCGACCGGAATTGACTTCAAGGCCGGGGCGTAATCGGATAGAGCCTCACCGCCTATACCCCTGACGCCACGCGCAGCAAGGGCGGCGATAACTTCGACAGGATCGAGCGCTTGAACAGCGAGCCTTTGTGTATGGGCGATCGACGCCCCGATACCCGCCGCCTCACCCATCGCCATGCATTGGGGCATGCCGCGAACCGAGGCAAAGGCGGCAGGGTCGGCGCAGACCAGCCGCCCGGCGAATAGCAGATTTTCGATTTCGCGCGGCACCATCGCCTGGAAGGGAATGGTGTAATAGCTACCCTGCGCCACAATCGCGTCATGCGTCATGGCGGCATCACTTCGCATTACATCGTCGATTGGATTATCGCAGCAGACGATTCCATCCGCAAACTTGGTGGCCGCCACAAGCTCCCGGGCAAGGATACGACGCACCGCCTCAAGCTTCCGGGTTTCGCGCACGCCGATGGTGGGGCCTAGTTCGCTTATCCGGGCGTGCTCAAAGCCCGGCACGCAGTCGATAAGAAACTTCGCCAACTGATGGCAGCGCCGCCGACCTTCCTGCGTTGCCTTTGCCACCTGCTGAGGATCCGTTCCGTCCACCCCTCGGATATGGACTGAATTGCAGAAGACCGTATCCCGGTGAAATCCGCGCATCAGGTAAAGCTTGGCGAGATCGGGGTGCAGCCGGCCCTCGGCAATGCCACGTTCGGCCTCTTTGGTAAAATAGGGGTCATCACTGGCGAAGACCTTTTCCCAGGGCGCATTGAGCATCGAGAAAGACAACGTCACGCCCATCATATTTCCACGCTCGTCACCGAGTGCGAAGGGTACGCCAGCCTTGGCGGATATGTCACCATCGCCCGAGCAATCGATCACAATGTCTGGCTCGATGGTCAGCGGCCCGGTCCGGTCATAGCAATCTACTGCCACGATGCGTTGGCCGTCCAGCACCGGAGATCCCGCGAAAGTGTTAAGATGAACAGTGACGCCCGCATCCTCCAGCATCTGGAACATGGCGAATACGGCCGCTTCGTGGTCGTAGATCACTTCGGCGCCGAAATTCTCGAGCGTGGATGGTCGGACCTCGGCCAGGGGCGGTTGCATGATGCAAAGCATATTGGTCAATGTGTCGAAGATGCCGCCGATACTCCGGCCTATCGGGAACCCGCCGCCCCAAGGCATGCCAGGGCAGAACGACATGACCCCTCCGATCTTGCTGGTTCCCTCAATCAACCGGACGCGGGCGCCTTGACTAGCGGCTGCGCAGGCAGCGCCAAACCCGGCGGTGCCGCCGCCGACAACGAGGACATCGGTCGATACCTTCCGTTGCATCATTATTTGATCATCCTTTCGACCGCCGGCATTATCATCAGCGGGTTGAATGCAGCCGCGACGGGCGCGCCGGTTGCGACAACGCCATGGTTGCGGAGCAGCACAGTCTTGTCTTCCAACGCACATGCTTTTCAGCCGCAGTGCAGCAAACCAAATCTATCATGTTATGAATACTTAGTCTCCTCTTAGCGCCTTTGTGGCTCAGCGCAGTGTCGCGTGCAAGTGCAATTGCAATTGCCGTTCACAGTGAATTGGCTCAAGGTCGATCGTGATCAGCCCACGTTGTTCGCAAGGCGTTATGGGCGCGTCCGCGCAGCTTCTTGATGCTGCAACATCATCCCTTTTGCATGCCGCCGCTGGAAACCCTTCCATAAGGTAACGCCTGCACCACCCGGGCTATATGCGCCCCATGGGGTCCCAGCCGGCGCATTCCATTCGCCATCGTCCGAATTCTCTACCCCCACGTTCAGATACGCCGCCTTGCTGCTGTCTTTCCGCAAATGCACCGCCAAGAACGCGGTGATGAAATGCAGATTGATCGCGTTCATGCGGTCTTGCCGCCAGATCGGGTCTTCAAACCAGTCCATGTCCCAAACCGCTCCACGCATTTCACGCGGCGCAGGGTTGAGCGCAATCGAATGTCCGGCCTGCTTATAGGTCAGCAGTGTGCGGTCACTGTTTACAGCGCCGCCAAAGACCGCCAGCGCACCCGTTGTATAGTTAACAGTAGCGTCGCTATCGCCCTGAATCAGAAGCAAAGGCGCGGTTAATGCAGCGAGGCCATCCGCACCCCATGCGCTGCTTGGAGCGCCACCAGCGGGTGCCAATGCCACAATGGCCCTGACGCCTGGCAAATTCACAGCATCAGCTTCTGCACCGCCCCGCGCGGATTTTTTTAACGCCCCACCGGCGACCAGCCCCATATTAGGCCCCTGCGGGTCGAGTGTAGCCCCGCCTGCGGTCAGCACGCCATAGCCACCCTGCGAATAGCCGATAAGCGCGACGTTCTCAGGGTCGATCAATTCCCCCAGGCTGTCCCGCAGCTGACCAGCCACAAAAACGATGTCGCGCGGTCGGTTGAAATTCGGCGCGGCGCGGATGCTAGACGACACGACATAAGGATTTGGGTCACGGTGATGGATGGCCGCAACGACATAGCCTTTGGATGCAAGGTTTTCGGTCAACCACGTCATGACCGCGGGATTGTTGCTGTAGCCATGGCTGATAATCACCAAAGGATGCTTGCTTCCGGCCGCCTTCGCGCCGCCAACCGCAATACCCTTTTGCGTGAAATTCACTGACGGAAACGGTGGCTCGCCCCATAGACTTCCGCTGTAGGTGACCGGCTTTGCAACTTTCTTGACCGTTGCGGGGTACCAAATATCCACCCGCAGACTGCGATCAACAAGGGAAACTGCGGTGCCGCCGGAACCCCCATTTTCGACATCAGGCTGACCCTGATGCGTCAACACAATAGAGCGAAAGCCAATGCCATATGTGCCCAATGCGGCCAGTTCGGGCGCATCAGCCTCGGGGATGCTGGGAACGTCCGCAGTCTTGGGGCTGCTGGCGTAGACTGGTGCGGTCATCAGGATTAAAAATGGAACAACAAGGCGTCCTATCATGCTATCAATTCCTCACCTTCAACAGTCGTCGATGGCCAAGCCAATTGTTGGGCCATCCATGGATATTCTTCAATCAGCGGCGGAAAGGTTTTTTCCTGCAGGACCTGTTGGCATAAAGCCGCAGTCAACTTGGGAATGTCGCCCAATTCATCCAGCCGCGCAACGACCTGAACAGCCCGCGAGAAACGACCACGCGTCATCGGTTCGGCACGCAATTCGGGCAGCAGTTCCGGCACAGCGGCCAAGCATACTGGTGTGGTGATCGTCCAACCAAGACCAGCAGCCACCAAGGCCAATTGTTGATGCGAAGATTCCACTTCAACCATCTGTGGCAGCTTCAGTTTCATCCTGACAATCTGGCGTTCAATTTGCTGCCCCGTGCCGGTGAGGCGGGAGAAACGGATGAACGGCAATGACGATGGCATGCCGATGAGATCGAGCGGTTCTCGAAAATCTTTAGGAAATACGAGAATGAAGCTTTCTTCGAACACTGGGTGCAGTTCGACAGTGTCGCGATGCTCCAAGCTAAAACTTCCGGTCACCATCATGTCGATGTCGCGCGCCAGAAATTCGCCTTGATGCTCCATGGAAATGCCGGACCGGATATTCCATTTATCTGCGCGTGGCCCAAGATTTTGCAAAATTGGGGCCGTGAGCTGATTAGCTAAGCTGAATGACATCGCAACCGTGATGCTCGAAATGGGCAGGCTTGCCCCCTGTCTTACCTCATCATACACCAAACTTGCATGCGCGATCAGCTTCTGACCGCGGGCAAACAGAGACTTTCCGCTTGCCGTTAAACCTAACGGACGCATCGTGCGATCAAACAGCGAAGCGCCTATGCCCGCCTCCAGCCTAGCGATCGTTTGCGAAACGGCTGATTGAGTCACTTGCAGATGGGCGGCGCATTGTGACATCCCGCCAAGTTCAACGGTCATGACGAACACTTCTAGTGCGTGCAGATCGTATTCCTGTGGCAGTTTCATTCAGCAACCCCTCCAAGCGCTTAGGCACAGCCAATGGCTAATATTAACTTCGCTAATGGCTATGCGGGACTACACGTAATAGTGCCATGCATTTTCTACATAGGCTGATTATGCTTTACCGGCGTTGCACGCCTGCATCACTTTTCTGAACAGTGCGCATACAGAAATGCGGCGCTGGCATTTAGAGTTGTTCGCGGCCGTCTGGATTTCGGTGCAGGACCAGCAAGCCCTTTAGCGTGCCGATGCACATACCGAGCAAGATGAGAGCCAATGGCAGGCCAGTGGCAATTGCACCTGCTTGAAGCGAAGTGAGGCCGCCACTAAGCAACAGGACGATACCAATACCGCCAACGGCCACAAGCCAGATCGCCTTTTGCCTAAGCAGCGTATCAGTGCGTCCACCTGCCGTCATAGTATCAATCACCAGCGTGCCGGAATCCCAGCCTGTCACGAAAAAGATCAGGATCAGGCCAATCGCGACAAAAGACGTAAACTGCGCCCAAGGGAGCGCACCGAGTAGCACAAATAATTGCGTATCAAGCGACGCTTTGGTCAGGTCTGCGCCATTGCCTGCGACAATTTGGGCGATACTGGCATCGCCAAAAATGGTCAGCCACAATATGCCAAGCAAGCTGGGTAAAATCACAGCCCCAGCAATAAATTCACGTACTGTCCGGCCCAGTGAAATACGCGCCATGAACATACCAACAAATGGAGCCCAGCTTATCCACCATGCCCAATAATACACGGACCAGTCGTTATAAAAACCCGTGTCAGTGCGGCCAACCGGGTTGGACAATGCCGGGAGCAATGCGAGATAGTTGTAAATGTTCGTCGCTAGGTCGCCAAGCAACTGAAATGTTGATCCGGTCGCCAATATAAATACCAGCAGCGCGAAGGCGACCCACATGTTCACCTCACTTAAAATCCGGATGCCACGGTCAATGCCACCTCGGATCGACAAGAAGGTGATAGCTGCCATCACAAGGATGAGCGTCAAGATCGTAAGCGGCGAACTCGCGACGTTGTACAGATAGGTAATCCCCGCCATCGCTTGCTGCGCGCCGAGCCCAAGCGATGTGGCCAGTCCGAATATAGTGGCGAGCACGGCGAGAACTTCGATGGCATCACCCGTCCGTCCCCAAACCGCCTTGCCAAACAAAGGGTAAAATGCCGAGCGCATCGACAACGGCATGTTAAAATCGAAATTGAAGACGGCCAGTGCAAGACCCGTCACGGCGAATATTGCCCAAGGGTGCAGCGCCCAATCAAAAATCGTCGCCGCCATCGCCAAACTGCGTGCGGCCTCTGTGTTGGCAGCTGCCCCACCCAATGGCGCCGCCGGACCACCCGCCAACGAGGATGTGAAATGGGTCACTGGTTCACCCACGCCATAGAAAACTAGCCCGATGCCCATCCCCGCGCCGAACAGCATCGCGAACCATGACAGCCGCGAATAATCAGGCACTGCGCCTTTGCCGCCCAATCGAATTTTCCCAAGCGGCGAGAGCGCCACAACAACACAAAACAGCAACAGCAGGTTGCCGGACATCATGAAAAACCAGTCGAAATGCTGAACCGCTCCACCGCGCAATGCCGCGAACAGGTCCGCTGAAGCTTTCGGGGCGATCAGGCTGAACATTATCACAGCAAACGAAATGAATGCCGTCGGGAAAAAGACTGCAGGGTTTATGTGCATCCCGCCCCAGTTGCGATTGGACTGGCCGTAATTGCCCAGATCTATCATCTTATCCCAAGCTGCCATTGAACCCTCCTCCAAGGTGCTTCATTGATCGGTCAATGGCGTGCCGCGGTTGTCATCGCTATCCAAAACCATGCGGCAAAACTGCGCCACAACTCAACATGGAAGCGATCGTCAGCCTCGCGAATGATGATGACTTCGACCGTTTCGTAAATCGTGCGCGTTGCCCGGCCGATTGCAAAGTTGTCCAGATCTATTGGGCACCCCGACATCAAAATTTCTGCTGCGCGCGGACCTTCTAAAACGAGGCATATCGATCGATCGCTAATGTCCGTAATAGCGACTGGCAGCCCGGAAGCTGTCGGGATCGTAGCGCCAGCTTCGGTACGCAGATACCATTCATCAGGGCCAAGGCAGGCAATCCCGCCTTCGGACGCGCCGATTTTCCGAGGCATTGTAACCTGAAACACAGTTTCGAGGTCCTCTGCACGCCGCGCGCGCAGCGCGTACCGTTGCATAGGTCCAGCAAGGCTAATCGTGACACCCGCCGCTACATATTGTGTTTCGGGCACGGGTTCATTTCGTATGAGGACGTCAGACATGCAGCCGTGCTCCTTCTGGGTCGTAAAAGACAAGGCCGCTGACTTTCGCAGTATGCGTCTTGCCTGGCATGGGAATATGGAGCGTATCGCCCGTCATTTCATGTCCGCCAGCAACAAGCGCCAACGCAATAGATCGGCCAAGCGCTTCGCTCCAATATGAAGACGTCACATGGCCAATCATGGTCATCGGCACCGGCTGTTTGGGGTCGGCTACGATCTGCGCGCCTTCCTCCAAAACAACATTTGGATCATCGGTTAGCAGCCCAACCAACTGTTTGCGCCCCGGCGCGACGATGTCAGGACGCGCCATGGATCGCTTACCCACAAAATCAGGCTTTTTCTTACCCACTGCCCAATCGAGGCCAGCATCAAAGGGCGTTACCGTGCCGTCCGTATCTTGCCCCACAATGATGAAACCTTTTTCGGCACGCAAAACGTGCATCGCCTCAGTGCCGTAAGGCGTGATATCAAATTGCGCGCCTTGCGCCATCAACCGTTCCCATAGCGCAAGGCCATAAGCCGTTGGTACATTAATCTCGAAGCCCAATTCGCCAGTGAAGCTGACCCGGAACAGGCGCGTTGGAATGCCGCAAATAATGCCCTCGCGGATTGCCATATGCGGAAAGGCCTCTGCAGATAGATCAATGCCTTCCACAAGCGGCTCAAGCAATTTGCGCGCATTAGGGCCTTGCAGCGCGATGACCGCATATTGCTCGGTCGTGCTGGTCAACCAGACGTCAAGATCTGGCCATTCGGTCTGGAGATAATCCTCCATCATATTCAGCACGCGCGCCGCGCCACCAGTCGTCGTGGTCAGGTGAAAACGATCCGGTGCCAGCCGTGCCGAAACACCGTCGTCGGTAATGAAGCCGTCCTCTTTTAACAGCAGCCCATAACGGCAGCGACCCGGCTCCAGCGCCTTCCATGGATTGGTATACATCCGGTTGAGGAATTCGGCCGCATCTGGACCTACGACTTCAATTTTGCCCAGCGTAGAGGCGTCAAAAATACCAACCGATGAACGCACGGCAACGCACTCGCGGTTCACGGCCGCATGCATATCCTCACCCGATTGGGGGAAGTAACGTGCTCTTCGCCACTGCGCGACCAGCTCAAACACTGCGCCGTGCGCTTGCGCCCAGCTGTCGATATTGGTTGTCCGTGTTGGCTGGAACAATGCCCCTTTGGCATGTCCGGCCAATGCCCCAAATGTTTGCGGCGTGTAGGGCGGACGAAAGCTGGTGAGCCCGATATCGGCGACAGGCTTGTTCAGCGCAGACGAGGCGATTTGCAAACCGTTGAGGTTCGATGTTTTGCCCTGATCGGTTGCCATGCCGTTGGTGGTGTACCGTTTTATATGCTCGATGGAGCGAAAGCCCTCACGCACCGCAAGCTTGATGTCTTTTGCCGTCACATCATTCTGGAAATCGACGAATGCCTTTATACGGCTTTGGTCCTTAGGCGTCGGCAACATGTCGATAATCGCGCCCGTGCCAAAATCCCAATCGCCCGAACATCCGCCAACACATACGACATTTTCATTTGGCAGATCGGGGACATATGCGCCCAGGTCATCGCGCCATTTCAGGCTGCCCTTGCTGTGCGACCATAAATGCACGCTTGGCGTCCAGCCACCCGCCATCAACACCGCATCACAATCGATGCGGCGGCCAAGATAATCGTCATTGTTACATATCTGCACTGCACGGACGCTGTGCCTGCCGGTTACGCCCATGACGCTGTGGTTTAGGTGCACAGCAATTCCCAGCCGCTCAGCCTCATGCATGAGCGCGCTGTCGACTCGTTCCCGCACATCAATAATCGCCGCAATCCCAACGCCGGCTTTGGCCAGTGCAAAGACATCATGCCAGCCGCTGTCATGCGAAGCCATCAACACGACAGCCTTGCCAATCGCAACGCCGTAACGATTGGCGAAAATTCTGGCTGCAGAAGACAGCATCACGCCGGGCGTATCATTGCCATCGAAAACCAGCGGTCGTTCGATCGCACCTTGCGCAAGGACAACTTCACCTGCCCTAATACGCAACAATTTCTCACGCGGCGCATCGCCCAATTCAGGGAGGTGATCGGTCAACCGCTGCACTACGCCGATGAAATTGTCGTGATAATAGCCAAAGGCCGTCGTGCGGGTCAGTATTGTCACATTGGGCGCATCGATAAGCGCCTTATGGCTGCGCTCTAGCCATGGCCATAACGCAGGGTCCGCCAATGCGCCGCCGCCTAATTCATCCTGCTCATCGACCAAAATGATACGCTTGTTCGTATCCATATAGCCAAGCGCGGCGTCAATTCCGGCTGGCCCTGCGCCGACGATCAACAGGTCGCAATGGGCATAGGTTGCTGCATAATGGTCAGGATCTGCGGCGGTCGGTGCATCGCCAAGTCCTGCCATTTTGCGAATTGCTGGTTCGTAGACTTTATCCCAAAATGAACGTGGCCACATAAAGGTTTTGTTATAAAAACCTGCCGGAAAAAACATCCCCAGCCGGTCATTAATCGCACCAAAATCCGTTTTCAGGGATGGCCAACGATTTTGGCTAACCGCCTTTAGCCCGGGATATATTTCAACCCCTGTGGCGCGCAAATTTGGCGTGAAACGGCCCGGCCCGCGATCCACCGAAATAAGAGCATTTGGCTCCTCGCTGCCTGCTGCCATGACGCCGCGCGGGCGGTGATATTTAAAGGATCTGCCGAACAGCATGACGCCGTTTGCCAACAAGGCTGACGCTAAAGTGTCCCCCGCCAGGCCTTGATAGCTCTTACCGTCAAAGCTGAACTGGACTGTCTGACCTCGGTCGACGCGGCCGCCAGTTTCAAGACGAAAGCCAGTCATCGGCGCGGCTCCCCAGCCTTATATGTTGTTTCAAATTTATCGGTCACTGTATCGCGCACCGCATTAAAGAAACGCCCGCAGCCATACACATGCCGCCAGCGTTCATGGTGCCGTCCACGTGGGTTGGCGCGGATAAAAAGATAGGCCTCCCACTCCTCATCGGTTTGACTTGATGGGTCGAGTGGCCGAGATATATGTGCTTGGCCTGCATTCACGAATTCGATCTCGGGACGCTTTTCGTCACAATAAGGGCAATGGATCAGTATCATTTTAATGCGCCACCGCTGCTGCTGCCGCTTCGTCAATCAACCGACCATTGCGAAAACGGTCAAGATTGAACGGGGCGTTGATTTTGTGCGGTTCGTCTTTGGCCATCGTATAGGCCAGTAAATCTCCAGCGCCCGGGGTAGCCTTGAACCCGCCCGTGCCCCAGCCGCAATTAACGTAGAGCCCCTTGACCGGCGTCTTGCCCAATATCGGTGAGCGATCGGGAGTCACATCGACGATACCACCCCATGTCCGTAACATCCGCATCCGCCGATAAATCGGGAAAATCTCGCAAATCGCGGCCAGCGTATGTTCAACAATATGAAGCGCCCCGCGCTGCGAATAGCTTACATATTGGTCCGTTCCAGCGCCGATCACCAACTCGCCTTTGTCCGATTGGCTCATATAGGCGTGGACAGTGTTAGACATAACCACGCACGGGAAAGTCGGCTTGATGGGTTCGGAAACCAGCGCCTGCAACGGGTAACTTTCAAGAGGAAAATCGAGGCCAGCCATTTGCATGATCACCGAGCTGTTGCCCGCCGCCGAAACGCCCACGCGCTTGGAGGCGATATAGCCGCGCGTTGTTTCCACACCCTCTACCGCGCCATCGGCACCGCGGCGGATACCCGTGACAGCGCAATTCTGAATGATATCAACACCCAAAGCAGCTGCCGCACGGGCATAGCCCCAAGCGACCGAGTCATGACGCGCCGTGCCGCCACGCCGTTGTAGCGCCGCACCCAATACCGGATGCCGCGCATCTGGTGCGATATTCAAAGGCGGACAATAAGCTTTGGCCTGTTCGGGCGTGAGCCATTCATTATCTACGCCATTCAGCCGGTTGGCGTTGATATGGCGTTGAAGGCTTTGCACATCATGCACATTATGCGCGAGCATCATGACGCCGCGCTTGGAATACATGATGTTGTAATTGAGTTCCTGACTGAGGCCATCCCACAGCTTGACCGCGTGATCATAAAGATGCGCGCTTTCATCATAGAGATAGTTGGAACGGATGATCGTTGTGTTGCGTCCGGTATTGCCGCCACCGATCCAACCCTTTTCAAGCACTGCGACGTTGGTAATCCCGTATTTCTTCGCGAGATAATATGCCGCGCCAAGACCATGCCCGCCACCACCGACGATGATCGCGTCATAAGCGGGCTTGGGTGCAGCGTCGGGCCATTGTTCGGGCCAATCCTGATGCCCGCTTAACGCTTTGGCAAAAAGGCTGAATGCGCTGAAGCGGGTCATGCGGCACCCGCAACCAAAGGAGCGTAAACGATTACCATGGTACAGCCGTTTTTGCTGCCTGCGCGGTGCATCGCACCCGGCATACGCAGCACGAAATCGCCGGGGCCATAGCTCGCATCATCATCAAAAAAATCACCTTCAATGACATAGATTTGCTCGATCTCGTCATGTGCGTGCATCTCACCCAAGGGGCCAGGAGCAATTTTCGTTACCATTGTGCGGTATCCGCGCGGGTCATCCATAAGCGCAAGGTTCGTCTCACCGGACCGCTTGCCCGGTTTCCAGCCATCACCCGTCATCTTTATCGAGCCTGATATGGGAAGTGTCGTCATATTGTTTCCGCCTTCAACGCCGCCTTGGCTCGGTCGACATAGAAATCTTTGAAATCCTCAACCAAATTTTCCTCGACCGCATAGGGCCCTTGTACATAGCCGTCATTCGCAATGCCTTGATGGTTGACCATGGAAAAATGTCCGTCTTGCACATTCGTTGCCCGCCACAACGCTGCGAGATGATCAGGATTATAATCAACCCCTTCGACAGCATCCTCATGCACCAACCAGCTCGTCCGCAGAAGAGTTTTTTCAGGGCCAATCGGCGTCAGCGAGAATGTGACCACATGATCACAACAAAAATGATGCCAGCTATTGGGCTGGGTCCAGACAGAGAGGCTCGATGTTTCCGGCACCTTGAATGGCCCAATCAGTTTCTGGCAGGCCAGCTTGCCATCTATCGACTGGGTCACAGCGCCGTTTGCCAATGCCAAACGCGCGACGCGATGCCACCAGCCATCGGGAAACTCGATTACATCATGGTCAATGCCTAACGCCTGCCATTCCGCACGCTTTGTTTCCAGATAATCATCGGCAGGCGCATCCCTGCCAAAGCCAGTGGTACCGAGCACGCTGATCAATTCAGGATGGCCGACATCGCAATGATAGCATTCGCGATTATTCTCCATCACCAGCTTCCAATTGGCGTCTTCGATATAATCATCCTGCACCGCGACCTTTAGCTTTTCGAGGTCATACACCGCGATCTGATCCACAATATCAGCTTTAACACGGTCAATCGGCGGCGGATTATCACTTAGGCAAATGAAAATCAGCCCACCAACATTTTCCAGCGCAACCGGGTTCAGGCCATGATCTGCCTTGTCGAAATCCTCTGCCATGCTACGCGCAGCCAGAAGCTTGCCGTCGAGGCCATAAGTCCATTGATGATAAGGGCACATCAACCGCGGCGCACGACCGCTCTGATCGAGACAGATTTTAGCACCGCGATGGCGGCAACTGTTCCAGAATGCGCGAACTTCGTTGTCGCGTCCACGCAGTATGATGATGGAGTTACCCGCCAGCTCAAACACGAAATAATCGCCCGCATTTTTTACATGCGCGACGGTGCAGGCATATAGCCAGACCGATTTAAGCATGACCTGCGTGTCGAATGCGAACGCCTCGTCGCTTACGTACAATCCACGCGGCAGCGTATGGCCTTTACGGTCATTGGAAAGCCAGTTGGCGACAGAGGCAAGGTGCAGCATGGACTTAGCTCCTCAGTGCGTTGTTATCTGGGTCGAAAGGAGAGTCGGCTATGATTGTCGCTTTATGGCGAACCCCTAATATTGTTATCTCTAACTCTGTGCCAGGCACCGCCAAATCTGGCCGGACCATCGCAAGGGCAAGCGACTTACCAACGCGCCAGCCATAGCCGCCCGATGTCACGCGACCGACAATATCATCTCCCTGATAAATCGGTTCTGACCCTCGCGCGTCGGCATCGGTAATGTTATGTACCTCCATCGTAACCAAATGGTTCGCGCTGCCGCGTTCCTTCCACGCAAGCAGGGCTTTCCGTCCGAAAAATGAGGGTTTTTTGAGGCTGATGAACCGGTCCAAGCCACTTTCATAAGCCGAATATTCAACCGACAATTCGCGCGGGATGAGCTTATAGCTTTTTTCCAGCGCCATCGACGTCATCGCGCGAATACCAAATGGTTTGATGCCAAACGCCGCACCCGCCTCCATCAACTTGTCGAAAATATAGTTCTGCATTTCAATAGGATGGTGGATTTCCCAGCCCAGTTCACCAATGAAATTGACCCGCAACGCGTCTATAGGAGCCAGTCCTATACTCATTTTCTTGCCGGTCAGCCATGGGAAGGCCTCGTTTGACAAATCCGTATCGGTTAGTTTTGCCAGCACATCGCGTGACCGTGGGCCTGCAAGCACCAGCACACCCATCGCCGTTGTCAGTCGTTCGAAATTGACTGAACCATCTCTTGGCATGGCCTTTTTCAGATAATCATGGTCGTGCCGCTCATACGCGCCTGCCGAGACGAGATAATAACGCTGCGCCGCCGCCTTGTAGACCGTAAACTCGCTCCGCACGCCGCCCTTCTGCGTGAGCAGATAGGACAGGGTTACCCGCCCAACCTTTTTCGGAACCGCATTTGTCAGCAATTGGTCGAGCCAGCTTTCTGCCCCCGGCCCCGATATTTCGCATTTGGCAAAGGCGCTCATGTCCTGAATGCCGACTTGCTTGGTCACATGCAGGCATTCATTGCCGACATGTTCAAAATAGTTGGAACGGCGGAACGACCATTTTTCACGAACGGGTTCGTCCGGCACGACGGGATGATTGTCGTTCAACAATACATCAGGCTTGTCGAGATCGGCTGCGCTTAACGCATAACCAGCGGGCGCAAACCAGTTGGGGCGCTCCCAACCAAACACGCTGCCAAATACCCCGCCGAGCGCTTTCATCCGGTCATAGCATGGCGTGCGCCGCAATGCCCGCCCCGCTTCGCGCTCTTCATCAGGATAATGCACCGTGAAGACCTTGGCATAGGCCTCCTCATTCTTTTCAATCAGAAAGCCCCTGCCGGCATAATCGCCAAAGCGGCGTGGATCGACGCCCATCATGTCGATCGTCGGCTCCCCATCGACAATCCAATGCGCCAATTGCCAACCCGCGCCACCTGCGGCAGTGATCCCGAAGCTGTGGCCTTCGTTCAACCAGAAGTTTTTGAGCCCCCATGCCGGTCCGATTATCGGCGAGCCGTCGGGCGTATACGCAATGGCGCCGTTATAGACTTTCTTGATACCCACTTCACCAAAGGCGGGCACCCGGTTCATGGCCGCCACGATATAGGGTTCAAGGCGCTCAAGCGCGTCAGGGAACAGTTCATATTCACTGTTCGCAGCTGGGCCGTCAACGTAGCAAGCGGGCGCGCCAACCTCATACGGCCCAAGCAACAGGCCACCGGCTTCCTCGCGCATATAATAGCTTGCGTCAGATTCGCGCAGCACACCCATTTCCGGCAGGCCAGCCTTTTTGCGCGCCATGATTTCGGGATGCTGTTCGGTAACTAAATATTGGTGCTCGACGGGTATAACCGGAATGTCCAATCCAACCATCGCCCCTGTTTGTCGCGCGAAGTTCCCTGAACAGGATATGACATGCTCGGCTGTAATATCGCCCTGATCTGTCGAAATCAGCCATTCGCCATTCGGTTGCTGCGTGATGCCAGTAACCGTCGTGTTGCGATAAATCGTTGCCCCATGCTGCCGCGCGCCTTTGGCCAGCGCTTGGGTGAGGTCAGCGGGCTGAATATAACCGTCATCGGGATGCTGGATTGCCCCGATCACGCCATCCATATTGGCCAGTGGCCAGATGTCCTTCACCTGGTCCGGCGTCAGGAAATTGACATTAACGCCAATAGTTCGCGCAACACCCGCATAATAATGATACTCATCCATCCGGTCCTTGGTTGTCGCCAACCGGATGTTCGTGACCTGCGACATTCCCGCGTGCAAGCCCGTTTCGGCTTCCAAGGTTGGGTATAAGTTCACCGAATATTGATGCAACTTCCCGACGGAATAGCTGAGATTGAAGAGAGGGAGTAATCCTGCCGCATGCCATGTTGAACCCGAGGTCAGTTCCTTGCGTTCAAGCAAGACAACATCGCTCCACCCCATTTTGGCAAGGTGATACAAGGTGCTAACGCCGACTACGCCGCCGCCAATAACCACCGCACGTGCCGTCGTCTTCATGCAATTCATCCTATTTTACGATGACCCGGATATGTCAGAACAAGTGGCAATACGGCAATTATATTGAGCCGCAAATCACAATTATGTGATTTTTTAATGCTAACTATTAGTTAAATTACTATAAGACTAGTGAGGTGATCGCTCATTTCAATGGAACAGGTCGAGCAACCAAGGGGCTGACGCTATGGCTTTGCAGCCCTTCGGGTATGTAGGAGAGACCCAGAATTGTATTGGCTGCTACCTGCATGAACCCTCTAAAGATTCATGCAGGGTAGGATAGGCCTGACGAGTTGCTTTTGTAGCAAATCTTATCGTGTTTTGATTAAAACTTATAGCCGACCTCAACACCCATCAAGCGCCGCGCGCCCGGTGAGATAAAGGAACCGCCAAACTCAATAGCAGGGATCGCTTCGTTGATATATTTGCGGTCGAGCAAGTTGTCGGCGAACGCGGTTACGTTCCAGTTGTCACCTTCAAGGCCGACGCGCAGGTTGAGAACGCCGAATTGATCACGCTTGGCGACGCTGTAATTGGCATTGCCAACAAATCCGGGCAGCGCGAGCGCAGATATCGGCAGCAACTGACTGAAGATCGTGGCCCGTTTCTGATCCTGAAC
>Ga0114973_10001097_pt1 | contig 20308 bp, 18 predicted proteins | sample M_140807_MF_Meta_FD_87025 | JGI IMG/M metagenome (GOLD analysis project Ga0114973, IMG submission 87025) | Freshwater microbial communities from Lake Montjoie, Canada to study carbon cycling - M_140807_MF_MetaG | ecosystem: Environmental > Aquatic > Freshwater > Lake | place: Lake Montjoie...
CGGGCCAAACTCGAGGCGCTCGTCGATGAACTGATTCAGCGCACGATCGAACCCTGCCGGATTGCGATCAAAGACGCGGGCGTCAAAGTCGGCGACATTGAGGACGTCATTTTGGTCGGCGGTATGACCCGGATGCCCAAGGTCCAGGAGAAGGTCAAAGAGTTTTTTGGCAAAGAGCCACGCAAGGACGTCAACCCCGATGAGGCGGTCGCGGTCGGCGCCGCGATTCAAGGTTCGGTGTTGTCCGGCGAGCGCAAGGATGTACTCTTGCTCGACGTCACGCCACTGTCCCTAGGGATCGAAACCCTCGGCGGCGTGATGACCAAAATGATCAACAAAAACACGACGATCCCGACCAAGTACGCCCAGGTGTTCTCAACCGCGGACGATAACCAGCCCGCCGTCACGATCAAGGTTTTTCAGGGCGAGCGCGAGATCGCTGCTGGCAATAAGTTGCTCGGTGAATTCAACCTCGAGGGCATTCCCCAGGCCCCGCGCGGTACGCCCCAGATCGAGGTGACGTTTGATATCGATGCCAATGGCATCCTGCACGTGTCGGCCAAGGACAAAGCGAGCGGCAAAGAAAATAAGGTCACGATCAAGGCCAACTCGGGCCTCAACGAGGCCGAAATTGAGCGCATGGTCAAAGACGCCGAGGCCAATGCCGAAGAAGATCGTCGCATTGCCGAGGTAGCCCAGGCCCGCAATCAAGCCGATGCCATGGTCCACCAGGTTCGCAAGAGCCTGACCGAGCATGCCGACAAGATTGATGCAGCCGAAAAGACCAAGATTGAAGAGGCTATCAAGGAAACTGAAGCGGCGATCCAGTCCGACGATAAGGCCCGGATCGAGGCCGCCTCCGAGGCACTGATGACTGCCTCACAGAAGATTGGTGAGATTATGGCGGCCGAAATGCAGAAAGGCGACGGAATGGGGCCAGGTCCTGGCGGTCCAGGGGCAAACGGTGGACATGGTGGCGGTGCATCGGGTGGCTCAGGTGGCGGCTCGGGCAGTGCAGGTGGTTCGCGCCCTAAAGACGATGACATCGTCGATGCCGACTTCAAGGAAGTGCGTCGAGGCTAATCTGCAGCGTTTAACCTGACCGGTCGTCTCGACCGGTCAACATGAGTGAATAAGCACCGATGGCGAAACGGGATTTCTATGAGGTGCTCGGCCTCGCGAAAAACGCCTCTGACGAAGAGATTAAGAAGTCGTATCGCAAACTGGCGATGAAATACCATCCGGATCGCAATCCGGATAGTAAAGAAGCCGAAGGCAAGTTCAAAGAGGTCAAAGAAGCCTACGAAATGCTCTCCGACGAGCAAAAGCGGGCCGCGTATGACCGCTACGGCCATGCTGGTGTTGACCCCAACATGGGCGGGGGCCCCGGCGGTCCTGGCGCTGGCGGCTTCGCCGACGTTTTTGGCGATATTTTTGGCGACATCTTTGGGCAGGCGGGCGCCCGTGGTGCCGGCGGTGGGCGTTCCAACGTGTATCGCGGATCTGATCTGCGCTACACCATGGAAATCTCCCTCGAACAGGCCGCTAATGGGCACGAGGCCCAGATTCGTGTGCCGAGCTGGGAAGCTTGTGAGACCTGCAAGGGTACTGGCGCCAAGCCGGGCACGAAGCCGCAACCCTGTCGGCCGTGCGGCGGGGGCGGAACCGTTCGCGTCCAGCAGGGGTTCTTTTCAATTCAGCAAACCTGCCCGCATTGTCATGGCTCGGGCCGAATCATTCCCGATCCTTGTACGGCTTGTGAAGGCGTTGGCCGGACCCGGAAGAACAAAACACTCGAGGTCAAGATCCCCGCGGGCATCGATGAAGGGATGCGAATCCGATCCAGCGGCAACGGCGAGCCGGGTGTCAATGGCGGGCCATCGGGCGACCTGTTCGTTGAAATCAAGATCAAGCCGCACGGGGTATTCCAGCGAGACGGGGACGACCTGCACTGTGAGATTCCAATTCAGTTCACCACGGCCGCATTGGGGGGCAAGATCGAAGTACCTACTCTGGCCGGTAGAGCTGAAATGGATGTGCCCGAAGGAACGCAGTCGGGCAAGACTTTCCGCTTGCGCGGCAAGGGTATTAAGGGGATACGCTCCAGCTACCCGGGCGACCTTTACTGCCACCTCGCCGTTGAGACACCGGTCAAGCTGACCGAAAAACAGAAGGTCTTGTTGCGTGAACTCGAACAATCGCTCAAGGATGTCCGCCACAATCCCGCTGCAAAGTCCTTTATGGATCGCGTAAAAGATTTTTTCCAATGACGAGCTGACGGTGTACCCGACGTTGCCCCCCGCGCTCAACGCATCGAGGCGAGTGCTTGATGGGCGCGTCGGGCCGCTCACTGTCTATGTGGCAGGAGATGGTCCGCCTCTCGTTTTGATTCACAGCATGAATGCCGCGGCCTCGGCTTACGAGATCAAGCCGATCTTCGAGGCCATGCAAAGCGATCGGCAGGTCTGGGCACCCGATCTTCCAGGATTCGGACTCTCTGATCGTACCGATCGTCATTATGACCGGGCGATGTTCGTGGATGCGATCGAATCGGTCCTCGACGCAAGCTATGAATCGACAGGGGAGCGTGCGGTTGACGTCCTGGCGCTCTCGCTGTCAGCCGAGTTTGTCGCCCGTTTGGCCCTTCGTCGCCCCGAATGTTTTCGTAGCTTGACCCTGGTCAATCCGACCGGGTTCAATGCGCGCGCGGCCCGGAACGCCGCTGCGGCCTCGGCCCCGGCTTCGGCCTCGGCTTCGGCTTCGGCTTCGGCTTCGGCTTCGGCGACAGATCACGGCCGTGGGGCCGGGACCGGGGACTGGGCTAAGGATTGGGGCGACACGTTCGAAGTGCCCGGTCTGCATGCGTTTTTATCTTGCCGCCTCTGGACTCGAGGGCTTTTTGAGGCACTCACTTCACGGCCCAGCATCCAGTTTTTTTTGCGCGGGACGTTCGGGGCCAGGGCAGTTGATCCTGGCTTGATGGACTACGCCTGGGTGGCTTCACATCAACCGGGCGCCCGCTTCGCGCCACTCGCCTTTGTTTGCGGGCGATTGTTCAGTCGCGACGTGGTTGCCATGTATCAAGCGCTGAAACTGCCGGTCTGGATGCCGCATGGGGTTCGCGGCGACTTTCGAGATTTCTCCGGGGCCGACTGGGCGCGGGCGAAGCCGAACTGGACTGTGGAGTCATTTGCCACCGGAGCCTTTCCCCATTTTGAGGATCCGTTGGGGTTTGCCTCCGCGTACCGCCGGTTCCTGAATGGTGGGCCGCATCTGTCGGCAGGATCGGGACCATAGTGTAAACCTGAGTTGACATTCTTTAATGTCAACACCAAACTGCCGGGATGAATCGTCCCGCGCTCTCCACAGTCACCGAACTGCTGAAGCCCATCACTTGGTTTCCGCCGATGTGGGCGTTCGCGTGTGGTGTCGTGGCCTCCGGGGTGTCCACTGCCGACCGTTGGCTAGTGATCGGGTTGGGAGTTTTGCTGGCTGGACCGCTCGTTTGTGCGACCAGTCAGGCAGTCAACGATTGGTTCGATCGGCATGTCGACGCGATTAATGAACCCAATCGTCCGATCCCGTCGGGCCGCATGCCCGGCCAGTGGGGCCTCTACATTGCGGTCGGCTGGACTGTAATTTCGCTGTTGGTGGCGGGTGCGCTTGGGCGCTGGGGATTCGGCGCCGCCATTGCTGGACTCATGCTGGCTTGGGCTTATAGCGCGCCCCCGGTTCGACTGAAAGAGAACGGCTGGTTTGGCAATGCAGCCTGCGGGCTTTGCTACGAAGGGCTTGCCTGGATCACTGGGGCAGCGGTGATGGCGGGCGGTGCGACGCCGGACGGGCGCTCGATCAGTCTGGCCTTGCTGTACAGCCTGGGCGCCCACGGGATCATGACCCTGAACGACTTCAAAGCTGTCGAGGGTGATCGGGTCATGGGCGTTGAATCCCTGCCGGTGCAACTTGGCATCGACGGCGCGGCTCATTCTGCCTGCTGGACGATGGCGTTGCCACAGCTCGGTGTCATCGCGCTACTCGTCATGTGGGGGCGGCCATGGCACGCATGTTCGGTGGGGGGGCTGCTGGCTGCTCAGGCCGCATTGATGCGCTGGTTTGTAGGCGCACCCACGAAGCGAGCGTTGCCCTACAGCGGCTTTGGCGTCCCGTTGTTCGTGGCCGGGATGATGGTGAGCGCCTTTGCCCTTCGTTCAATCGTCACTGAGATGACCTAATCGTTCCAATATCGACACAGTAACTGGGAGACCATTCTGATGAATGCCACCGAATCTTGGATCACACGCGAAAACCAGACCCCCCCGGCAGGGGCTGGTGAGGAAAAAACGGAGATTTATGACGTCGTGGTTGTGGGTGGCGGGCCTGCGGGCGCTACGGCGGCCGAAGAACTCGCCCGCAAGGGGCGGTCCGTGTTGTTACTCGACCGGGCGGGACGAGTTAAACCTTGTGGCGGCGCAATACCACCCCGGCTCATCAAGGATTACCGGATTCCCGACAACTTGTTGGTCGCACGTGCAAGCGCAGCGCGCATGGTTTCTCCAACCACCGTCAACGTTGATATGCCGATTGAAGGCGGCTTCGTCGGCATGGTCGATCGCGAACATTTTGACGAGTGGTTGAGGGTCCGGGCCGCCAATGCCGGGGCGATTCGGCGCGTTGGCGTTTTCGAGAAACTCGAGCGCGATGCCGACGGTATCAGCCGGGTTCATTATCGCATCCGCGATCGACGGGTGCCCGGCGAGGGGCGCGCTGAAAGCGTCCGCGCGCGCGCCATCATTGGCGCCGATGGTGCCAAGTCCGGTGTCGGACGCCAGGCCATCCCTGGTGCTAAAGAAACACAATATGTGTTCGCGTATCACGAGATTATTGAAGCGCCGGCGGTGAAGCCGCCCGGCTATGACGGTTCTCGTTGCGATGTCTGGTACCAGGGCAAGTTATCGCCCGACTTTTATGGCTGGGTATTCCCCCACGGCAATACGCTGAGCGTTGGAACGGGCAGCGCCGACAAAGGTTTTTCACTGAAGAATGCGGTCGGCGCTCTGCGTGAAGCGACCGGGCTAAAAGATGCCGTCACCTTGCGCCGTGAAGGGGCGCCGCTGCCGATGAAACCACTCAAGCGCTGGGACAACGGTCGCGACGTGGTGCTCGCGGGTGATGCTGCGGGCGTTGTAGCCCCCGCGTCCGGTGAAGGTATTTACTACGCGATGGTCGGTGGATCGCTGGCGGCCGATGCGGTTGAAGGCTTACTGGCCACGGGTAATGGGCAGGCGCTTGCGACGGCCCGCAAGCGGTTCATGAAGGCGCACGGCACGGTCTTTATGGTTCTTGGGATCATGCAGTATTTTTGGTACAGCAGCGATAAGCGCCGGGAGCGTTTTGTCAGTATTTGTCGCGACCGCGATGTTCAGCAGTTGACCTTTGAGTCGTACATGAACAAAGAACTGGTTCGCAAAAAGCCGATGGCCCATGTGCGTATTTTCTTTAAGGACATGGCCCACCTGCTCGGCTTTGCCCGGGTCTGACCCAGGCGCTCGGCGCGGTGGCTCGGTTTACTGCAGGAATTGGTGAACGATAAGCGCAGATTCCGCGGGGGCCTCCTCCTGCGGAAGGTGCCCGACGCCAGTCATTCTTACCAGACGAGCGTTCGGTAAGGCGCGCAGAAAATCGTTCGCATTGGCCACCGGAATCATCGCGTCCTGTTCGCCCCATAGCAGGAGCGTGGGCACCTTGATGTTAGCCAGAGTCGGATTGGGGTCCTGCAGGGTCGATTGCTCCAGACGCGCGATCAGGGCCGGTCGCACTCCTGGGGCTCGCATAAGGTCGTGATATCTCGTCAGCAGCTGATCGGTCATGGTCGCGGCTTTCCCATAGGCAGGTTCAAGGCTCATGCGCAGCAAGGGCTTTGGCAGGATGAAGCGCATCGCATGCAGGCTCAATCCGATCTCGGGTGCCTTGCCATATTCGAAGCCCGGACTGGCAAATCCGTCCGGCGCAACCAGTACGAGTTTCTCAATCCGCTCGGGGTTTTCTGCTGCGAAGTTCCAGGCTAATCGTCCGCCGATCGAATGACCGATAAGACTGATTTTTTGAATCCCGAGGTGGTTCAGTAAATCAAGAAGGACAACGATTCCGCGAGCATCGGTGTAATCGCCACGGGCGTCTGGGCCGGTCAGCCCACTTCCAGGAAGATCGTATCGGATCACTCGAAAATCCTGTGATAGAACTGGAACCCAGTCCTCCCAGGTATGCAAACTCGAACCAAAACCATGGAGTAGAACCACGGTCGGAACGGGCTCTCGCGCCGGCTCGGATTGAGTCATCGTCGGGCCGCTTGAGCGCAGGTGAACGCGCAACCCGCTCTGTTCGACAAACCGTGAGGGTGATCCGGCATAGCGAGACTCAAGCTCGGTGCGATCCAGGTCAGGTGTCCAGAGATACGCAAAGCCAGCCGCCAGAGCAGCGAAAAGCCCGATCCCGGTCAATCTTTGAATGCTCGTGGCGCTTTCTCGGACGGTGATTCAGACGCTGTGGCCGACCACGCGGGCTTCGATGCTGGGCGGCGGCACGGATTGAGACGAAGGGGGTGAGATTGACTGCCCGGCGATATCGGCAAGTGCGCGATTTCCGAGACCCCAGCGCCACATCCAGTTGGTGGGTAAAGGCAGAATCATGAGCCAGTGCTCGAACATGGCCAGACCCGCTAGCGTGGCGAGGAGTGCCATGCTGACCGCCTCAAAACTACCGGTTTCATTCGCCGCCGAGGCGCGAACTAATAGCACGGTCACCGTTGTTCCAATCGTGATCGAAACTGGAAACAATGGATTCATCGCCCGCTTTCGAAGAAAGCCGCGCAAGTAATTCAGATGTGGCGGGAGCCAGTCCGCATTCAGGTTCCGAACGCCAAGGAACACATTCAACCGGGCGCTCTCATGCATGCCAAACACCAGAAGAAGGGTCCACAGTCCGACCCGATTGGGTTGGTCCCAGGTCAGTGCGAGTGCGATTAGGATTGCGATCACGATCGCCGCTTCGTGATAAAGACTCGATTCAAGCGCATGGCCAAAATGCCGCCAGCCCGCGCATCCGGGTGCACAGGCGATTTTTCGCGGGCCCGTCACGTAGCCGGTGTAATAGCTGAGTTCCAGCCAGCCCCAGATGAGCATCGCGTAAAAAAATCCGGCGTACGCGCCTGCTGCGGTTTGGTCGTCGGCGACGTTGTACAAACCTGCAAACCCGACGCCCATCAAGACCGTCGAGCCGAGCACACTCCAGCGGAAGGTGTTCTGCGGCAAACCGTCCAGATACAACACGATGCCGGTTGAAAACCACCAGACAAACGCACTGAATAGCGCCGGGGCCGCAGACTCCAACACGCGGCTTACCAGGCAGGCACTACGCGGACGTCGTCTGGCAGTGCGTGCCGGTGTACCGGGCGCAGAAAGAGTCGAACGAATGTTGCAGCGATCTTTAGATTCCCACCCAGTGCCTGAAGTTTGCCGAGCAGGCCTCCGCGCGCTTGCGCGGCCTGAACGGCCTCAAAGCTGGTGCGCATTGACTCGAGCCCGGCACGGAACGCGGGATGTTCAATATCCAGAGAGATCGGGAAAATCTGCCGCGAGATCGCCGTGGTAATTCGGAACACCTGAAAGCCGAACTCGTCGGGTTTCATGCCCAGCGCTTCAAACATGTAAGGCCGCGTGTGGTCACGAACGTACATCGTCGCGAACACCGCGAGCAGGAAGAAACGGATCCAGAGCTTGTTGACACCGCTTTGCAGCTTCGGGTCCGCTTTCATCAAAACGGCGAACGCTTCGCCGTGGCGGAACTCATCTAAACACCACTGTTCGAACCAGCGGAAAATTGGGTGAAAGCGCCTTTCTGGATGCTGCTCGAGGGTCCGGTGAATGGTGATGTAGCGCGCGTAACCAATCTTCTCGGACAGATAGGTCGCGTAAAAAATGAACTTTGGCTTAAAAAAGGTATACGCCTTTGTACGACGTAGCGCGGGCAGATCCAGCCCGACGTTGAAGTCCTTGAGGGCGCGGTTGATAAAACCCGAATGGCGCGATTCATCGCGGGCCATATAGCCCATCAACTCACGCATTTCCGGGTTCTTGACCTTTGCGCGGATGTCGGCGTAGAGCACGCAGCCGCTGTATTCGGACGTGGCCGAACTGATCAAAAAATCGAAGAACTCGTCGCGTAGCCCCTCGGGTAACGCCATGACTTCGGCACCGAACGCATCGTCTCGCTCAAAGTGATCCTTGTTGGCGTCGCTTCTGAATTCCGATATCAACTGGTCCCACTCGGCCTGGACCGAAGACACATCGATTCGATCCATCGCCTCGAAGTCGGTGGTGTAGAACTTCGGGCTGATCAGCGAATCGGCGCGGGCCTGATTGAATGCGTCATCAGAACTGTTAATCGGCGCAACGAATGGCACGCCCCCGGGGACAGCCGTAATGGAGTCTGGGCGCGGAGACAGAATTGCTGACATGTCGTCAATCCTTCATGACGTTAGTTGCTATTGACACCGTTTGCTGTCGACACTTTAACGGAACTTGGAGCCGTTGGGACCGGCAACCAGCGACTGAACGATTTGGCGTTATCGGTCCCAAACGCCACCAGATCAAGTCGACGTCCGGTGACGGGGTCCGTCAGCGTCAGGCGCCCGTCGGCGTGTCCAGCAAGACGAAACGCCACCTCCGGGCCTGCGCCACCGTGGCGCCGGTCGCGCGCCATGCTGCGCAGGGTTGAGCGCACAAACGAGTCATCCCCGCCGGGGACGACTTCAACGAGTGCATGGGTTGCGTTGTCGAAAACGGCGACAGCGCCGCCTGGGCGATCTTCAAAGCGCAAGTCGCGAGCGACGACTTCCCGTGCGGGCTGATCGACTGGATCAAAGCCGGCAAGTCGGGCGCCACTGACCAAGGCGAGCGTGAGCAACGCCAGAGAAATTGCTGCATAGAGCGGAACTTTTGGAACCTGGTTGTCGTGTTCCTCGTCATGAGCCTGGTCAAACGCCCGCTCACGCTCAAGTGCCGCAAGAATGCCGCCTGAGTGATTGGGCTGGGTCATGGCCGGTCTCCGTCTGGCACGGACGGGTCATTCAGTCGTCCGTGCGCACTCAGTGCCGTCGCAAAGAGTTCAGCCACCTTTTCGGGTTCGCTGATTCCACGCAGCATCGGCTCGGGTTTGGTGAGCTGCCATGGCTTGAGGTGGGGCCAGAGCAATAGCGGCGCAATTCGCTGGTCCTTGGGCAATTCAATGGAAATGTCTCCCGTGCCATCCGAATGCATTTTCACCGACGCGTTCTGGACCAAATTGAGTGGAACATCGAGTGTCGCGGGTAGGGCTATACCAAATCGAAGAACCACTCGGCGATCGGTAATGAGGTACGTCGTCGTTCGCCAGATTAACCAGGCCATCAGCGACAGGATCGCGAGACAACCCAAAGCCAGCCCTGCAAAGCCAGCCGTGCTCGCCATCAGGTTATTGCCAGGCGCACCTGCAGATAGGGCATCGACGATTTGCCAGATCACGATCGCGATGAAATAGAGTACGAGTGCGCGCACGTGAAAGACGTGACGCAGGATCGACTGCCACGTTGGGCGTCCTTCCCAAAGGACTTGCTCGTCGGGGGGCGCACCCCCATGAAACAGGGCGCTCATAGCAGGGGCTCTTGACGTGAGGGTGTTGCGTAGAGATAGCCGCCTGCGTAGTAGCCCATGATGCGGTCTTCTTCGCGGCAGGTGACTTGTTCGGGATGGGCGGTTGCCGGGACATCCGAAAACTGGGCCGCCGTGATCGAGACCACCCGGACAGGGCCGGTCCGACCCCGAATCGTGGTGCAGTTCGAGGGCAAGAGGACGTGGCGGGTACCACCGCCGTGCGCGGGGACTTCGACTTCGTAGTAACGCACCATGGTTTCCGAGCGGTCGACCCAGATGTCCTTTACGGTCCCTGCGATTTCACCGTCCGCGGCGACAACTGGCATGCCGCGTGCGTCCGGGCTGCGGGATTCCAGCCAGACATCCTTGGCGATCCTCAACGGGACCACTTTGATACGGCCATCCAGCGTGAGCTCGGGTTCTGGATGGCGTTCCGCCCATGCGGCCGGGCCAACGCCATCAACCAGTGGGTTTCCTGTAGGGATGAGCGGCGCGCCCATCCAGGGGCCCATGGGACGGGCGGCAACTGGTCGGCGATCGTCCCGTGATGGGTGGGGCTGCACGATCGGATCTCCGTGGGGCATCAGGAAGGTTTTTGGTTCTGGCATTGAAACCAGGCCGATGTCCGGATCGTTCGGATTCCCGCTATCGAGCGGATAACCCTCGCGTTTGCTCTCGCGATTCAGGTAAATCACGAGGGACCCAAAGAAGATCCAGAACATATAAAGAACGATCTGGGCAACGTCGATGTACTGAGTGATCTCGCCGATTGGCTTCATGGCGGTCTCCGTGGCAGGGGTGAAAAAGGGCTGAAAGGGGCTTAAAGAGTCTTGCTTGGCAACGGGTCTAACTGGGGAATTCAGCCAGTCCGAACGCGTGCTTCGGGCTTGGGTCCGACTGACGGATCTTGACGAGTGGGCCGAGGGCGATCAGCGTCATAAAAAGCAGTCCGATTTCGAGCTGATAAACCACGGCATACCCAGTGGCTGGATCAGTCAATACGGTGCCCAAGGTGCCGCTCTGGGCAAGCATGGCGGTGATGTCGCGCAAGGCGCCACCGACGGCGATCCCGAGTCCCGCCGCGGTCGCTTGGGCGGCGCCCCACGCGCCCAGTACGAGGCCACGCGAATGAGCCTGCTCAAGACCCATCGCAGCGGACAGGGTGCCAATCGAAAATAAACCGCCGCCGACGCCAACGGCGAATGTCCCCATGCAAAACAGCGCGGCGGAATCGGTTGGTGCCGCAAAGATGACCGCAGCGAACGCGAACAGGCCGATAAAAGCGCCGAGGGCTGCCAATCGGTAGGGATCGGCTTGGCGGGAAAGTTGCCTTGCGGACAGGCCAAACGCAATCAGTGTCCCCATGGCCAGCAGGGCGGTCAGCCCCGAGGTTGCGCCGAGCCCAAGGTGCAGGATTTCGCCGCCATAGGGTTCCAGCAGAATGTCTTGCATGCTGAAAGCTGCCGTTCCCAAGCCAACCGCGACCAGGAATCGGCGCGCTCCTGTGCGATCGGCAAACGATTTCCAGGCTGCGCTAAAGGAGGGTCGGGGCGACGGGTCGCGGTGTGTCGCGGGGCCGCGAACCTCTTGCTTCCAGGCCGCGACGACGTTGAGCAGCAAAGTGGCCAGAGCGGTCCCTTGCACGACCTGAATCAATCGTAGGGGCCCCGCGTCTGCTAGCAGCGTCCCGAGCAATAGACCCCCAGTCAGTAGGCCTACGAGCAGCATGACGTACAGGAGGGCAATCACCCGCGGGCGAACACGCTCTGGAGCCAGATCTGCGGCCAGCGCCAGTCCGGCGGTTTGGGTCGTGTGCATCCCCGCGCCAACCAGCAGAAAAGCCAAAGCGGCTCCGGCTTGCCCGACTGCGATCGGGCCTACGCCCCGTCCGGACAGGACAAGCAGTGCGAACGGCATGATCGCGAGGCCACCGAACTGAAGCATCGTGCCAAACCACAGGTAGGGCAGACGCCGCCAACCGAGGGCTGACCGATGGGTGTCAGAGCGAAAGCCAATCAGTGCGCGCAGTGGTGCGAACAGCATTGGCAACGAAACCATCAGCGCGACCAACCACGCCGCCACGCCGAGCTCAACAATCATCACGCGGTTCAGCGTGCCGGTCAGGAGAGCTCCAGCCATTCCAACGGACACCTGGAACAGCGACAGGCGTAGCAAACGCGACATCGGCAACTCTGCGGTCGCCGCATCCGCAAACGGGAGCAGCCGCGGCAGCAGTTCAAACCAGCTCTGCATCGCCTGTTGGCGAGCGGTTTGAAAGGTCTGCTGCACGGTCGCTGGAGTGGTTTGTGGAGGGGTCTGTTGCAACATGAGAACGGTCTATGCGTGTTGCATCCCTGGGGCGCAGAGTTCAATCGAATGGGACTTGTAGAAGTTGGTCGAGACGCGCAGGTCGCGGCCAATCGCCCATCCTGGCAAGTTTTCAATTAATTCTTTGCGTAATAATTTTTCAGTTACTGGAACGATCGAGGGCGAGCGGTCACTGCGCGGGAGCAAGCGCCCGACGATGCGCATCGTCGCCAGCATTGGGGTGCGAGGGGCGAAAGTGAACACAATCGATCCACGGGTGCGGGGTGCGAGCGCACCAATGGCTCGCACCACATCGTGGCGCTCGTAGTGGATCAGCGAATCCATGCCGACCACATGATCGAAGTGTCCGAGACCCGCATCCAGCATGTCGCCTGAACAAAAGGTGATGCGACCGGCGCCGAGGTCGTGTGGCATCCGTTCACGGGCAAGTTGGACCAAGGTGGGTGACAAATCAATCGCCACCACCTCAGCGCCGCGACGGGCCGCCTCAACCGCGAGTGCGCCGGTTCCACAGCCTGCATCGAGGATGCGAAGACCGCGCAGGTCGGCCGGCAGCCAACTCAGCAAGGTCGAGCGCGTGAGGTCCCGACCGGCCCGCACCGTCGCACGAATGCCGCTGACCGGTGCTGATGAGGTCAGCTTTGCCCAGGCATCGGCCGCTGTCCGGTCGAAGTAGGTTTCGATTTCGCCGCGGCGTCGTTCGTAGGCAAGATCATTCATGTCAGTCAAACCCGAGGAGATCGAAGATGTCCCGATCCTTCAGCGCTTCGGGAGCCAGAGGTTCAGTGCCGGCCCAGAGCGCCGCGGCCAGACGCAGGTATTCCTGTTGCACCGCTTCCAGTTCAGGCGATGGCTCCATCTCAAAGAGGGTTGATTTCTTCAGCCGGCTCCGACGGATCACGTCGAGATCCGGAAAGTGCGCCATCCGCTTCAACCCGACCCGATCGTTGAATTTATCGATCTGGTCTGTGTCACGACTTCGATTGGCGATGACGCCTCCGAGGCGGACGTTATAGTTCTTCGCCTTGGCATTAATGGCCTGGACAATTCGATTCATTGCAAAAATCGAATCAAAATCATTCGCTGTCACGATCAGCGCCCGGTCGGCGTGTTGCAGGGGGGCTGCAAATCCGCCGCAAACGACGTCGCCAAGCACATCAAAGATGACCACATCGGTATCTTCAAGGAGATGGTGCTCTTTGAGGAGCTTGACGGTCTGACCGACCACATAGCCGCCGCAACCCGTCCCCGCCGGCGGGCCGCCCGCTTCGACGCACATGACCCCGTTGTAGCCTTCGTAGACAAAGTCTTCGACCCGAAGTTCTTCGGCGTGAAAGTCGACCGATTCGAGGACATCGATCACGGTCGGCATCAGCTTCTTGGTCAGTGTGAACGTCGAGTCGTGCTTGGGGTCGCAGCCAATCTGCAGCACCCGCTTCCCGAGCTTGGTGAAGGCTACCGACAGATTCGACGAGGTCGTGCTCTTACCGATCCCACCCTTGCCATAGACGGCAAAGACTTTCGCGTTGCCGATTTTCAGATTCGGGTCGAGCTTGACCTGCAAGCTCCCAGCACCGTCAGGTCGCGGGGGGCGTTTGATTTCTGCGATAGGTACGCTAGCGACGTTCATTTGGGATGCCTAGGTCTGAAGAATCGGTAGATGGCTCAATGAGGCTTTAGCGACCAAAATGCGCTTTCGCGTCATAGAGGGTCTCGACGGTGATGGTTGACAAGCCTTTTTCAAGGGCATAACGCTCGGTGTTTCGGCGTGCCTTGCCTCGAACAAAGAATGGAATCTTTTTGAGTTCCAGTTCGGCCTCGTGGATCCATGAAGCTGGGCCCTGAGACACCGGGGCCGCCGTTGCGCCAGCCTGCAGTGCGATCTGTGGCTGTTGTGCTTGTGGCTGGTGTACTTGCACCTCTGGCGGTGCCGCTTCCAGGACGATGGCGTTCGCGTGCATCGGCATCAACCGGGGGGCGTCGTGCAGTTGGGGCGCAATCTCGGCGGCGGAAGCGGAAGTGGAGGCGGAATTGGAATCGGGAGCCGGCGTGGGCGAATGGCGGCCAAGGTGCGATGGCGCTGCGCCCTCGTGGAATTCGAAGTCTTCGCGGAACATCCCCAGCAGGTGCTCCTCGAGACCCATCATCAGTGGATGAACCCAGGTGTCAAACAGCACATTTGCGCCCTCAAAGCCCATTTGAGGGGCGTAGCGCGCGGGGAAATCCTGGACGTGAACAGGCGCCGAAATCACCGCGCAGGGCACTCCCAAACGCTTCGCAATGTGCCGCTCCATTTGTGTTCCTAGCACTAACTCGGGCTGTAACTCGGCCACCCGCTCTTCAACGTCGAGGTAGTCATCGGTGATCAGTGCTTCCAGGCCATATAACTTGGCCGCCTCGCGAATCTCGCGGGCAAATTCGCGGCTGTAAGTGCCCAGTCCAACGACGGTGAACCCGAGTTCACGGGCGGCGAATCGAGCCGCCGCGATCGCATGGCTGGCATCCCCGAAAATAAACACGCGTTTACCCGTCAGGTAAGTCGAGTCGACCGACCGGGCATACCAGGTGGCCCGCGACGGATGGCTGGCCAAGAACGCTTCCGCATCCATGTGGGCGAGTGCAGCTACCTCACGGATAAAGTCAATCGTGGCCCCGACGCCGATCGGAGCGATGTGCGTCATGGGTTGTTTGAAATTGCGCAATAACCACTGGGCTGCGAGTGAGGCCGTTTCCGGGTACAGAACGACATTAAAATCAGCCTGGCCGAGTCGCGCGATATCGTCAGGTCCCGCATTGAGTGGGGCCACCACGTTGATGTCGATCCCAATCGCATCCAGCAGGCCAGTGATTTCGCGGACATCGTCCCGGTGCCGAAAACCCAGAGCGGTTGGGCCGAGCACATTGCAACGCGGACGTTTGATCCCACCATGCTGCAATGGAAGATCAGCGAGTTCTTCAACTGGGCGAGCAAGATTTCGCACCAGTTGATAGAACGTTTCTGCAGCACCCCAATTTTCTTTGCGCTGGTACGAGGGTAGTTCGAGGGGAATCACCGGAATTGGCAAGGCCAGTGCCTTTGCTAGGCCGCCAGGGTCGTCCTGAATTAACTCGGCGGTGCAAGACGCACCGACCAACATGGCTTTCGGTTTGAAGCGCTCAAAAGCCTCGCGCGCCGCGTTCTTAAACAACTCGGCCGTATCACCGCCCAGATCGCGCGCCTGAAAAGTGGTGTAAGTCACCGGCGGGCGCTTCGCGAGCCGCTCGATCATGGTGAACAACAGATCGGCGTAGGTATCACCCTGCGGCGCATGCAATACGTAATGCACGTCACGCATCGCCGTGGCAACCCGCATCGCCCCGACATGTGGGGGGCCTTCGTAGGTCCAGAGTGTGAGCTGCATTGGCTCGAACCTCAGGCCACGAGCTTCAGTCGACGCGTCAGCGGGCGCGAGAAGAGCTCCGCCAGATCGCCCGCCTGGTCATAGCCGTGAATCGGGGTGAATACGAGCTCAATCGACCACTTGGTCGTGATGCCCTGCGCCTCGAGCGGATTGGCGAGTCCCAGTCCGCAAACCACCATGTCGGGCTTTAAGGTGCGGCATCGATCGAGCTGGCGCTCCACGTCCTGGCCTTCCGATAACTGGGTACCCGGTGGCAACAGCGCCAGTTCTTGCGCAAGGTGCTGCCGGTGCAGGTAGGGCGTACCAACCTCGATCAGGTGCATCCCCAACTCGCGCGACAGAAAGCGAGCCAAGGGGGGTTCCAATTGTGAATCTGGAAAGAAGAAGATGGATTTTCCCTCCAGCAGGGGCCGTTGCCGGACCAGAGCCTGCCGGGCGCGCTCACGTCCGGGCGCGATCGCCGCCTCGAACCGTTCGGTGGGAATGTCCCAGGCCCGTGCGGCCGCGGCGAGCCAGGCGGTGGTGCCTTCTTCGCCAAGTGGGAACAGCGCTTCCAGTCGAACCGCACCGCGCGCGTCAAGTGCCCGGGCGGTATCGGCCAAAAAGGGTTGGGTCAATAAATATCGGGTGCTCGGACCCACTGCAGGGTTTTCGCCCGCTTTTCTGGGCGGAAAGAAAGCGACCGGCCCGATACCGAGCGCATCGAAGAGCCGCTTGAACTGGTCTTCAACGACGTCAGCCAGTGTGCCAACGATCAAGAGAGCAGGTTCTGCCTCATGACGCGCTGGCATCGACGGAACCAGGGCCGCGAGACAGGCATCTTCACCCTGGGTGAAGGTGGTCTCGATCCCGCTACCCGAGTAGTTGAGAATCCGAACGGAGTGTTCGAATTGCCTCGAAAGTCGCTCGGCGGCACGCGACAAATCGAGCTTGATCACCTCGGAAGGGCAGGACCCAACGAGAAACAGAAGCTTGATATCGGGGCGACGCTCAAGAAGTCGGGTGACCACCTTGTCGAGTTCGACATTGGCGTCGGCCAGGCCGGCGAGGTCCCGTTCGTCAATGATTGCCGTGGCAAACCGGGGTTCCGCAAAAATCATGACCCCTGCGGCCGACTGGATCAGGTGGGCGCAGGTCCGCGATCCCACGACCAGAAAGAATGCGTCCTGAATTTTGCGGTGAAGCCAGATGATTCCGGTCAGGCCGCAGAAGACCTCGCGTTGGCCGCGCTCGCGCAGGATTGGGACCACCGTGCTCATCCGGCTTGGCCCAGACCGGCGACTTCGAGTCGGCCGACGCGCTCATCCTCTGCTTTGGCCCCGAGCCGAGCCGCTCGCAGCTTCAGCAGGAACTGGGTGGCGTTCACCGCGTAGGTTGAATAGGCCGCCAGCGCGAGGATCATTTGTTCACGAGGGTCGAGCGCGCCGGTGAAGAGGGCGATCAGATAAGCCGTGTGTAACGCAATGACGACGAAACTGACCATGTCCTCCCAATAGAAGGCGGGCGCCAGAAGATAAACGCCGAACACGTCCTTCTCCCAAAGGCACCCCGTGATCATGATTGCGTAGAGCAGCGTTGTTTTGACGACGATCGAAACGGATGCGGCGATGAGTCCATCTCCCGTCATCAGGAATCGAAGAACTAATCCAAGGCTGATTGCAAATGCAACAAATTGAACGATCGCGAGCACCCCCTGAACGTTCGTCCACCGTGAAGCATCACGCCGTTTGCGTTGTTCGGGTGTGTAGAGAGCCCGATAGGGCGCCGCGCCAGTGGGGCTATCCAGATCGGTCGGCGCGGTTTGGAATGCGTCCATTGGCTTTTGGCAGGGTGGTTTGAGCCGAATCTAGGCGGTCCTGAAAAAAGTGTCAATTAAAATTTACGTCAACTAAGTGTTACTACTGATATAGTGGCGCTGACCCGCTTTTCATCGGTAGGGGAGAACCCTTGAGAACGTTCCAAACCCATTGCCAACCTGACGATTACCTTTCATCCTTGGTTCCTAATCAAGCGGCCGTGAGGAGTCGGGGTATGGATTCAAAGCCCAAAAACAAACGGGCCTCCCCCGGTTTGGGTCAGGCCACGGCGGGCTCGCCCTATTGGCTATCGAAGGCAATTGAAGCGGAAGTGGCTCGTGCAATTCCTTCGATCGTTCGCGCGCACGCGACCGAAGCGTCAGCAGTCGCTGCGCCGACTCAGCTTTCAGCACGGTCATCGCAAGCCCAGACTCACGATTCGGGCTCGGACCAGTCGGAAAACAATCCGTCGGACCCGCCGGACTCAACTGAGCAGCGTCATGCCGGACCGACCGAATCGGACGTGATCGCTGCGGCTGAGTGCGGTGTTGCGGGGGACCATCAAGGTTTGCGCGACATCGTTTTGCGGCTCCGGACTCAGGCCGTTCCATTGACTGCAATCTGTCTCGACCTCATCGGCGGTGCTGCGCTCTACCTCGGTGATCGCTGGGTCGAAGATGACGTCAACTTTGTCGAAGTCACTTTCGCTACCGGCGTTTTTGAGGCCGCATTGCGTGAATTGATGCCCTCGCTTGAAGCGGAAGTCGCTGCTGAATGGTCCGGCAACGCTGCAGTTGGCCGAATCTTCCTGGCCGGATTGCCGGACGATCTTCATCGAATTGGCATGACCATGATCGGGGGGTTCTTCCGGGGAGCTGGTTGGCAGGTTCGTGACGGCGTTGGGCTCTCATTGCAAGAGCTCGAACAGATTGTTTCTGTTGAATGGTTTGAGGTCATTGGACTTTCAGCGTCTTGTGACCGCCACCTTGATTCCCTATCGTTTACCCTAAAAAGATTGCGCCAGGCATCCTGTAATCCAGGCGTCGGCTTTTTGGTGGGTGGTGCGCAGTTTGTTGATCGACCGGGTCTGCTAACCCTGGTCGGCGCAGACGCCACTGCTGGTGATCCACACGAGGCGTTACGCGAGGCAGAGCGACTAAGAGCGCGCTCGCGAGCAACGTCTGATCATGCGAATTCCTGAGGCGGGTCGGGATTCGTCAAGAGGAAGTTGGTTAGTGAGACCTGTGGCTGGCAACGCAAATGGTTTTTCGATATCCGAGGCGGGGTCTCTTGCCAGGATGGCTGCCGTTGCCGCCGATGTTGCACTCATCATTGATCGAAACGGGACGATCCGTGAAGTTGCCGGGGAGAACCCGAGTTTGCCCTTGAATCAATGGGCCGAGTGGATCGGACAGTCGTGGTCTGACGTTGTTTCGGTAGAAAGCCGCCCGAAGGTCGAGGCGATGCAGCGTGATGCGCAAGCGGGTAAAACCACTCGCTGGCGGCATTTAAATCATCCAGGACGTGATGGCATTGAGAACGTTCCGGTGATGTATCGGGTCGTGCCGCTGGGTGCGGACGGGAGCATGGTCGCAGTGGGCCGCGACTTGCAGGAAATGGCTGAGCTACAGCGTCGGTTGCTTGAGGTTCAACAATCCGCAGATCGCGAAGAGAAGCAGCGCAGGCAGGCCGAGGCGCGTCAGCGCATGCTGTTTCAATCATCGGTTGACCCCTTGATGGTGGTCGATTCGCTCACTGGGCGGGTGTTTGAATCGAACCCGGCCGCTGACATCCTGTTGCCGGCGGTGACCCGCCGTCGTGGGGCTGGCACATGGGGCGACGGCCTTGATCCTCAAGGGGCTGACGCCATGCGTGCCCTACTGGCTCGAGTCAGAGTGAGCGGTCGACCCGATCAAGCGCGGGTTCATGGTCTTGACGGTGCTGCTCTTCTCGTTACCGCGACGCCCTTTCGCGAAGATGGGTTTGCGCTTGCATTGGTGCGTGTTGCGCCTTTTCTGGGCAACTCTGCGTTAACGCCTGGGGCCGCGATTGACACCGAGCACGGCCCGTCGTTGGCGGCTGTTGCCGAACAGTCTCCGGAGTCCATCGTCCGCACCGACCTCAATGGCCGGATTCTCGCCGCGAATGCAGCATTTGCGAATTTGGTTCAGGTGAGCGCCGAATCGACGATTCAGGGCCAGTCTCTGGACCGCTGGCTCGATGGGGCCGGCGTTGATTTGCGGGTTTTGATGGCCAATGCCCGTCAGCATGGTGTGATGAGACGGTTTTCTACGGTTTTGCGTGACGAGCAAGGCCATCAGGTTGAGATTGAACTGGCTGCCGTCAATCTTCCGGATGAAAATCCCCCCGGATTTGGATTTCTGATCCGCGAGGCCCCTCGTTGGCACGCCGGCGGGCCGGAGGCCCCAACTGACTCCTCCCAGGTTGCTGGTCGATCGGTCGACCAGCTGACAGAACTCGTTGGGCGCGTACCGCTCAAAGAGTTGGTGCGCGAGGCTGCGGACGTGATTGAACGACTCGCGATCGAGGCCGCCCTGAAGCTTACGGGTGATAACCGGGCGCTGGCTTCCGACTTGCTGGGGCTGAGCCGACAGAGTCTTTACATCAAGTTGCACCGTTATGGCCTCGGTGATCTCACGACGGAGCCGGCGGTAGGTGACCGGGGGGATACTCCCGACGCCAAGGCGGTATCAACCCGTAAAACGGCCGTCAAGCCCTCGGGTCGGGCGGCGGCCAAGGCCGCAGCGGTGAGCAACCGGGCTGCCGTCAAGTCGGCTACCAAACCGGGGCTGAAGCGCCGAGGTTAATCGTCCCGGCGAGAGGTCTGCGAGGAGTCCGGCCTCAAGGCGCTGGACGTGCGGCATTGTGTCAATTATTTTGGACTTTTTACGTGTCAATACGGATTGACAGTCAATCTGCGGTCGGCTTAGAGTCCACCGCATGGTCCCCGGTCACAGTAAGCCACCCGTATGAACCTGCAGCCCTTGGAGCCCTCGAATCCCTTGGGTTGGGTGGGTATTTTCCGTCTCGGGCTGGTGCAAACCGCTCTCGGGGCGATTGTGGTCCTCACAACCTC
>Ga0114973_10001099_pt1 | contig 20293 bp, 22 predicted proteins | sample M_140807_MF_Meta_FD_87025 | JGI IMG/M metagenome (GOLD analysis project Ga0114973, IMG submission 87025) | Freshwater microbial communities from Lake Montjoie, Canada to study carbon cycling - M_140807_MF_MetaG | ecosystem: Environmental > Aquatic > Freshwater > Lake | place: Lake Montjoie...
ACAAAACGGATATATTTTATTCATCAAATCTGGATTCAGTAGAGCAATACAGAGTAATCATATGATTACTCTGTATTGCTCTACTGAATCCAGATTTGATGAATAAAATATATCCGTTTTGTGTTTGTAGAGTGTAAAGACAATGACGCATCGTGAGAACTTTTTGAAACGTAAAGGCTTATCAACAGACAAGTCATATTCGTTAAGGGAGTTGAGTAAAGTATCCGGAGTTCCAGTACATACTTTACAGCTCGTATATAATCGTGGTATTGGTGCTTACAAGACCAATCCTGAATCCGTGAGAATGCAGGGGACATTTGTAAAAGGTGTTGATGCGCCGTTAAGTATGAAGCTGTCGAAAGAACAATGGGCTATGGCTCGTGTGTATTCATTCTTGGATGGAAACCCAAAGCACGACAACGACTTACGATAAAATCTATGGACTTCATAAATGCCATACGAGGTGATTAAGGTTGGAAGTAAGTACGCAGTAAAGAATAAAAAGTCCGGTAAGCTACATGGCTTTACTTCCCTTCCAAAGGCGGAGAGCCAGAAACGTCTTTTGGAGATGATAATGAAGAAGGGTGGTAAATGAACTCACGCAACGAGTATAACATTGTGGATTCTTCTAATCTAAATCTGTCCGACCATTCACGAACTATTCCACCTGCATCACTATATCCGTCATGTTGTTCGGCCAGATAAGGCACACATGCAATACATTCGAGTTTGTGAGGATACCATGAATCAAAATTGGGCTTCTCATCAACTTCCCATTCTTCAATCTTTTTCAACGCCTTCTCTACATTAAAAACTAAAAATTGAGCCATGCATCCTCGATTTACATTGAGTAGCATTGTCGGTGGATACAACTTGCTTTTATGGGTAAGCCGAACGATTCCCTGTACGCAATCACGAATAGCCAACATACCTCCATTGAATACTTCCCACTTGTCCTCATAGATGGTTAAGTATTCCATAATCGCATCAAAACGTTCGCCAAAGTCTTTACATGGTTTCGCATCGTCTTCCATAATCAAACACAACTTCTCACCATTGTTTTTGGCTTTGGTTAGAATCTGTCTATGCTTCAAGAATACTGCATCATACACATCTCGTATATCTTCACCATCAGGTTTGAAAGCATCTTCTCTTTCAATCTTGATTGTGGTTTGGTCTTGCCAATCGTTCATAAATCGTTCCCATCTATCAGTACGTTCTGATACATTGATAACATGAGCGGTTGTAGGCATTTGTTAAAAGAACTTTATATTTTTTAGGCTCCGACAACCTGAACTGCTCCACCCTGCGCCTTGATGAATCGGAGGGCTGTGAGGATTACGAAAGGTGTGTATGCGACTGCTGGGGCTTGGACGAGGGACACGATGAGCTGTGACCCACTGGCACCGGCTAAACTCACACCATCGACCGCCAGTGGTTCGGCTGAACCCTTGACCGTCTGGAAACCATAAGAGGGGATGAATCTGTCGGCGTATGCGAACTTGGCTGAACCGCCTGATGCGACTTGGGCGGTTTCATAGACCGCTGCTGTTCCGGCTGTTGAGCCGTTGGTGGAGTTGCCCCATAGAACTCTGTTAGTCACTGTTCCGTTCTCCTGCATCACTGAACCATAGGCAGCGAGGGACATGTTAAACATCGATGCGTCGCCTTGACTGGCTATTTGTGGGAAAGTTTGGGACCCTATCCTTGCCTGAAAACTATAACAAGCTGCGTGTGAAAATGCCGATTGGGATGGATAACCAATTGTGCTGACGAGAGATGTTGGGACTTGGACTACACTGGTTCGGAGCAAGTGATTTGTGGCTCGTGAGACGATGATATCATACTGCGACAGAGCAGATGAAGAAGCAGAGATAGAAGCGCCAGTGGAAACAATGCTGGACTCATAAGGCATTGTTAGACCGACAGGGTCTTCCATTGCGACCTTTTGGAGAACTTGGGCGTAATTTTGTGCCGGTACTACGATATCGTATTCCAATGAGATTTGAGAAAGTGAATAACCACCAGTCGTCACTGAATCTGTGGTGAAGAGAACATCCGGAGATGAACCGCAGATGAGAACCAAAGCCAATTCTCCGGTCAGCATCAGCGGAACATACTGTTTCATCCTGCCAAGACCAGTCATCAAACCGAGAGGAATGGACCTTTGTTCCCCAGCAATCGAGTTGAAAATCGCATTCGAGGCACGAGAACAACGAGTCGCAACGGAAGGTTGGTTTCCAGCAACAAATCCATAAGCGGTATTACCTACACCAGCAGAAGTGGGAACGGTTGTGACGAGGTCGTTGTTGAGAAGCTCGAAACCTTGTAGAGAACCGGCTGTCTGGTAATAAGACTTTGAACCTCCAAGCGTCATCTCGACGTTAGCCAACTTGGGCGCATTATTTATATTTTCGAGAAGCTGGCCGTTTAAAAGTGCTTGGACCTGCATGAATGGGTGTCCGTCGTCTAAACATTGAGTAGAAGAGTTAGCCGTGTTGTTGGTGAAGACGGTGTAGTTGATAACAATACTACGCATATCCAAAAGACCGCCAGAGTCGGCTAAAAGAAATTGGATTTGCGCTCCATCTGCACCTGAACCGGCAGAACCAGCAGTAGGACCTGTCTGTGGTGTGACTCGGACACGACGACGCTGGGTTAGAATACTCGCCTTTGTTGGTGCGCCAAGCTGGGCGGATTCTGGGACGACCTCCGAAAAGGGCATTAAATCTCCTGCCTGATTCGTGAAACTCATTTTTATATTCACGACCCTATTTTCTTTCATTTGTATTCTTTACTTCTGCTGTGCTTCCATCGTTTCCAAACGTTCTTCACTACGCTCGGCATCGGTAGGTCCTTTCTTTTGCTTGACCTTGCTTCCAATGTGCTTCATCATGGCATTCATCGACATCTTGGATTGAGAGTAGATTTCGTTGAACGTACGAGGCTGGGTGAGAAACGAGGTCTGGGGATTATTCAAAATCGTCTCCATTCCAATCTGATATGCAGTCTTCTTTGGCATTTGTAATGTAATGAAGAGTAAAAAAATACTGGGTTCTTACAAATGTCGTCTTTCACGAATGCTTATATCGTTGCACCGAATAGTTCTGCAACCACGCCGTATATTCCTTCACCTACCCAGTTGAACGGAACCGGTGCGTTGGTGGATTTAGTGCCTACTATTCTTACAAAAGGTTCATCAAGCGTAAGTCTTCCAGTAAGCAACGCAACCACTACTATCTATACCTTTCCTTCCGCATTAGCAGAAGGAACTTATCTAATCTCCTACAACTTACAACTGCTTCGAGATGGTGGTGGTGCAAACTGGAACACAAATGAATATGCCTCTACAGGAATCTATACTTCAACTGGATTTCCTGCTGACTATTCTGCAATAGCAACATTTCAACCTTATTATCAAACTAGTCTTGCTCCTAGTGGTGATGTGTTCTTTCCTGTTTCAGGGTTTCTTCAACTGACTTCTACACAGACTCCTATTATCACCGTGACTCGTAATGGTACTCAATCCGCAAATAAGAGTGCTGCGGTTATTTTTGTAAGTTATCAAAAGGTAGAGTAAGACAATGAGTAAGTATTGGGGTGTGAGTGAAGAAGACGACCACATACCACCTTGCTATGCAGACTATATACCTCCCATGCGGTTAGAGAACAAGTCTGCTAAAATCAAATCCACTACTGAATACAATGAGCGAACCCATCGCAAACTACGAGGTTCAACCAGAGACGAACCGAGACGTTGCAAGTCGGTCGATGATGGAACAACTCACAGAAGAGGCCTTAAAACAAATCGAGGAAGAACAAGCCTTACAAAGAAAGTCGGCGGTATCAGTATTTCGGTCCATGCTGAATCAACCGGCGCTTGTCTCAATCTCCTCCGCAAATGCAACCTCAACCGGTATAAATGAATCGTTCAGTGAGTTTAATGTGAATCTACCCAGACCTATTTTGAAAGTCAAATCGGTTCAGCTGTTAAATGCAAACATACCTGAATGCACCCAAAACATTCCCAATACCGCCTGTGCGTTCTGGTATTATCGATTGAGTGCTTTTAATGGCTCTGTTCCAAATCCGCAGAATTTATACATGGTTCGATTACTACCATCTTATTACAAACCAGAGTTCTTTGATTCAAGTATCTATGGATACAATCATACCTTCTTTGATTATCAGGGTGTAGCTGATGAGCTTGTGAAATCAGGATACAGAGATTTAGCCTATGATAATCTTGTGACTCTCGAACAAGCAGGAGACTTTGCAGGACAAGAACCCTATTATCCTTCCATGCCTTTCTTACCGAATGATGTGGAGATTACGTTTGATGCGACCCTCAATAAATTTCAGATGACCGGTATGAATGCATACTTACCTCTTGTGTGGGCTGATGACCCTTCTATTTCGTCTATCGGTAATATTTTGTGGAGTGGTTCGACGACGTATGCGTTAGGGGCATTTGTGGATTACAATGACCGAATCTATCGTTCTCTTCAAGCTGGAAACTTGAATCATACACCGCCTACATGGCCGACTAAACGAAATACTTGGTGGGCGTTTGTGATGGGTGATGAAGGGTATGTTCGTTCGTATAATATAAATGCGCCGTATTCAGTTGGGTCGGTTGTATATTATGTCCGTGCAGGTGAAGGGAATTGGTGGAGAAACAAACGAGCATCCGTAGGTGGTGTTCCTAACTTGGGTTCGACTAACTGGGAGCTATTCCCTCTTCCAGTTGATAATATTTACAATCGATATTTGATTGCAGGATACGACGACCCCAACGTTGCGATACGACAGGGAACACAAGGTCTAACATGGAATCCTTATAACCGGTTCTTTGGATTAATTTGGAATCAATCCACAGCGATTCAATATAACGGAGCTTATTATTTACCTGGAATGCAGGCTGATATGTGGAACGTTGTGCCGTTTCAGTACTTAACCACTTGGAGTAGTGCAAACTATTATGTTGTGAATGATTTGGTTGTTAGTGGAGGTGTTTATTATCTTGCAGTTCAATCGTCCGTCAATCAGAATCCAGCCACTCAACCTTTATTTTGGAAGACAACTAACCCATTCTATTCATCCACTACAAACTACAATGTCGGTGATATTGTTGTGAATGCAGGGGCGACCAGAAGTTTCATTTGTATTCAAGCCAACAGGAATCAAGCATTACCTACCGCAACTCCATTCATTAATACGTATTGGCAAACGAACTACTGGACCAGAGATTTTACGGTCGGTGCTTCTTCTGCTCCTGCTGGTCTCAATGCGATATCGGCTGAATACGATATGCTTGATACTTGCCCTGTGACGAATGCGTTTGTGTGGCCTTTCCCTGCTGCAATACAAGGACAGCCTTTTAATCCAATTCCAAAACGATTACTGAACTCGATATTAGGATTCACATGGAACGGACAGATGACCCCTACTTTACTTCAAACATTCGTGGATTTTCCTGTTGCAGACAACACTGTTCTCGTGCAGTTGTATAATCGGTTGAGACCTGTTCCTCCGTATGTGACATCTGGGTCTTTGAGTACTGGACTCACAAGCACGACCGCCATGACGACCGGAACCTTCACGGCAAATGGATATGCTAATTTAGTCTATACGTCTGTGGTCGCCATATATGGTTCAGTTGCAGGGGCGAGGACGTTAGATACCCAGCGCAATACTTCATTGTTAGGCATGACTTCTATGGAGGCTGATAACTTGGGCGTATCGTTCTATGGAAACTACATTGAAAGCGAGTTGATTGCGAATGGTGAGGACTTATATACCATTACGATTCAACTATACGATGAGTTCAATGAGCCATTTGTACTGACGAACAATGCTGTTGTGACTCTAACATTCAAAATGACTTATGAGAATAAATAAGTGTTGTTAAGGTAAATGGCAAGTGTGAATCGCCCCAATCGTATTACGCTCGACGCATACAGCGACCCACAGTTGTTAGTGAAGTCGCCTGGTGGTGTCTATTCAAGCTTTACGAACGTTTTGAAAAACCCCATTATCGGAGCGAAGGGGCTTCAATTAGTTAATGCGAACTTCATTAACTCTGCATTACAGCTGAACGACCAATCCCAGTTGATGTTCTTCTACTATGCGTCCGCCACACAGGCAGGTATCGCTACTCTTGCGAACTTGAAGTGTATTCGATTAGTGCCTTCTAACTATGTCCCTGCCTCTGGATTCACAGCCTACACTCCAAATGAATACTTTAACACGGTGGCTGAACTGATTACTCAATTAAACCTCGCATCATCGGCAGGTGGAGATTCGGCTACCTACAATCCACTCTGGACGGCAGGACAGGTGACGTTCTCATACGATACAGGAACTCGTCGTATTGCTGTGGCTGGTAATGGTTCGACCTTTATTGCCCCTGCCGCCGCAGATGACCCCAATGTGATTGATACTTTGCTTGGAACAACCAACTCTGCAAATCGTATCAAGATGGCAACATTCGGTTCAACTAACTATGCGACTGCAACGTTCCAGCCATACGTCTTAAATGAATCCATGAATGCGAGACTTGGATTCGCACAGGGGTATTACACTCGTGGTCTGTACTGGGGTGCTTCATCACAGGTGGGTTGTGCGACAAGCACAGGTATTCCAGGACAACCCACCACTACCATAGCAGACGCATTCCCCATTCTACTCGGCTCACAGAACGTCAATGTCTATCTCAACGTAGCTATTGGTGGAGGTTTGGACTCAATTGGTAATAAGAACTTGATTGCTTCTATTCCAATCGAAGTTGCCCCACTGGCGATTAACAGCTATACCACAAACAGCGTAGAAGTTCCAAGTCTATCCACTCCCAATGAAATCTATGAAATCACGGTGACCTTGACGGATGATGCTGGTATTCCATTCATTCAGTATCCGAACTACAACTCGGAGATTAGTTTGGCGATTTATTACTAACCTTAACTATAAAGATGCCATCATGGCAAGGTGTTCCGAGAGGAGCAGCAGGAACTAATGGTCTTGATGGAGCAACCGGTCCAACAGGAGCAACAGGAACAACAGGTCCAACAGGAGCAGCAGGAGATAATGGTGTTTCGACTGGTGCAGTTTTGTACTTGAACTACATTAGTGATACAATACCTTCACTGGTTCCACGAACAGCCGCTCAACTCGCAACGATTACAGGTCAGGCGATGAATGCCCCTTATGCGATTTCGTATGCACCCACACAGAACGCAGATGTGAGTTTGTTAAGTATATCCCCTGACTTAACCGCATCTCAAACTATCATTACCACAGAGGTTAATAACAATACAACCAGCGAAACACCAGTCGTTCAGTTTGGAGTCAGCATTGCGAACATACCTGGTGCGCCTACGAGTATTCCACCTGGAATCTGGGACTTGAACTTGTATGCGAAAGCAGACGCAGGAGGAGATGTAGATAATATAGGATACAGGTTTTACTTAATCGGCATTACAAGTGGAGGGGTCTATACAAACTTGGTTGCAGGAGGGTCGGAGGACGAGAACGTGATGAGCCATTTGAGTATTCAACAGCTCGTTATGACGATGCCTATTCAAAATCCAATTGATATCAGCGGTTATGTTTCATTGATGGTTGCGGTGACTTGTGTGAATAGAACTGCATCACGACACAAGACGCAGAGTTATTACCAATCTGCCTTTACCTATTCGCACATTCATAGTTCATTTGCGATTCAAGGGAATACAGGACCGACTGGACCTACCGGACGAACTGGACCTACTGGACCGACTGGACCGACAGGTTGGACTGGACCAACAGGATTCACTGGACCGACAGGTTGGACTGGACCTACTGGATATACTGGAATGACTGGCGCAACTGGACCAGCAGCGGACGCTTCTACATGGAGTACATACCCAGCAACGCAAGATGTAAATATAAACTGCTTTGAACTCGATAATGTATTAGCGATTAACAACTGCCCTTCGAACAACTTGAATATCAACTGCACTCAAACTACACTCATCAATAATCAAAGGGATTGCTACATCTATGCAGACAGAGGTGCGAATGTTGGATTGACTACGAATATTGAACTCAATGCGTCGAATGGAAACAAAGGCATTATTACATTGGACGCTGGTGCTGGATACGCAGGAGTAGGTGGTAATATTAATCTATTAGCACGAGGAGGTAGTAGCAATGTAGGGGGTATCAGTTATAGTGTTGGAGGTGTGATTAACTTGACCGCAACGACAGTGGTGGCAACTTCAAATACGCTGACTTCTGCGATTAAGTTGAATGCTGCATCGGTGGTGAACTATGCAGGGGCATTAACACCCATAGGTTCACTCGCAGGATACAACTACATTCAAGCGGACAACTCGGTTCAAATGATTTCAGGCACTATACCCACTTTGCCTTCCATACCTGGAACGAACTATCTGTACGGAACAAACGGAACTCGCATTCAAAATGGAATCTTCACAGACACGATTAGGAACATCTCCGGTTTTGGAAATTTAGAGCTTTCGACTATTGCATACCCAAGTTTCGTGAATGTGTCTAATATTGGGAACCTGTATGGCATGGTAGAGCCTATCACTTCCAATGGGTTAGGAATCATTAACAATATGTCGAACATCACATCATCAAATTATCAGGGCGGTTCGTTTGTTGGCACGACCGTAGATGGAACAATAGGCTCATTCAGTTCGAATGTGAAGACACAAACCCTCTGCAACTACTCTGGGTCTAACTTGCTGATTACAACATCCAACACCAGCAATTCAGTCAGTATGTCTAACGCTTCAAACATTACTGGAAATAAACGTGAAACTGCAAACATCAACAACATTGAGAACTTCAACTTACCCAATCCACCGTATCCACAAGGGTATTTTTACGGACAACCTGATTGGAATGGAATTGAATGGGTTGCTAATTTCGGTGAGGTAGGTATTACTTCTGTCGGTGCTTCAACAGGTATGCCTTCCGGTTCTCAAAGTGGTTATGCTCTTTACTTTCCAGGAAGGGCGAATAACAATGTTCCAGGCAATAGTGCGATTTTTAGGTTTTCAAATGCGTCTGTCTTTCAAAATTTAGATGTAGGCGACTATTTCAGGATTCAAGCATGGTGGGGTACGCTTTCGAATGCTGATACACGCAACACATCCACACTCGGTATTTTATACTCTTCAAATGGAACTACTGAAACAGAGGTGTATTGGAGTGATTCTTCGTATTTAAGCAATGAAATACCTTTTACTAACATTCCAGGATTAGGCGACGATGAATGGCTATTCACTTCCAATGGATACATACGATTTACAAGCGAACCTGAACCAGGAACATCAAACCAGTTAAACCCTATCTTTTGGTCGCAAATCCAAATCTATAACTCATCTAACTCAACAGTCGGTTTGAATATTTCTAACTGCGGACTGATTGATGGAGCCAGTAATTTACCGTTGATTATCGGTGCATCTACCGAGAGTGTGAATATCGTGAATTGGAGTACAGACACACAAGAGATTCCAAGCATAGCAAGTGGGGTTATTACTTCATCAGCAGTCGCTACGGATATTCTCGCAACCAATATAGGACAGAAACGGATTACTGCTGTATCGTATGCTTTTTATGGAGGGGCGTACAATGGATATGTAAGTCGAGGATATAGCGGTAATCTGTGTAATGCGAGTTATGGTTCATTTTCTAAAAGTGAATGGGGTGCTGTGATTTGTCCGGAAGTGACGGATATGGGTGTTGGGGCAGCATCATCGGCAGCAGCAATGCAGATATGGCAACATGAGTTTTATGCGGCAAACACATCGAATTATGAAATTGAGGGAAGGGTTCAGTCTTCCGTATCGCTTACAGATGAAACACCGCTCTTCACAGGGAAGGTTCTGTTCTTTCCGCTGAACTGGATTGACTATTTAAGTTGAGGACATTAGGAAACTGATTCAATTTAAGGTCGAACTTTTGTTGAAAGAGTTAGGATTATTTTTATCTAAATGAAGGTTAAATGAGTGATACGGAAGAAGCACCCAAGAAGCGTAAGGCCAGTGAAAAGCAGTTAGAAGCTTTGAGGAAGGGTATGGCTGTGATTAAGGCCAAGCGTGAAGCACTTGCAAAAGAGAAAGAAGAAGTGAAGACCAAAATAGAGAAGGGCGAACTACCAGAAGACACGCCCATTCCAAAAGAATATCAGAAGCCTCGCAACACTATCAAAGTCAAGCCACTCAAAGTCGAAGTTCAAGCTGAACCGGTCGTACAGGCTGTTAAGAAACCTCGTAAGCCTCATGTTTCAAAAGTAGCACAGCAGTTAGAATCGTTCAAATCCGAAATGATGGCTATGGTACAGAAACCGGTTGAGGTTAAAGAGGTTGAAAAGATTGTCGAGAAACCTGTTGAACGTGTCATTCAAAAGGAGCGAGTAGTGACCGGTAGTGAAATGCTTAACAAAATCTTTAATCTGTAAGAAGGAGTAAATGATAGGTTCATCACGTATCGATATGGATGCAGTTGGAGTTCGTCCCAAGCGTCGAAACTTTAAAGCGGTTTCTCTTTCTGTTCCTGGCTCGGATATCGTGTCCGCACAACCGAGACAAGTACCAACTTTCAATCTTTCCAAAAGAATCGGTAAGCCATTTTTGTATGGTGATGCACCCAAGCTCTCGATGGGTGAAGTTCCTATCGCCATGAGACAAGAGTGCTATGATGAGAAGACCATGTTTAATGCACCGCAATATCTAATCCCTGAACCCTTGAAGGTTGTGAAGGATAAGATTACTGGATTCGACTTTTCAGAACTGGCCTTTGAATCCTCTTTTGGAGAAGAAGCAGCCGTTCCATACAACATGGGTATTAGACCTGGACCACGTCCATTGAATAAGTTTTCCATCAGCACCATTTCTGAACCCACCGGCGACCTCTACCGAACCGGAACACCTGCAAAGAGACGCAACGAATACACAACTTACGATACTGGAAGTTTAGACCGAGCGATTTTGGGCTACTAATCTTTTTTAACAATAGGGTCATTTTCATCCACCAAAACGACAGGGAACTCTTCCCCTTCTTTTAGTTGGAACGGACGTTGTCTTACTTCAAACACCTCCTCTTCTACCTTTACCATCTCGACTAAAATGATGTTTCCGTCCTTGTCCTTCTGGGGTTCTTTGATATCGATAGGCGGTAGGTCTTTCGGTGCAACACTGCAATTCATCGCATAGTTGCTATGGATATATTCTCTTGGACCACATGCAGTTCTCGGTGGGATATTGTATTTTTTGAACCATGAACCAGGAATCGGCAGACATTCAAAGTCCGGTTGTTGCATCAACGCCTCCACTAACTCTCGTTCTTCTTGTTCGTTCATTTTGTATTGAATCACAGATTAAAAACCAGCCAAATAGAACAAATGAAGCGCCATCACTTATGGTTTTATCGAGGGGAGAAACCGACGTGTGATTGCGACATGGAACATTCCTTTCACAATCTCGATGGGAAGCCACCTCTTACCAAGCAGGAGAAGATGAAGGAATACAATGCGAAGTACAGGGAGCGACATTCAGAGCTGATGACCTGTGAATGCGGTGCGACGTTCAGGGAAATCAGCCGGTATAACCATTTGAGGAGTAAGGGACATATGGAATGGATGCAGAAGTGATAAGTTAGTGACTATTAGGGTGCTGTTTTGACCCCTAACTCGTCCTATTTTTTTTACTTTTCATAATCCTTATCTATTTCTTATCTATTCTTATTATTATTATTATATTTATTTTAAATGTTAGGTATGTTAGGGTTGTTAGGAGTATAATTTGTATAGTAGAATCATTGAATACTGAAAAATAAAAACAGGGGGAGTGTCTTTTATATATAGGGAGACGAAATGCCCTCCCTAATCCTAACTACCTAATACTCTACCCACCAGCCCCTATTTTTTAAGTGTTGTCGCATCTCTTCAAACCCAAACTGGTAATGAACCTTATTACAAGGGTTAGTTCGCTTAATCACGTCCGGATACTCGGTCGCAAGTGCATCGTGTAGTTGCCGATGTGTCATCTTGAACTTGCTGTTCTCGTTAATCTTTTCGAGTAGCTTGTACGCTTGTTGATGAAAGTTCTTCACGTCCTCATCTTCACACCGTTCAATGTAGGTCTGGAAGTATAATGCGTGAGTAGGAATGAATGCCTGTTTCACACTCTTACCATACTCGGTCTCCGGATAGTTTCTTGGTTCAAACTGGCTGATATCACGATTCAGAAGGTAATACAATAAGGCTTGGTTGAACTCCTCACGTGCGAAGATGGAATAGGTTTCATTCCAGAATGCACGGTCGCCCACCCTATCAGGACTCGTTTGAGTAAAGAAGTATCTGCGCTCATCATCGGATACAATCACAGGAATATCATTGTTCGTAGTGAATACAAATCGAGAGAAGTTTGGAGCGTTGAACTGGTCCTTACCCTTCTCCTGAATATCCAACGTTGGTGAGGTGATAAAGTACTTCAACATGTCTTCATATTCCTTTCCGTTTCCATACGTAGCCTCCTCAAACTTCGTGAGTAGATTGGTCTTCATCATTGAGTTAAATTTGGAGAACACAGACTTATCCGGTGTCCCTGTATTGTAAAACATCTTTCGTCCCAAGACATTTCCAAGTGCATTGAACGATGAATCCTTACCGCTTCCCTTCAATCCCTTACAGACAATCGCTACACCAATCTTATCGTTAGGAACTTGTACTAAATGTGCGGACCAGTTCAGCATGTAGTCGATGCTCTTTTGTTGCTTTCCACAAGCGAGGGATACACACTCTAACCATCGTTCAACTAACTCATCGTTTCGCTTGGGTTCAACTGCATAGCCCATAAACAGATTGAACTTATTAGCCGGTGCTATGAGATTGGGAAGAAACACAAACTCCTCATATTCCCTACGTGTTGGGTCAGCTCTCCACATTGGTAAAAACTTGTCTTCACCCACCGTCCAAGTTTCATAGTTCTTGGAGAGTTCAGTGGAATCTAACATCAACAACCGATTCTCAAACACACGACACCACATCGCAGGATTCTTTACAGAGAATACGCATTCCTCATTCTCGAACTTGTGCTTCATCTCCAAGTACGCTGTGTTCTCATTGATAGCGAAGGTAAAGGACGTTTCCATCGGTTTAGAAGCCAGTGAAATATTGAATCCAACATCCTTCAAGATGTCTGCTTCAAAGGTACGTAAGAGTGCATCAGGGAACTCTTCTTCACCTTCACGCTTACGAATGAGTCCTCCATCATGAATGTATGTATCCAATGAACGCCCATTTCTCTTTGCAGAGCGTTCCATTGATAACAAACACGCACGTTCGATACTTTGAAGAATGAATGAAAAAGCTGAACCTAACCGGTTCTTCTTCTTACCGTTCAGGAACTTCAATGATTCAGTCCAGTCTGCGTCTTGGGTAATCACCTTTCGTGCGATATCAATTTCACCCCATAACTGCTTATAAAACTCCGGAAGTGATGCGTATGCGTACTCATCTCCAAAGTAGAGTGAAGTAATGGTTATCTTGGCCGAGTCCTTGTTGCAGTCTCGAACCTCCATAATCTCATTCATCTTCTCGCTCTTGTTGGTGATGAACTCGTCCTGGTAAGTAGTAGGTAGGTTATAACGACGGCATAGCTCACGACAGAGCGTAGGATGCGCTGAAATAATATCAATGTCCCAATAAACTCGTTGAGCCAGTGCATTTCGTATATCACGAGGAAAGGATTGAAGCCCAATACCATTCTTGGCATTCAACCGACCTAATGCATCATCACTAAACTTGGCGTTCTTTCCAAGTACATACAGAACCTCCGCCCAACATCCCTCCTTTACCAGCTTACCCCATGCGGATAGGATACTCTTAATCTTTCCAGGAACATCAGGGTTCGTGCGTAAGAAATCGAGTCTCTCCATATCCACCTTCTCTCGCTTGGTAATCGCCATATCACTACTCCACGCTTCCACAAGTGTTTTTGTAAGAGCGACGGTAGTGGTAGTCATATTTGTTATTATATAGAACACTTTATTTAAACCCCTACGGACGCAGGTGGCTCGGCGACGACTTTTTTAGGTCGCCCACGTGGTCGTGGATTCGGATGCTTTCTTTGATAATACGCCTTACTTGCTCGACGTTGTGCTTCATAATGTCGCTCGGCGGCGGACATGGTGGGTGCGGTCGTTTCCATTAATCTTATATATTATAATAGATGTAAATGCTTCAACCCATACTCATCTGTCCCCTCGTGTATGTACTGAAATGCGAAGACGACTGCTGGTATGTTGGTATTACCTATAACTTCAATCAGAGATACGCACAACATTTAGGAGGAACAGGAGCGAAATGGACTCGGTTGCATAAACCGGTCTCCATCGAGCAGATTACATGGAACGGATGCGAACAGGAAATCACGGAACAATACATCGACCTATACGGACGTGATAAGGTACGTGGAGGCTCACATACGAGATGCTGACCCCATTTGTTCGGTAAGCCACCTCGTCTCGCAAATCGTTCTCCACGAAGCACCCAGTCTCTCAACATCAATATACCTTTTTAAAGAAAATCATACTGGGGTCATCTCAACCTTCTCAACCGGAATCTTAATTCTTAACTCTTTGGCTGGTGTCGTCTCCTCTACATCAATGGAAGACGTACAAGCACGATTACAGCAGACAGACCTTAACCTATGATGATTCACTGCGAGATAGATACGATATGCAATACCCAGCACCACCATTGCTCCTGTTCCGATGCCAAAGCTTTCAACTTGGAAGTCCATATTATTTCCTACATAGGAGATAATGCGGTTGGTGGATTCACCATTAAAGGGTAAAAAGTGGAGGGCGATATTCAATGATGGAACACATACAGACTTCGGTGCGATTGGCTATACAGATTACACACTTTCAAAAGACCCTGAACGAAAAGCACGATACCTAACTCGACACCGCAAGAATGAGAACTGGAACGACCCCAAGAGTGCAGGTGCATTGTCTCGCTGGATTCTATGGAACGAGCCTACCATTGAAGCAAGTTTGAGAGATTACAAGCGCCGATTCCCTAACGTCTAATCATTTCGTTCAGCCCATTTCTTCCATTCGTAGCATGTATCACAGACCGGTTCATTACAACATTTCTTATCAGTAGAATCAGCTTCACAATGGAAACACTTACTCTGCATCTTCGACATTTTGCGAGTAATAATTCTGTTGGGTTGCGACTGTGTGGAGCATTCGGTCTGCGAGGTTGCGTCTTTTTTCAGTATTGGTTGCGATGGCTGGGAGGTGGTGTTGGATGTAGGCGTGTCGGAGGTTATCAATCCCAATGAATTTACCTGTTGTTCCAAACGCCGATGCAATGAGTTTGAGAGATGCAGTATCACCGTATTTAGTTCCAAGCACATACGGAGGCACACCCCCAAGATGAGAGAACCAATCGGCGAGAACCTGTTGTAGCTCTTTTGAAATAGGGAGTTCAACGGCTCCATGCTTACCATCTGTCTTGTAATCTTGCATGATAATAACTGGCTGTTTCTTCCATATGAGTTGATTGCCCTTTCGAGTTGGATTACGACGCTTTGAAACCTTCATATCACCAAAATCATTACGAATCGGTGGAATCAACGTGTAGAGCGAGGCGACCACATAATCGACCCATTGCTTCTCGGTCTTGTCTTTGTTGTCCGCCAGTTTCTTCTGTGCCTCCATCAACTTATCAAATGGAACATACTTGGCGAGTAGTTTAGGCTTTAACTGCTGCTTAACATCTTCATCATTCATCTTGGCGTACAGCTCATCAATTCGGCGTTGGTATGCATCCGGCACAGCAATATTCTCTTTGATAAGATACCATTTGATAGCGGATAGGTATTGCTTCTCTGCGGACTCACCAAACCCCTTCTCTTTCACAAAGTCAAAGAACCCATCAGGCTTCTTCAAATCAATATCTTTAAGACGAGCGATGGCTTGTTCGTATTTCTTGGTAGTTGTCTCTTTGAGGGGTTTGCGAGTCGGCTGGTCGGCATTGTACTTCTTCGTGAGTATCTCCGGACGTGTCAGTGTTTCCATTTATATCTTACTGCGGTTTAGTTTTCTGGAAATAAACCGATTCGTTTTATAAATATTCACTACCAGAAGACGATACCGATTCACGCCTCATCCGAAATCGGTTCATCTTTGCAGAGGGAGGTAATGGCGTACTGAACCCTTCCGTCCATCGGTCAGCGTTCATGGGTCGTCGTCTATCCCACACTAAAAAGTTGTAAGGCTTACGTGCCATAGCTCTATCATAATGCTCGATGAACTCATCGATATCATATTGCTCTGCGTATTCCTCTGCAATCTTACGTACTTCATTCACAGGCATCTTATACAAAATAATCGTTGTGATATTCGCTCGGACACCTGGACTTGTGAATCCGGTGTTCTTGTAAAATTGAGTGCAGTAGATAATGGTAGTGTTGGCCTCGTGTCGTGAAGTTAAACACAACTTCTCAATCGGAGGTGCGCCATTAGACTTGGCTTTCTTCATAAGGTTCTGACCCACAAAGTCATCGAAAACTATTGCAGCATTCAACATCGGCTTACCTTTTTCTAATCGTTCTAACTGGTGCTTTTTCAAATCGTCTTGGTATTCATCAAATACAACTGGGTCAAAGTCAGTCATGATAAGTTTGTTCTCAACTGGTAGTTTCTCAAATGAAGCCTTTGAGTCCAGCGTACCGAGATACACAAGCATCTCATCAAAAATACTCTTACGTCCCTTTCCAGTCACATAGCCCTTTGTAAGCATAGACCAGACCGCAGAACTCTTACCAGAACCGCATTGTCCTAGCACAAGAATCGTCGCCGGTAGTAAAGGTAGAAATTGTGCTTCAATCTTTTCCATGCGTGGGTCTTTGGGCTTCTTTTCAGAAGGCATAACCTCTACAAAGTCCTTTTCATCCATTATATAGGTCTTATGATTATTTCGTTAGACTGCTTCTTCGCATTCATAGACCAAGCCCATTCAACCTTATCGATAGTACAATCAGAATACAGCTCACGGATTCGTGGCGTATCATTATACGACATAAACCAGTTCTTCCGTCTCTTCAAAACTTCCGCAAGACGCTCATGGTCGAAAGGTTCAGACAGATACAGATTAGGCTGGTCGTAAGGTGGGTCGAGATACAAGAACGTATCAGGGTGAAGTTCCATAAACCTTTCAAAGTCCAGACACGAGAACTCCATGTTCGTAAGGTCTAATGGTTTGATGCAGGATTCCGTAAATCTCGCCCCTGAAAATCCACCACTCATACAGCCGGAGAAACAACACCGATTCACAACAAAGAACTTCGCAGCACGTTCAAGTTCAGTACCCTCGTTCAGTGTGCGTTTGATATCCAAGTATGTAGATTTGGTAATGGGTAGATAAGTCCTGATAAGACTTAACAGCTCGTACTGATTGTTCTGCTGTTGTTTGAAATAGTTAATCAATGGTTCATATACATCATTACAGAACACGTGAATACCTTGTTTTGATAGGAACATTTCAAATGAAGAACCGCCTGTAAAGGGTGATGCGACTTCTGTAATGTCTTGTGGGATATAGCGTTTCAAAATAGGTATGGCTCGTTGCTTTCCTCCTGCATATCGAAGCATTATATCTATGTTAGACTATCATTTGTTATTGAAACCGATATCCATTTTTCAATCGATATGAGATAGAATATGAGCTACAACATCTACATTAAACGCATTCCCTAAACACTTGTATCGGTTCGTCTTGGCGATTCCTTCTGTGTAGTTGTCCGGTAGAGATTGCAGACGTTCGCATTCAATCGGCGTAAGTTTGCGTATGCGGTCGGTTGTCTGATACAATCCTGTCTTCGCACCTAATCCCCCTCCATTTGCGGAAAGAGTACAAGACTTACCAGATGGGTCATACACACGATTACCTTGTGAATCGCTGTTGCCTATATGTCCTACCTTCACCATAGAATTACACACAACGTTCAGAGCAGGAAGTTTTCCCTTGTCGTCATAGACTCGTTTTGCTTGGTGGTCGAATTCTCCAATGTATCCTAACTTCTTGGTATCATTGCGGTCTGTCTGGGGTGTCTTATGAAACGAGGACATATCGTAGTTTCGTTCCTCAACCTCGCAGTCTGGTTGTAAAATATCTTTCAACAAAATCCCCCTATCTTCTGGTAAATCAAACTTCAAGTTCGTCCAGAACAAACGCTTACGACATTGTGCGGATACGAGCGATGCATTAAACAATACAGGTTGAACTCCAAGTGTAATCGTAATCAAATCCCTATCTTTCTTCGACATGGATGCGACGTTCTCTAAAATAAAATAAGTAGGTTTGCATTCGTCTTTGATTCGCACGTATTCCCAAAACAAGCCAGACCTGTCCCCATCTAATCCCTTGCGGTCTTTCTTGGCGATTGATAAATCTTGGCATGGCGACCCACCGATTAGAAGGTCGATGTTATCTGGTGGAGTCAGGCCGACCACCGACCCTAACTGCACGATATCCGGATAGTTCTTTGTACTGACTGCGATTGCGTGTTTGTCGATTTCAGAAGCGTAGTAGGTTTCTACTTCTATTCCTACTCGTTCCAACGCAACTCTCGCACAACTGATTCCATCAAACAAAGACAGGACACGCATTTATACTTCTGCTTTATTTTTCGCTTTCTCATAGAAACCCAAATCCATCTCCATACCGATTGCATTACGTCCTAACCTCTGCGCCGTGAAGCATGATGAGAATGAACCTGCTGTTGGGTCTAATATTGTGTCGCCCTCTTTGCTGTACCGACTAATCAACCATTCATAGAGGTCGTCCGGTTTCTGGGTAGGGTGTCTACCTTTGCCGTTCTTGCTAAACACTTCAATCACGGACTTTACGCACCGAATACCTTCCCTTGTTCCGTTTCTATGAATAGGCTTTGTTCTTTTAGAATCCGCACAACCATACACACTACCACCAACATTTCCAGTTCCTCCTGTTGTTCCCTTGAAATCACCTTCAATATCAACCCTAATATAGTTCGCCCCCTTCTTACTGAATACATAAATCATCTCGTGAGACTTCATAGGCATCTTGTTTGCTTGAAGAAATGAAACACCACGCTTCTTGTTCCATACCAAATCATACCTGAACCAGTCAGGGTTAGACTTGATAAGGTCAAAACCAAACTTGGTAGAACAGAACATTAGTACTGGTGTGTGGTCGTTCTTACATAATCGTTTCACTTGAATCCAAAAAGCGTTCAAGTCAATCGGTATATCCCACGCACAAGTTCCTATGTGTTTTAACTTGCCTACCAAGTTTGTTCCTTCTTGACACGGACGAATAAATCCCTTTGGTTCTCCTGATGATGTAGTCAAGCATCCATAAGGTAGGTCGCACACGAACAAGTCTATCGATTTATCCGTTAAGGTCTTCATCAGTTCCAAGCAGTCGCCATGTAATAGTTGTAGTGTCGCCATTACACTTCAACATTATTTTTAAATACACAATCAGGCACGAAATACTTATCCACTCCAATCCACTTGCGATTCCCCTTGCATGTGTAAGACAACCCTTTATAACAGAATAAGTCAAGCATAGTATCACCTTCCTTTGAATACGAGTTAATCATAAGTTCAACAAGAGCTTTTGGACGTGTGCTGAATCCATCACGACTACGAGACATCACGATAGAATGCGTCCTGTACTTCCCAATGTTAATGGTAGAGGTTGCATTACGTCTGTCTTTTCCAAAATACCCATCGGTCGTCATGTAGGTTGATTTCTGTGGCTCTGTTCCGATTTTCTGTGGGTAATACACGCTCTTCTTGTTCTTCCACACAAGTATCTCCTCTGTGTCTCGTAAAGGTTGAATTTTGGAAAGCATTGGATTTGTATGGCTGTCTTTCGTCCAGTACCAAGTATGAGAAGGTGGCTTGGGTGCAGACCGGATAAGTTCGTAGTTGAATGGAATAGAGCAGTGAATCACAAGCATACCTGTATCGGTAAGCAACCGGAAGCATTCATCAAACACCTTCTTCCAATCCAACTTCTCGTCCCATGAGTTCTGTGTAGTACCGAATGGTGGGTCAAAGTATATCAGGTTAATAGACTTGGAAGGTAAAGTCTTCATTGCATCAAAACAATCTGCGTGGTGGAAGGTCGCCATTATACTTCATCACTATTTATTCAAAATAAATCTGGGCGACTTCAACAAATCTGGATTGGTTGGGGGCAATACAGAGAAATCAT
>Ga0114973_10001105_pt1 | contig 20275 bp, 56 predicted proteins | sample M_140807_MF_Meta_FD_87025 | JGI IMG/M metagenome (GOLD analysis project Ga0114973, IMG submission 87025) | Freshwater microbial communities from Lake Montjoie, Canada to study carbon cycling - M_140807_MF_MetaG | ecosystem: Environmental > Aquatic > Freshwater > Lake | place: Lake Montjoie...
ACACCCTGGCTGGTCAGTTCTACTGACAATTGTTTGAACAATGCTAGTCCAAATCCGGAGCCCACGATGTCCGTGAAAGTACGCAGATCACCGTCCAATAATGCATCGGTATCAATTGCATTGCCCAGACGAATTTTTTCTAAGAATTCATCTTTTTCTTCAATGGGTGCATCAATTTCAATAATGGTTCTGGCAATCTTGGCCAGAAACGGTTTGGCATCTGCATCTTCACCCAATACAGATGTAATACGTTCTTCAATGTTACCTGCTTTGAGTACTTTTAAAACCTTGGTCAGTACGTGTGGGTCATTGGTGGATTTAACCACATCGATGATCTGTTTTTTAAGAGCAGGATCTTCCACTAGGCGGAAGAACGGGTGTAGGCTTACAGTAGATAGTAATTCGCGTGATCTCATAATGGATATTTATGATCAGATAAAGATATACAGGATGAGTCCGGCGTGGGTCTGGGCCCCAGCGGCGCGAAGCGCGAAGCGTGGAAAAGATTTTTTTAAATTAAACTACTGACTTAATCAGCGTGAAGACCGGTGACTGGGTGGGACAGGCACAGTGACCAACCACACTTGTGGATCATGTCCGGCAGCCAGCAGACTGGCTGTACGGGTGTTGCCAGCCATGAGATCTAGCGAATGATCGGGCCAGATGCCTACGATGGGCATCTCCACACGACCCTGGGTGACTTGTGCCTGAGCGCGGGTGACTTTGTCAGGTGCTAGTACGTGGAGATCGGTCTCCACGTTGCCCACTGACTGTAGATCAGACCAGGCGACCGCATGACCCTGGGCAACCGTGCGCAGCCAGGCCAGACGACCCTGCTGACGGAATTCAGGGTATCTACGGGCTTCAGACCATTCCCTGGCGGCATCAGGTGGCGTGTAGGTTATTGGCTGTACTGGTGGGTGGCGTAATTCATGGGCTCGCATGTGGTGGTATCATCCTCGGGAATATTTACCGGGCGTGACGGAATTCGGGTAAAAAAATTTCAGCCAGGGCTGATTCTGTTTCAACTGAAAGTTTTCACGGTGGGTGATCACGGTGGGGAAGTCATGCGAACGCCCAGGGCCCCATTTTTCCGGGCAGTGCAAGTTTGGCGGGTCTGGGCCAGACACTGCGCGAAGCGCGAAGCGTGGAAAGATTTTTACACAATAAACTACTGACTTAATCAAGCCAATTCAGGATGGCCGAACACCGTCTCCTGTATGGTGGCACCATGGGGCAGTGTTCGACGATAGGTAGATGAATCCACCATGGTGAGGTCCGAACCCGGAAACAGTGACTGCAACAGTTGAACATCCTGTATGGGTGGCAGTCGTCGTAGCAACACTGATCGTAGTGCATGACTGGCCTCCACCCACCATCCAGGCTGTGCCAGCAGGTGTGACAGTTGCTGGATGACAGCCTGTCGACTCAGGGTGGTGCCATCGTGTCCAATGCCCTGAATCTTGTGTCCAGTCCAGGGTTCACCAGATCGCGGCCCACGATAGAACACGGTGGCATCCACAGTGGCATCACCGTCACAGTCCATGACCTGCCAGTCACTGGGCATGACATCCTGTATGCCCTGAACGAAACTGCCCTGAGGTGACTGGGCATAGGCTTGCTGCACCAGCTGAATCAGATCAGGTGCTAGTTCTTGCTTGTGGGCACTGCTGATGACCAGGGTCCATGTTCGTGGTGGCAGTGTGAATTCCCGGGCTCGCATGTGGATATTTACCGGGCGGGCTGAAATTTCGGTAAAAAAAATTTCAGCCGGGGCAGAATGTATTCTCACAGGGCCCCTTTTTCCGGGTAGCCTGAAATTTCGACGGAGAAATATTTTGTGTTTTTAAGAAGTCTAGAAAGCGTTATTCACTCTAACACCCCTGGTGGTTTTCCAGGGAAAGAGTTTTGAAAGTTTGAAAGAGTTTTGAAGAAAGCATGCAGCTTGCAAAAGTCCTGCAAGTGATGGCATTTCCAGACTGAGCCCAGGCCCTGCCCAGGGCACCCTACCCACACCACCCCTCATGCCCTGAGCACCTTGGCACTCTCGGTCCTCCAATACTGGCGAGCCTGAGCGTCAGTCTGAGCCAACTGGCTCCGGCACAGCTGATAAACCTGCGCCTGGGTCAGTCCCTGCACTATCCAGGCGCGCACCTGCGCCGCACGGCTACCTGAGACCACACGCGGTGCTGCCAGGGGTGGCGTCACACGGGTCACGGGCTGTACAGTCTGCCCCAGCAGGTGATATGCACACCGGCTGTCAATGCGGCCCAGGCCCATGCGTCCCGTATAGGATGCGCCCTGCTGGATCTTCTTATGCTTGATGCTGCTCAGGTGGATGGTGCGCCCGGTGCTGGTGGTGTACACATAGGTCTGCCCCTTGGCGTATGTGACAGCCTCTGAGTGGCAACGCTCTCCCGACCCACCCAGCTGTCGGCACATGCGCGCCCAGGCGCGGCCATGGCCACGATCCGTGCCCTGCACAAAGCAGATGATGTGAGCCAGCTCGTGTGGCACGGTGTCGCCAATCAGGTGGTCCCATGCAGCGTTCTGCATCATGTCGGTGTTGAAGCGCATGAAGTACCGGCCACCACGTGACCCGGCCCAGCCAGCACACCTGCCGCGCAGATCGAATCTCACCTGGATGTCAGGCAGGGTCTGGCCAGTCTGGGTCTGCCACTGGGCGATCAGGGTCTGGATCTTTGCTTGGACCAGAGGGATTCGTTCTTGCAGCATGCAGGGCTCCTGGGTGATCATGTGTGTATTATAGGGCAGGAGCCCTGGTGTGTCAATTGGTCAGAGTGTACTCTGCCAGTTCACGCCAGGCACCACCTGCTGCCCTGATGCGGGTGACGGCCTGCAGTGTGCGCAGGCTGACTTCACGGCAACGTGGGCCCATCTCTTGGATCAGAGCCAGGGCGTCGGCCTTGTGCTCACGGCGGGCACGTGGCATGAAGTCATCCGCTGCGGCCAACACCTCCATGCGCTCGATCTTCTGTGCCAGGCTCATGGCCAGGTCCACGCAGTAGGCACGGGTCTTGAGTGCCGTGTCCATGCGATCACGGTTGAGATTGCTGATGAAGATCACGCGGCCGTTGAACTGGAAACTGCGCTCCAGGTCGTCGTCGCGCATGTCTGCATTCCAGCTGATGATGCGACGATCGTATGAGTCCAGGGCGCCCTTGAGCAAGTTCAGCGCAGTGGGATCCTTCAAGACATCATCACAGTCGTCAAACACCAGCACACTGTCCCGGTTCTGGTACAGTTCGCGGAACAGGCCCTTGGCGGTTGAGTAGCCCTTGATGATCTTGAAGGTGCCCTCTGCATTGACTCCATCCACCGTGGCTTCCTTCAAGCCACATGCCAGGAGTCCCTGACGCACCGTGTGGGTCTTGCCCAGGCCGCCGGGACCCGTGACAATCAAGCTCACCGCGTTGCCCTGACCCACCATGCGCACCAACTGGCTGAGGAAGTCAAAGCGCTGATTGATGGGCCACTGGCTCTGGGTGTCGGCTGCTTGGCTCTGTGCCTGATCCAGGATCTGGACGTTGGTGCACTCGTGCTTTTTCATGAGCACACGGCGCACACGGTCCTGGTCCACGCTGGTGAGCAAGATGCGGCCTTGTTCGTCACGACCCTGCCACTTGCCTTCAGAGAATACGATGGTGCCTGTCTTCATTTTGCGTTCCTGTGTAGTTGTCGTCATGTGTGTATTATAGCGAAGTCGTTCTGTTTGTCAACCTGTCGCGGACCACATGGCCAGTGCCGGCCTCCACAATGTCCACGATAAATCCATCGCCTGCCAGCCACTCCTGGGCGGCGTATATGGCAGCCTCGGCCGTGTACTCGGGATCCACGCCCACGAACTCGCCGGCGGCACCATACACATAGAGGTCAAACAGTTGGGTCATTGTGGGCTCCAGTTGCGTCGTCATGTGTGTATTATAGCGCCAGGGCGCTGTCTGTCAAGACTTTATTCGTCGCTGACTTCTGCGTCGTAGCGGCCGTCACCACGCAAGGGCTGCACCCGGAGGTAGTTCCAGGGCAGTTCGTTACGCCAGGCCAGGTCCTCCAGGTCCCGGGCGTCATCCGCATCCAGGCACCAGCGAATGGCGTCTGCACGGTCCTGGGCGCCCAGGCGCATCAACTCCTGCAGGCGGCGCTCAAACTGCACAATGGCCTGCGCCTCGCGCTGGATACGCTCCTGCTCCTGCTGCTCAATCACCCGCCCCAGGTGATCAAACTCACGGCTGAAGTCCTCCAAGGTCCAGGCGCTGGTGTCCACACCGCGGGGACGGAAGCCGTGGGCGTCCTTGTACATGTCCCAGAACATGCACTGGGCCTGCTGCAGGTCCGTCATGTCGTCCCAGCTGGGGAAAGTGGCTTCAGTCATCTGGATCTCCTGTTGCGTCGTCATGTGTGTATTATAGCAGCCGGGCAGTGGCTGTCAAGCCTTTTACCAGCCCCACTTGTAACCCGGATAACTCATGTCGAAGTGCTCACGGTACAGAGCGGAGTCACGTGGAGCCAGGCTGGCAATGGCGTAGCGAGTCTCACTGGCTGCGCGACGTTCCGCGTCTGCCTGGGCACGAGCCACATCAGCCTTGTGGCTGCTGGCCGTGCAGATTGCGAAGACTTTTTCTACTTCCTCAAATCCACCAGTGGTGTAGGCCAGGTGGTAGGTCACGGCCTCCTCCAGGCTGATGGGCAGGGCACGCCATCCCTCTGGGCGGGTGTGGAATTCGCGCCAGGTTCGGATGGTGCAATAGAAGTCATCAGCGGCTCGTGCGCTCTTGAATTTCATGGTGCCGTATGGGGTCTGGACTTTTTGGATCATTTGCTTCTCCAGTTGCGTGGTCATGTGTGTATTATAGCGGCTGGGCGACCGCTGTCAAGTGTTATTCCACCACTCCCACGAACTCCTGCCGCTCCAGTTCGTGGATGATGGCCACCAGGCCATCTTCAGCCAGTGCGCCGCTGGCGTCCCAGCCCATGGCCTGGTCCATGAGCGCCCAGGCTTCACGGAAGGCTGCGGCTGCGCGGAGTGCCAAGAGGTTGCGTTGATTCATGTCCATGTCTTGCTCCAGTTGAAGTTGCGTCGTCATGCGTTCATTATAGCGACTTCTGCCCATTTGTCAACTGTTTCCCGGTGGGAAAGGGTTGGCCATCACATGGCCCACACTCGCCGTCCATCCCCAGTCAGACTGTTCGAACGCATGAGTGCATTATACACACCCTGCGCCGAATGTCAATCCTGGCGGTGCCAGTCCCACACCAGGTGAGCCCGACGCAGGTCCACCACGTGAGCCCATTCGAAGGCATCGGGCACGTCACCGTGCTCATCAGGCTCAGATTGTATGCGAGCCAGGGCCTCCTGGGCCTGCGTCAGGGTCTGGTACACCCCCTTCAGGTCCCGCCAGCCACCATTAGGGTAGAATACGTCTCCAGCGAATAGTGCGTACATCAGGTGCTCCGGCTCAATAGCAGTCGCGGTTCCAGTTGCCCCGGGCGGCACACTGGAGCCCCAGCACCTTGATTTCTTCATCCGACAGTTTGGCCAGGGCCGTGACTCGCACCTGTTCCAGACGCCGTTCTTCCTCACGCTGGAACTCCAGGTGGGCCACCTCGTAGATCAGGTCCTGCAGATACTCTTCATCCATGGGCCCGCCATGTGCATAGGACACGTTGATCACACGCCCTGAATCACGGAACACCACACTGAAGAACATGCCCTGGGCATCCACATCCGCATGAGCACCCTGGGCCAGGGCCCGGCTCAGAGCGTCCATCAGGCGCTGGGGATAGGAGTCCACCAGGGCCTGCAGTCGGGCCTGTTCGGCCTGGGTGTCGGCAATGGCCAGTGCTTCGCGTTGTTCTTTGTTCAATTTAGCCATCTGGTGCTCCTGTTGCGTTGTCATGTGATCATTATAGCGACATCAATAGGATTGTCAAGTGTTTTTCCTGCAACCCGCCACCAGCAGGCGATATCCTCGGATGTCACCGTACTTCTGGATCTTCATGCGCAACAGGTCGTTGGCCTGTTGAATCTCTGGCAGGGGCACCAGGGCCAGGCGAATCATGGCCCAGATGCCACGTGAGGTGCTCAGCTGCACCTGATAATACTGTTCATGCAGGCGCAGGTGCAGCATGATGCAGCTGAGTTTGGGCAGCTGGTGGTCGCTCAGAGTCTGATGCACCACCCACCTGGGTGGTGGCTCATGCACCACGTCAGTCAGCAGGGGCACGTTCTGGGGTGGCGACTTCATGCTCCGTGGTACCATTCTTCATCGTCCCATTCATCGTCCTCTTCACCAGGACCAGGGTCCGGCTGCCAGTCATCTTCTTCCCGGGCGCTCTCAGGGCGCAGTTCAGCATCTGCCCGCCAGATGGCAATGGCTTCAATGGGGAAGCCGGTGGCCAGGCTGATTTCTGAATCAGTGCGGCCCAGTTCCAGCATCTCCAGCAGGTCGTAAAATAGTTCGCTCATCTTGCTCATTCATCAACTCCGAATTTTTTCATGTGTTCATTATAGCGACTTCTCACGCCGTGTCAAGCCTTACCAGGCATCCACTGACACTTCCCAGCCTGTCTGCTCCAGGAGTGCCAGCCACTCATCCAATTGGGCGATGTGATCACGCCCGTGATTGACGATCACCGTGCTCACGGGCTCGCCCTCCTGGAACAAGTCGTCCTCGGCGTAGACGTTCTCTGTCTCATCCTGGCAGGCGCTCATGACCCAGTCACGGTAGGCCTGCAGCCGGCTGGCCGTGTCCACAGGGGTCAGGATGTGCCAGGTGGCTGTGGTGGGCGTCTGCCAGGCGTCAAACTCGGTGCTCTGTGTGTCCAGGGCACCAGTCTTGATCACCTGGATCATGCGGTGTGCATGTATGCGAGTGTTCCGGCTCATGTCAGCCTGCCCAGGTGTACATGATGGTGGCGCCCACCAGGCACACCATCCAGCCCAGGATCCATCGGCAGGCGCTCATGGCGCGCTGGACTTCAAGTTCGTCTGTCATGTCAGCCCCTGAGTGTGTTCATCAGCCGGGCATTGATCAGGTCCATCTCCGCCTGCTCCACATAAAAGTCGCTGCGAGGGTCATAGTACTTGCCCTCCTGGACGTCGTAATACAGAACCCGGCCGCTGAAGTTGAAAGGACCTTCCAAGCCTGGGCGTGGACCGTAATTGTCGCGCATCTGGTCCATTTGATACTTGTCTGCGATCACGGTGTAGCCCATCATCTGCTCCTGTTGTTGCGTCGTCATGCGTTCATTATAGCGACTTCTGACAGAATGTCAAGCCTTGTTGAAGAACCGGCCCACCACCCAGGTGCCAATGGCACTGAACACCACGCCAATCACCAGGCCCACAATCGCTGCTTCTACGTTGCTCATGTCGTCTCCTTGTTCGTCATATGATCCATTATAGCGACTGATGGCCAAATGTCAAGCCTTATTCCTGGATGGTGGGGAACTTTTCACGCTGGGCGATGTCACGTGCCACCTGCTGGTACTCAATCTGAGCCAGCAGGATATGGTACAGGCCCACCACGCCGCCAATGCCCATCAGGGCGTACAGGCTGTTGAGCAGCACCTGGACAGGCACCAGGGTGATGGTCAGGTGTACAATCAGGCACAAGGCCACCATGGCCAAGACCCAGCCGGCGGTACGCAGGGCAGCGAGAGAGGAGTTTTTCATAGGGTTTCCTTAGAGTTGATGAGAGCGGTGACAGGTTCAGAGTGCAGCATGTCAGCGGTCAGGATGTGTCCACCGTAGGCCTGCTGGAATGTCTGGGCCGTCACCTGGAGATAGAATGTGTAAATCTGTCCCAGTGGAGTGATCAATGTGTAGGGCATTCGTCTACTCCTGTTGTCTTGCATCTATTCTAACAAGACGTCACATGTCTGTCAACATCTATTTCAAGGGAACGAATGTCCTGCCGCGAGTGTCCATGACCATGGGCACACGGAATCGCTGCACGTGAGTGGTGCCTGCCCTGACGTAACCAATGGCCTTGGCTGTCCGGGCACCCACCGTGCCTTCAAAAATGTACACATGATTGGGGGTGGTGGCACTGGCCCACTGGGTGGTCTCTTGTTGGATATTGTGTTTCATGTGTGTACTATAGCGCAGGGCACTCGCCGTGTCAAGTGCCCCGCAAAAGCCCTTACTGTTTGCTGTACTTTACGCGCATCGCTTCACGCGCAGTTTGCACAATGTCGTCAAACTCTGCGTCCCACAGTATGCGCTCAATTGTGTGCAAAGTGCTAATAAGTTCCTGCACAATAGCATTGTCGTCTGCGTCGTTAACAGTACCGTCCACATACTCAATCCATGCACCGCCATCATACTCGCTGTGCACCTCGCCGTAACGTGCGCCCTTGCAGCATACTTCCCAAACAGTACCGTCGTCGCTAAAATCCACCATCTCAAAACCAAAGTCCCCAAAATCTGCCGGCTGCTGCAAACCGCGCAACAATGCAAACGCATCGCTCAAAATTTCCTCGTGCTCTGCATCCACGCCCTGTGCCTGTGCATTCTCCAAAAATGCAATAGCCGTCACCAACTTGTCCTGCACCACCAACTTTTGTGCTACGTTCATTCCGTTTCCTTTTGCGTTGTCCATGTGTGTACTATAGCACCGTCGCGCAAAATGTCAATACCCCTAGGCTTTGTAGGGGCAAAAATCTAGATGACAAAGTCCTGTCAACCCCTCCAGGCGAGTAAAACACCTATGAAGGCTGACAGGACGATGACTGCCGTGTATCCCAGGATCTCTTTGAACTTGTCCATCTTGTGCTCCATGTGTTAACCTAGAGCCAGTATAGCAGGATCAAGACACCCTGTCAACAGTTCAGGATTACCACACCACAGGTTCCTTGGTGATGGTGCGCAGTGCCATGTTGACACCAGCCATGATGAGTGCCTGCAGTTCCACGCTCATGGCCACGCCAAAGTGGCCCTGGAACCAGATGGCTGCAATCATGCCCACGTTGGCCCAGAGTGTCTTGGACAGGTACCACTTCTTGCCAGTCATCTGGCTGACCACCACTTCGGCAGTGACTTCTGATACTTTGGTATCTAATTCGCTCATAATCTATCTCCTTTAATATAAGACTGAGTATTTAATACCAGAGCCATGGCTCTGGCACTCATCAACTCTGCCCGGGCATGGGCCAGTCTGGCACGCAGCAGGGTCAGTGTCTCAGCCTCCTGCTCAGTGTTGGTGTCAATCACACACTTCAACACCGAGTCCAGGAACTCCAGATCCTGCCCAGTCAACTGCACGGCGACTGTGATGTCACGCATCAGGCAAAGCGGGCAGCACGACTGCCGGTGACGTCACGGCTGCTGATGGCATACACCGTGCGACCCTGACTGTTGATGTCAGTGGTGACTCGCAACCCAGCGTGACGAAGTTCCGTCATGCGAGCGCGGAGGTTCTGGATGCCGTAGGCGGCCCGTGCCTGACGTGCGCTGATGGTACGCCCGGTGCCGCGCAGGTGCTCTTCTAGAAATTGGTTTTGCGGCTTGGTTAATTTGATTAAACTCATGTTGATATCCTTATGTGATACTGTATTCAAACAGTTGATACTATGGTATACAGTATCTGTCAGGATGTCAACTGATTTTAAACTCTTTATTGGTATAATATTCTATTAACCGGCCCTGGATCATACTCAATAAGTCCCCAGCGTCGTCCGGGATGATGAACCTGACAGGACAGGAGCCCCAGGAGCGGCGGCGCTGGAACTCCGCGAACCACTGGCGGTGCTGACGGTTGTGGGCGTCAAACACCGTCCAGGGACGGCCAACGAACAGCAGTTGGCTCATGGCGCTTAGAAGGGAGCGTCGTCCAGATCGGCCAGCTGGGCCTCAACCTCAGCCCGGGTGACCTGGGTCACTGGATTGCGGGGGCCACGTGCAGCGATGTCTGCCAGGGTGGGCTTGACTGCCTTGACCTTCTTGGCCTTTTCCTTCTTGACCCGAGCGGTCTTGGCCACTGGCGCACGACGTTCCAGAGCTGCTTCCAGTGCAGCGCGAGTGGGTGCATCAGTGTATACCTTGAGCAGGTACACGATGGCATCTTGCGTGGTCATGGGATGCATGAGCTCCATGAAATCAATGTTGGTGTGCCCTTCCTTGATCATGGTCTTCACACGATTGGGATTGCAGGTGAAGCGCGGCTTGATCACGCCTTCAAAAGTGCTCACGCCAGCGTGGGTATAAGTCTTGTCAGTCATAAAATTTCCTTTGTGTGTGTAATACCGAACCATCATTGGTCCAGTGTCATTAGTTTAACATGTAAATTCAGTCTTGTCAACCGATTCTGCCCACCCTTGCAGCGGGGTTTTAGGGTGTCTAGCTGTTGATGGTTGCATAGGGATCTGAGATGACACCATCTGTATCAGCCACCAGGATGGACTGGTCCACCAGTGGATAACGATCCCTGAGCACCTGCTGAATGGTGGGCAAGTCCCATTCGTTCATGTAGTACAAGCGGCCTGATGACCAATAGACGTCATAGACCGATTCATCTTCCAAGTCCCTGAGCACCACCTTTTCCAGACCCATTATGCTTGCTCCTTCACGTTGTCCAAGGCCCGTTCAGCCGCCAGGGCCTCGCTCAACAGTTGCAGGCTGCGGTTGTCACGCACCACATACCACTGCTCATCCATGCCCATGATGTACATGTACTCTATCCAGGAGTCGCCCCACTGTTCCAGGAACTCGTCAAAGTTGTTGGCAGTCAGGCACTCGGTTTCTTGGTCAAAGAACCGGGTGTCCGGAATGGTGGCACCCAGGCTGCTGACGTTGCCACAGGCAATGAGTTCGCTAGCGCCCACACGGCCGTAGTTCTCCAGCAGCGTGGCACCCACACCGCCCAGATACGAATCCCAGTGCACATAAATGCTCTTGCAGACATCACCGTACATGACCCCAATTACGCCGCGAGTTGCCATCTTGTTTCCTTTTGTTGTGTTGATGTCGTATTATAACAGGGGGCGGGCCCCCTGTCAAGACTTATTCGTTGGTGGCGCTCACACCGTCGTCTAGGTCAATCTCCTGGTTCTCTTCATTCTCAGCCTCTTCTCGTGCCCACTCCTCCATCATGTCGCTGATGCAGAAGCGTTCGTCAATCTCGGGCATCTGTTCACGGATCTCATCCGGTGTCATGTCTGTGTATTCACAGTAGTCGTCACCGAACTCATTGGTCCAGACCCCGCAGAAGGCCATGCCGGGTTCAAAGTAATAGGCTTCAATCTCAAAGCCCAGGGCCTCCAGTTGCTCAAAGGCCGCAATGGGTGGTGCCCAGGCGCTGTCAAAAGCCAGTTCGACCTCATTGGGCGAGTCCTGCTCGATGAACTCGCCATCGCCACCCACATCCCACTTGGTGCCCCAGTTGGTCAGACAGAAGGTGTACCAGTCGGCGAAACCAAACTTCTCTGCATTGGCTGTACGCTGGGCCGCCAGGACCTCGTCCTGGGTGCCCGGGCTGGCCTGGGTGTCCATGAGTTCCTGTGGAACAGGAATGAACTCGTTCAGCAAGCGACCCTGTTGGTAGGCCCGGACAGCACGATCAATCATCACAGGGTCTGTGTGGGTCAGGGTCACTCGATTGTTGCACCAGTTAGGAATTTTAGTTCTCCTTGCGTTGTTGATGAATGTAGTATAGCACACTGACCCAGATTGTCAAGCAATCTTTTAAACTTCGAAACCTTCTTCCACCAGTTCCTGCACCGCTGAGTTGAACTCGCTCTCCCAGTCCCACACGGCATTGGCCACTCGAATGTCCTTGTGTCGTCGGCGTAGGTTGGTGCCCTTCTGATAGATCAGCCAGATGTGATCCTCGCAGTAGTTGCGGGTGGGCATGGCCGGTCGAGTGCAGGTGCAAGACAGTCCGTGTGGGCCGATCCAGGTGCAAGGGTTGTTCATTCTTGTTCTTCTTCAGTTGAGTTGAGGATGGCACTGACATCAGCCTGTTGCTCAGGTGTCAGTCCCGCGTAGATGGCCATGCCTTGTGCAATGCCCTGTTGCCAGGCCAAGTACTCCAGGACCAGGGTCATGGCCAGGATGCTGCACAAGGCCCAGAAGTGATCTCCTTCTAGTTCTGCGCCCAGCCACCACAGCACCAGGGCCTGGGCGGTGAGCGCCACCAGGCGCTCCACCCAGGTGGCGTAGAGCAGTTGTTTGATCATGAACGTCGCATGCACGTGGTCTTGGCCATGGCCTGCCAATTGGTGGGGAAGCTCTTGCGCAGGTCGGCTAATTTTAAAACCATGCGCAGGCTCAGCTCACGCAGTCGATCCTGGTTGACTTCCACGAACTCCACCAGCTCGTCACGCACCAGGTCCGGCTGACTGAACTCGTACTTCTCCAGCATGCCATCGTTGATGATCTGCCGGATGCGCAGGATCTTCTCGCGGGTGGTGTCCATCTGCAGGTCAATGTAGTGGCAGCGCGACTCCAGTGCATCCAGGTGGTCCTTGAGCTTCTTGCTGCGAACGTGCTCAAACTTGATGTTGGTGATGAAGATGGCACCTGCACAGAACTCAAAGCGGTCAGGAATACCCTCGGCGCGCAGGATGCGGCTGTCGGTGTTCCAGCTGATGAAGCGGCGGCTGCTGCTGTCCAGTGCACCCTTGAGGATGTTCAGGCTCAGGTCCTCCATCAGGATGCTGTCGCAGTCGTCGAACACCACCACGTTGCCAGCCTTGCTGAACTCGTAGAGTTTGGCGTAGAGTCCAATGCTGCTCATGGCGCCCTTGACAATCTCGTACTTGGGCTTGCGTTCTGCCAACTTGTTGAACAAGTCGTCCTTCTCCAGCACAGCCTCCACGCCGTAGCTCTTGCCCACGCCCGGTGGACCACTCACAATCATGGCCCTGACGTGGCCTTCTTTGACTGCCTTGGTCATGTCAGTCAGGATGTCGAAGCGCTCGCGCAGTCGATTGATGATGTCCTCATCGCTCTCCAGTGCCACTTCCTGTTCACGCCTTTTGATGGCGTCCGTGTCAAATTCCAGTACGGTGCTGGTGCCTTTGCTGGGGTTCTTCATTGCTGCCTTTGCCATGTTAGTGTCGCCTTTCGTTGTGTGTAAGTCTGCATTATAACGCATTCGTTTGGAATGTCAAGCAAAATCTTCTGCTTCTGGCCAGAGCCTGTCCACCTGCGCGTCATCAAACGCATCCCAGTCCATGGGCTCATCGCCGTGGGGGTCCTGGGCCACCCAGAGCTCCTGCTGCCTGTGGTACTCCATCTCTTCCAGGATGGTCAGGATCTCTTCCTGGCCGCAGCCCTGGGTCGTCAGGTATTGGGTCACCGTCATTTGCCTCTCCTGTTGTTGCGTCGTCATGTGTGTATTATAGCGCAGGGTGCTGGTGTTGTCAAGCACCCTGCCACCATGTCAGGTGGGATGAACTTCAGGCAAGTCCTGCCAGCGCAGGGCAGGCAGATTGCCCAGGGGTGCAATCACGCGCACGTATTCATAGGTAGTGCCCGTGAGCGTCAACTTATTCGTCACGCCCAGCCGTGCAAACTCTGCCTGCAACAGGTCAAACAATGCCTGTGCCCCACCCGTGCCATAAAAACTCCACACCACGCTGCGTCGTGCGTCGTCGTAGTTGCTGGTCTTGTCCGTCCAAGTGTGGAAGGGCTTGTCCGTTGCCTTCAATGCAATTGCCCGTACCTGCCGTGTGTTCAGTTCCATTTGCTGCTCCTTTGCGTTGTCCATGTGTGTATTATAACAGCATGACACAAATTGTCAAGCACCTACACCAAAAAACCCAGCCAGTTCTGCCTCCACGTAGTCACGAGCCAGGCGCAGCTCGTTGTCAAAGTCCAGGCCCTTCACGCGGCAATAGTGCAGGACATCAGCCAGGATCTCGGCTGGCACATCAGTGTCGCAGTGGACCAGGAACTTGCTCTCCACCCGATCCACTGCCGCTGCTACGAATTCATTCATGTGTTGCTCCTTTGCGTTGTCCATGTGTGTATTATAACATCATGGCACCAATTGTCAAGTGATCAACCCAGCACGTAGGCCTTTTGTTCAGTGCTGGTCACCGAGCACTCAAAGGTCATCAGATCCCTGCCTGCATAATCTTCCTGGATGTCAATGAATTTCACATCCTTCACCTGATGGAATTCTTGACATGCAGAGCACATGACTCGCATGGCCCGTCTAAAGTCATTCATCTGCTGCTCCTTTTGTGTCTTCATGTGTGTATTATACAGCGGCCAGGCGCACGGTGTCAAGAGGCTGATGCAGCATCTTGTGATCAAACTCGTGCATGATGGCGTAGGGTGCGTACTCGTAGTTGCCAGCGGCATCATGACCCCATTCCATGGCGCAGCGGCCCAGGAAGCAGCGGCTGCTACGAGTCCAGCCGGCGTTGCGGTTGCTCACGCGCATGCCAATCAGCGCACCCCGGTAGGTGGCATAGGTGCGGATGGCTTCTTGCCGTCCCTTCTGGTTGCGATTGATCAGTACGTAGGCCATGCTCTGCTTCCCTGGTTGCGTTGTGATGAATGTATTATAGCAGGAGTTCAGGCGTTGTCAACCAGTTGTTGAACAAAGGCCGGCGGGTGCTGGTACAGGAAGGCCGGCAGGTCCGTGCCGTAGATGCGATGGAACATGTCATGGGCGTGATCCTGATTCTCCGCCCCCACGGTGATGATCCGATGGCCACCATCGTGGAGGATCATGCAGAACTGGTAGTCAGTCATATCTGAACCTGGCGGGCAGCCGGGAACATGGCATATACTGTGAATGCTCGGGCACGGTGGCGCAGGGTATCCTGATGAAATCCATGCGGCCCACGATAGCGAATGCGGTAAACCGCACCGCTTGCCCGCAGACAGCGTCGTACCTCATCCAGTCGGTACATGGGTAACATACGAAAAACGTGAGTCCAGATGGTGGGCATGATGATCTCCTTACACTGCTTCAGTCAATGCCCGGTAGGTGCTCTCCACACGAGCCCGGTCGGCGCTGCGAGCCAGTTCATCTAGGAATCGGGCACGGTTGGCCTCAGTCACGTGATAGGTCAAGATCTGCACCAGCAGGCTCTCCATGTAGCCAGTGGCGTAGGCATGGCTGTCATGCAATTCGTACTGAGCCCGGACAAAGCCAGTCACGGTGTCTTGTACCAGGGCATGCCGTTCCAGGTCACGGGTCATAAGGTCTTTCTTCATGTGTCTTCCTTTGTGTGTTGCAATGTCAGTACTATAGCACAATGATCCAGATTGTCAAGCAAAGAAGGCTCTGACCATGCCTGCCAGGTAGATGATGACTAGCCCGGCATTGACCACGATCAGGCTGCGACTGCGCACCCGCCAGGCCCAGACGAGCCAGAGCAGGCTGCCGGCATTCAGGCACAGGACATTCCAGGGATCCAGGGCTGCCGCGGTGAGCATGGCTCCGGTCAGGGTCACGGCAGTGGCTGTCCACTGCAAAATGGGACTGTGATTCATCAGGATTCCAGGTTCAAGACGTCGACAATGCTCTAAAATGTTCTGTCATGCACACCGGCCCGTTTGAGGGGTTCCAGCTGCGACAGAGCGTCTTGGGGTCTTATAAATCAACAGGTTACGTCGGTTTTTACGGGCGCGTCGTCTTCACCGAAGAGTTTCGCTAATTTCTTCTGGATGGCCAATTCCGTGGTGTCCACCAGATGCTCGGCACCACCTCGTCGCTGGGTTTCAGCCAGACTGGCCATCATGGCTGCGCGACTGGGGCAGGTCATGCTGCTCATGGTGTAGCAGGTGCGCTGGACCACAGGCCGGTCCCAGCTGGTCAACAGCGAGTAGCCACGATCCTTGTCTGCCGGGATCACGCGATAATAAAGTACTCCGCCTTTCATACAGGCTCCTTTTTAATAGTGGTGACGCGAGCCGACATAGTTGAAATTGCTCAACAGGGCCTCGTCTTCATCTTCATCCGGAACCAGGTCCATGATCTCGTCAAAGCCGTTGCACTCGCACATGTCGCGCACATCGTCTTCGCTCATGTACTTGAGCGCTGCCAGGACAATGTCACGGTCGCTGATCATGCCCTCGTCACGGAGGTCAATCAACTTGTTGGTAAACTTGCGCACATCGTAGTCCATGTCTGTTGCCTTTGCGTTGTTGATGAATGTAGTATAGCAGGATCAGTCTGCTTGTCAAGCCTTCTTCTTGGCCTCAGTGGTGTCCACCGAGCGGCCGCTGTAGGCCTTGCCTGCTGTATGGATCAGCCCAGTGCGGGTGAAGGTGATGACACCGCCGGTGCTGGATGGGATCTTGGTGCCGATTTTCGTGGTCATCATGTGAGCCTATTAATTACTTGCGAAAGGAGTTGAGCACGCTCTGGGCTTCTGCCAGGCTGATCACATGGTCTTGAGCCGTGACAATCATCAGGTCCTGGATGGCCTGGGCTTCAGCACCGTAGATGCGCAGTACTGCCTGCACCGTCAGGTCGTCGGGAGCCTCCCAGAGCAGGGTGGCGATCATGTGTTGCTTGGGTGTGTTCAGGATCAGTTCCATGGTGTTTCCTTTTCGTTGCGTCGATGAATGTATTATACAGGCCTTGCGGCCCGGTGTCAACAGTCTGGATCAAATGATTCCCACTCCTGGGCTTCATCCGGCTGCCCATCGTATTCTTCGTCGGCGCTCTCCAGGTCCTCAGCGCCCTCCAGGAACTCATCGCACAGTGCCTTCAGGTTGTGGAAGGCGCGCAACTCGTCACGCGACAGTCCCAGTTCCTTCAGGCTGTCCACCTGCGACATCATGCCCAGCAGCTGGCCCATGGCCAGGGTGGTGTTCTCAAAAGCACAGTAGCTCATGTTGGGGTAGTTGCTCATCTTGTTTCCCTTGTTTGTTGCAATGTCTGTACTATAACACCAGGTGGGGGCCGTGTCAACCCCCACCGCGCCTTCTTTTAGTCCATCCGACTGCCGGCGTAGGCCTCCACGCCCAGGCGAGTCCTGAGTTCCTGGGCCATGGCCTCAGCACCAACTTCTTTGGCAGTCAAAGCCTGCGTCATGTGGCCCGAGGGATTCCACATCTGGATGCCCGACTGCCCATACGTCTTCTTGAAGCCAGCCTTCATCAGGGCGCGGCCCACTCGACTGCGGCCATCGGTGTACACCGTGAGCCAGGCAAACCCGCAACAATCGCGGTCACCGTGGGCATCCAGGTATGCCTGGGTGGCCTTGCGAGCAGCCTGGCGGCCCGATTCCACTGCACGGATGATGATTTCTTCTTCAGTCATTTGGTTTCCCTTCTTTGTTGCAATGTCAGTACTATAACACAATGATTCAACTTGTCAAGCCTTATCTGGGGCTTTGCACACGGAAGTGGAAACACCTGGGCTCACGAGCTTCCAGCCGGGCCAACTGGCGCTCCGTGGCAAGGACATCCTCAATCTGACTGCGGATGCTGACCAGGGCACCGGGCCAGCTGTCACCGAACTGGCTGACCTCGCCATTGTGCTCGCTGATGCGTTCGTACAGCCCAGCCAGCACATCCGGGCTCAGTGCCTCACGAGCGTATCGGATGAACTGTTCCCGGTTCATGGTGTTCATACAGGCTCCCGGCCGGTCTTAAAAAGATCGCGCTCGTCCATGAGCAAGACCGAGCGCTCGGTGCTGAACAGCATCTGGGGCTGATCCAGTTGCAGAGTGTGTTGCACCTGCCCACCATACTTGACTCGGCTTTCCGTCACCAGGCCCGCCACGGTGTAGCCCAGGTACACTCCAGCCACTCGTTCGCCCGTTCTGTCCCATGCCATGATCATGTCCTTTTGCGTTGTTCGTGCCGTAGTATAGCATCAGAGTGTGGCGGTGTCAAGTGGTACATCCAACAGCACCACAGCCACCTCCCAGGTCTTCTTGATGCGCAGGATGCGACGCAGGATGCGTGCAGCCGCCTCCTGCGCCTGGAAGGAATTGGGCGCCTGCACATCGAATGTCTTGCCCTTGTAGTAGGCTCGGTAGTTTCTCATGTTCAATCCAGTGTGTTGTCAAGGTCTGTCAGGGTCAGTCGGCCACGCCGGTCAGGCGACACTTGGTCCACCTCGGCAGCCTCGATGGCGCTGGGCCAAGGCGGCGCGTCGTCGGCTGGCCACACCAGGTTGTCCAGGGCTGCCTGGGCCACGCTCCAGGCCTCGGAGTCATCGTCAGCCTCCACGATCATGGTCACCAGCACTTGAAATTTTGCCATCGTTCCTTCTCCTTGTGTTACGTTGATGCTTGTATTATAGCAGGTCGCGATAGGAAGTCGAGTCCAGGCCCATCTGCTGGCCCAGTTGGAATGCCGCATGCAGAGCACCACGGATCTCATCCACATGCACATCGTGGAAGTCCAGGCTGTCCCGGCCCCGGGCCTGCAGAGTGCTGATGCTCAGGTGTTCATGGGCGATCCACTGGATCAGGATGTCCAGCTCCCGCTGTTGGGTATCAGAAGTCATAGAAGCAGACTCCTTGTGCGCCAAAACCCAGTGCATCGTACACGCATTCGCGCACGGCGGTGTCCAGGGTCTCCTCACAGCCGGGCTTCTTACTCAGCACCTGCAGTTGGAACTGCACCTCGGGCCAGGTCCAGGCCAGGCGTCGTGCCACCGCCACCAGGTCAGCCACTGCCCGATCGCCAGCCGGCGTGTACATGGCAAAACGGTCTCGCTTCATCTGCATCTCCTTGGTTGTCATCATGAGTGTAGTATAGCAGGATTCATCAACAAGTCAAGCCGGTGGCGCAGGATGTATCCGGCATCCAGACGGGTGGCCAGCCACCGGCTCAGCCCCCGGTCATCGTCCTGCAGGAGGCCGGCCGGCCAGCCGGTCCAGCCATCAGGCCTCAGCACGTTCGTTCTCCAGGATCATTTCTGCAATGGTGTTCACCACCACCTGCACGGCAGTCATCACCGCCGCCGTCTCACCCGTGGCTCTGGCCACTGCATGGGCGTACTCCATGGCCTCGTCGTAGCTCTTACGGCTGCCGAACATGCCGTGACGGATGCTTTTTGCCAGTTGTTCGTTGGTCATCTTCATCTCCTCGTTTGTTGCAATGTCAGTACTATAGCACAATTCATCAGATTGTCAAGCCACCCTGGATTAAAATCCCAAGACGTCGCTCTCCACCTGGCCCGACTCCAGGGCCTGCCGCTGGATTTCACTCAGCAGGTCCAGCAGAAGATCGCATTGTCGGCGCTCCCAGGGTGTGCTCTGGTGGTCGGTGGCGTTGAACAGCCAGATCTTCTGATCCCGGATGTCGCGCCAGTTGATGTCTAGATCAAATTCCATCGTGTGCTCCTTGCGTTGATGTCGTATTATAGCAGCGGTCAGCAGACTGTCAAGACATTTTTCAGGTCTGATGAGCACTGCCCTATGCGGACGGTGACCCTGACAATGTCCGGATGGGTCAGGATGCCAGTGGTGTTCATGAAGTATTCGCGCTCCACCAGGCTGTCGAAGTTCCGGTGCCACTCGTGATCGTTGCGGAACACCCAGCTGAGTTGGAAATACATGATGTCTTTCGTTGTTGCAATGTCAGTACTATAGCACACGACGAGAGATTGTCAACAACAGAAGAAAGACCCTACCTTGGGCCGGGTGAATGATTGACGACAGGAGTCAGACCGCTATAATACAGTCACAACAACAAGAAGACACCACCGTGCGTTCGAACAGGCAGTCTGGGGATGGACGGCGAGGGTGGGCGTGTATACGAGATACTCCAGGAGATAATATACCTCCGGAGTATAGTCGAGTTCAATCCTGCGTGAGGTATAAGACGGCCATGTAGAATATGAACATGATGAGAAAGTATAATGCGATCATAATTATTGCTCCTGTGTGTTAAGTATTTACCATGATACTCCAAATACATACACATAATACATACTCATAATACATACTCATAATACATACTCAATACTATTATGTGAGATACTGCCAGGCAGATACTCATAATACATACTCCGACCAGTATGTGATGATACTCCCGGCGAGATACTCAATACTATTATGTGGAGATACTCCTGGACATACTCAGATACTGTCAGGCAGATACTCTTAACTAGTATCAGGAGATACTCTTAACTAGTATCAGGAGATACTCCGGGGAGTATCCAAAACAGGTCGCTCTCCAGTGATGGGATGAGTATGTGGAGGTATCGCGGAGATAATCTGTGGTGCCCGGGACCGGACTCGAACCGGTACAGCTTGCGCCGAGGGATTTTAAGTCCCTTGTGTCTACCATTTCACCACCCGGGCAGAGTGTGAGTGCCACCTTGCA
>Ga0114973_10001106_pt1 | contig 20273 bp, 23 predicted proteins | sample M_140807_MF_Meta_FD_87025 | JGI IMG/M metagenome (GOLD analysis project Ga0114973, IMG submission 87025) | Freshwater microbial communities from Lake Montjoie, Canada to study carbon cycling - M_140807_MF_MetaG | ecosystem: Environmental > Aquatic > Freshwater > Lake | place: Lake Montjoie...
GTATTTTATAACAGCGCGTATTATAATTTACATCCATTATAGCAATGTAATATAATATAATATAATATAATACAACAATTATATTATATTCAAAAATTATTTATTATTTATTTTTTATTTTTCAAAGGAGTAAACGTTTGCGTTTTATATTCAATAAACGCCCACATTATAATATTGAATATACATACGCTTCTAATGAAATTACTTTGATTTCGAGAAAATATCAATATCAAATTTAAAATAATCAAACAATTAATAAAAGATATAAAATATTTATTATCATTATACAATTTCCTTTTATATGGCACATATTTAGGATTTGATCCTAATACGTAATTTGGCTCTATTAATTTTTTATCGAAGTAATTTATTATACACTCATATTTAAAAATTAATTTTAATACTATTAATAATGAAATATACATCGCATAATAAATATCATATTTTTTTGGCATTATAAATACGTAAAGGCATAAAAAAAATTCACACAACATGTGGCTGACGTAACTTAGCATTAAATATGTATTTTTATATTCCGTCTTCATATATAATACGGCAATATAATAAAAGTCAACATATTTTTACTTTCTATTTTTACTTTTTACTTTTATCGATTTATTCAAAATTATGAGATTGTATATTTTTACTATAAATACTATAACAATCAAAATTATAACAAAAAATAATATTTTTGAAAATATATATAATATAGAATACCCTGGTTCTACGTTTTGATCCATATTCAAAAGTTTTAAAAATATTTTGCCGGATTGTTTTGTGTAACGTACTATAAAATTGTCATCAACTCCCCACGAATTCGAATTTTCGGTATCAGGAAACAATTGGTAGCATAATGGTATATAATATGTATATCGATGATTCAACCAAATTCCTAAATCATCCCAATCTGTCATATTTTCTTGTTTATGATTCAATATGATATCTTTCATTTTACTATTGTAAATAACCGCATGTGCGCCTCCAGACAATATTGGTCTATAGTTATAATAATCATATGGAATTTGTAACATTGGCGCACAACCTAACAAATAATAATACGGCTTGTAATTATTATTTTTTAAAAATGATATAATATTATTTTTATGAAAATGTTCTTTTATTTTTGTACTAAAAATAAAATCATCTTCTAATACCAAAATATTACCATAATTCATTTTTTTAGAATGTTTTAAAATTTGTAAATTTACATCAATTAAATCCGATACGCTATTTTGTATAAATTCAGATTTTACACATTTTTTAAATCCGTCATTGTATACAATATAAATAATTTTTGTTGGTTGATACTCTTGTAGTTGTTCTTGGATACTGTTGATACGACCATTATCTTTTAAATGAATTATATACGTTGCTTCAACAATATCTTCAAAAAACCCATTGTTATTTGTAATTTTTTTAAAAGTATAGCAGTGTAAATTTTCCTCCATATATTATATTATATATACAAATATATATTTACATTCGCAAAATTTTTCTATTTTTATACGTAATATACAAAATAAATAAAATTGTGATTATCCCAATTAACATATTTATTTCGTCGTGTATTCTAATTATTTTATAGTCTTCGTATATTTTTTTTAGAATATCATAACTGTTTTTTCCTAACGTATTTGTAATTATATCTTTTGTATTATAACCTACAGCGTTATTTAAAAAAATATAAAAATACCTCATAATAATAAATACAAAAATTATTAAAAATATATTTACCAATTTACTTCTATATCCCGCTATAATAATAGACATAGTTAAAAAAAACGAAAATACTGTATCTCCTATTTTACTATAATCAATTGAACTTGTAGTATTTTTATTCATACTGCCTGCTAATTCTTTAAAATCATCTAATGTAGTAGTATCACCACAAGTATAATTTTTATAATGAATATATTTATAGAAATAAGATATAGGGCATTCATGATAGCATAATAGCCAAGACAACTGTACGCAACTCAAAAATATAAAATAAAAATAGTCATATAATACATTACTAGGGAAGATAAATGCGTAAAATGAATAACAAAATGCTAGTGACAAATGAATTATAGCTATTATTTTGCCTATCATATATACATTATATTTATATATTATTTATATATTATTTACAACTGGGATTTGTGATAAAAATAAGTAAAATATAACCATAATATTATAGCACCAACGCATATATAAGGAATATCATTTTTCTTATTTCTAAATATAACAATACCCAAAGTTCCCAAAATTAAAATAGCCTTTAAAAGAATCGTAATTTTATTATGATAAATTTTATAATGAGGTATCCATTTAGGGTTGTCTCCTAATTTATAGTTTGGATTTATTAATGTTTTTTCATAATAGCTTACAATACATTCATTCTTCAGTAACCCCCAATGTATAGTTTGTAAAAAAACAAAACCACAATAATAAATATCATACATTGGATTAAATAAAAATATATATGACATACAAAATGCGTCAATAAAAAAATGAATTAATTGTACTATTGCTAATAATACATTTGGTTCTGACATATATATATTCTTTTAAAAAAGTATAATATAATTTTTTGATTATATAAATTATATTATATTATCTACCGGTCCAGATCTTTACTATTGGCGACGGTATTCGTTTTTTAGAAAGATCATATTTATATTGTTCATAAGTATATCCCCATTTTTGATATTTAAAAATATTTCCGAATAACGATTTCTTTTTACGTATTCTTTTAGATTCAATAAAAAATAAGCATCCCATTATTCTCTCTAAACAACACCTGTCTTTTCTGCAGGTAACTGCTGTTATCATATTACATATATTATATTTTGCGTTGATATAATTAAGAAATCTTAAATTTACATATGATTGTACTCCAAACATCCCGATCCATTTCAAATTTTTCATTCCGAGTATTTTATCAGTTGAACTTAATGATTTTTTTATAAATAGATTATTATTTAAAAAATTGGTTATTCTCAATGAATTATCAACATTTTCTTTATCAGATTCAAAATGCCACAAAGGTAAAGCTTGAACTCCATTTTGTTTAAATGATTCAAAATTTATTCTTCTATGAAAAAACACGCTGTCGTGAATTATTACAGCATTTTCAAAAAATCGCCTTTTTAAAAAATAATAGTACGGTAATAACTCTCCTCTTCCCGGAAATTGAGATTGAATAACCTCTATATTTTTGTAATTATAATCAGCTTTTACAAATTTTTGTATACTATTATCATCAATGATTACTATTTTTCTAAAAGGGTAAAAACGTCTTATACAAATTACACAATTATTCCAATACCGATTAGTCTTTTCAGAATTAACGTGACGAGAAATTATAAAACCATAGTCATTGTTTATATTTTTATTATTAGTAGTATTATCTGTATTATCTGTATTTTCAAAATTATCTGTATTTTCAAAATTATCAATATTATCTGTATTTTCAAAATTATCAATATTATCAATATTATCTATATTATCTATATTTTCAAAATTATCAAAATTATCAATATTATCAAAATTATCTATATTATCTATATTATCTATATTATCTATATTATCTGTATTTTCATTATTAGTCATATTATATTTTATAATAAAAAAATATATTATTTTTTACCAAATATATGAGTTTTATTTATATATAACTAGGTATGTTATCTATATTTATTACGTCATTTGGAACGTCATCTTTAAAATTACAAAATTCTTTAAATTCAGGTCTATTTAATTGAGCTTGAGGAGTATGATTGTGTACACACCTTGATATCATTTTATATAATTTAAAATCAGGATATCTATCAGCTCCATTATTTTTATATAACATATTCATTCCATTATCATCTAGACACCATTCAACTACCAGCCTTTTAATTGGATCACATTTGCTGATATCTTTCACTTCTTCAATATCTTCGACAAGATAATCAAAAATAGAGCAAGCTAATCGACAAATATCAAAACTAAAATTTGGTTCTAATCTAGGTTTTTTTTCATTAAAATACGGTTCTATATTGTATTGAGTAGCCGCATCATTTCCCATTTTAAAACTATCACTACAAAATATTTTTCCATTAAATTTGTATATACTTCTTCCAAAATCTATTATTTTGAATATTCTTCCAAACGTAGGAACCTTATAATACTTTTTGTTGTAACAGTAATAAATATATTTTTTATTTGTAGAATTATACATTACATTATTCGTGTGAAGGTCATTGTGCGTAAAAGCAAACGCTTTTTGATAAGTAATTAGTATCATTATTATTTGCATAAAAGCTGAATACCATTCACTAGGCGTTAGATCATTGTTTAGAATGAGATTGTCAAATGTATCTTCGCAATTTTCCATACATATTAATTGAATAGGGAATTTTGGTATCGTAGCCATTATTTGTTCTTCTTCATAATCATCGTCTTCTCCACTATCGTCTGCGTCATATTCAATTTCTTCTAATTCATTGACATAATCATTTGTAGTTTTATCTTCAGCATCATCATCGCTTCCATTAATGGAAACCACGTCACAACAATTTTCGCAATTACTATTTTCATTATTTTCATTATTTTCATTATTTTCACTATTTTCACTAGACGTATGAGACGTTCTAGATGAACAAGTGGATCCCGATTTAATCGTCGTAGTTTTTTCGTTTGAGCCAATTTGTGTCGTATTTGTTATATCAACCAAATCTAACGTCATATTCTTTAAATCATTCAAATCTATATGATTTTCTTTAATCGTATCATTATCATAAAACATATTTTCATATATTTCATTATTAATAGACGTAACAGAAATAGCCGATTTATTTGTTACATTGTGGTCAATTTTAATAGGTTCCAGTTTTTTTTCTCCATGTGAAAATAAATGTTCATAATCATCCACCTTGAAAAGTAGATCTTTGTTTTTATTAAAAAAGGATGAATTTACCAAATATTCTAAATCGTCAAATATATTTAGTTTGTAATTATTTTTCACTGCTAAAAAGGAACCATAATAATCTAATCCATGCGCAAAATTATTCGCATATATTAGATTACTCGATAAAAATAAAAAAAAACCATCTACATAAGCGCAATTATTAACGTCTAAAAACTTACTATTACATGTTGTTTCGTCGGAATCTATTTTTGGCAATTTGAATAAATTCTTATCATTCACGTTGTATTTTCCTATTAAATACTTATATGGATCTAATAAAGGCGCCATTTTAAAAAAAATATCTTTATCCTTCGTTTTTTGTGTATCTACATTTTTAATTTTACAATGAAATATATTTGACTCTTCTTCTGTTTGTTCTTTAATGCTAGAGATATACCATTTATGGTTCAAGTTTTTATTGTTGTAATTGGTTTCTGTTAAAGAAAAAAATCGTTGATATATCGGAATATAATTTTGTGTTTTAGAGAGAAAAAGAAGTTTCGAATCTTCTAAACTTTTGAAAAGTTCTTGATTTTTTCTTTTTTGATAATTTATGTTAATCATCATTAGCTAATTAATATATAAATTATGTATAATTTTAACTTATTATTTATGAAAAAGTATTAAATTTTAATTTTATATTGCGCGTATTTTTTGGTAATTTTTATTTCCATTTTTATTAAAATGACATTAGAGCTTAAGAAATTTGACATGAAAAGTATTAGTTTTAAACCGAATGAAAATAAAGGACCCGTCGTCGTCTTAATTGGGAAGCGTGATACCGGCAAATCCTTTTTAGTTAGAGATTTATTATTTTATCAACAAGATATTCCTATCGGCACCGTTATATCCGGCACAGAAGAAGGTAACGGATTTTACGGCAAAATGGTGCCCAAATTATTCGTCCACAATGAATATAATACAGCCATTATTGAAAACATTTTGAAACGACAACGCACTGTTTTGAAACAAATTAAAAAGGAAATAGAAACCTATAAAAAAAGCACAATTGACCCGAGAGCCTTTGTTATTCTCGATGATTGTTTGTATGACAATACATGGTCTAGAGATAAGCTCATGCGTCTCCTCTTCATGAACGGCAGACACTGGAAGGTAATGTTGATCATCACAATGCAATATCCATTAGGAATTCCTCCAACCCTTAGAACGAATATAGATTATGTTTTTATTTTGAGAGAAAATTACATTGCCAATAGAAGAAGAATATATGAAAATTATGCTGGAATGTTCCCCACTTTTGAGTCTTTTTGTCAGGTAATGGATCAATGTACTGAAAATTTTGAGTGTTTGGTCATAAATAACAACTCAAAATCAAATAAACTACAAGATCAGGTCTTTTGGTATAAGGCAGATGCTCATAATGACTTCAGATTGGGGTCAAAAGAGTTCTGGGAATTGTCAAAAGGATACAATTCAGACGATGATGTGGAAAAATATGACCCAGGAGCAGTGAAAAAACGCGGTGCTGGACCCAAAATTAGCGTGAAAAAGGCAAATAAATGGTAAAATCTTGCTTTCCGGATAAGACAAGCGCTTTTTACTTTTATAAAAACCGATTCCAAAATATAAAAGCAGTTTAAACGATTTAAAGAATATCTTATTATAAATAGTATAATAAGATGCAACAACAACAACTAAACATCGTTCAATTAATTGAAAATAACCCAATAACAAAGCTTTCGTCTAGATACAATAACAAATTATTAAACAAAATAAAAGCAAATTTTACAGGATTTGAACAACAATTGTTTGTAAGTAGTTTTTATTGCTTTTTAAACTACGATAAAAATATAGATTTTGTTATTGATTTAGATGACGTATGGAAATGGTTAGGATTTAGCCAAAAAGCAAAGGCTTTTTCTTTGTTAGAAAAAAATTTTCAGAATGACGTAGATTATACAAATGTAACTAGTCCTGAAGGTAAAGCGGTTTTAGTTAAACAAAATGGAGGACAAAATATTAAAAAAATATTTTTAACAATCAAATGTTTCAAGTCATTGTGTTTAAAAGCACAAACAAAAAAGGCTTCTGAAATACACGAATATTATATGAAATTAGAAGAAACGTTACAAGAAATAGTAGAAGAAGAAAGCAACGAACTAAAACTTCAATTAGAAAATAAAGATAAACAGTTAAAAGAAAAAGATGAGGAAAATAAGTTGTTAACGAATGAACTGGAAAAAACCGAATTAATCCCAAATATTTATATTTATAATATTGATACAACAAAAAAAAATCCTGAACTAAAAATTGGCTTTTCAAAAAACGTTCATAATAGAATCAAACCATATAAACAAGTTTGCAAATATGGCAAAATAGAATTGTCTATACCAGTACCCTTTTTAGATATTAAAATTGTAGAAAGTTATATTCATTTACTATTATCTCAGTTTAAAGTAAAGGATGAGGTTTTTCAATTAGACGTTGAAGAGGCGAAATTAATTATATTAAATATAATTAATCATATAAATATCATAAATATATCAAACGTATCTGACCGTCAATTAAAATTATCTAAATGTTATGAGAACCAAGTCCAAATTTTGAACAATCAAACCGAGTTTCATACGAAAATATCTACAAATGAAATATCCACACAAACAGATTTTAATGAAGATGAACCATTATCTAAACCACTTATTTTTCAAGACAACCAATTACATAATAATTTTAATGATTTCGTTGAAAAGTTTTGCGTTGTAAGAAGCGACGTTGAAGTTAATTCAAAAGACATAATTGGAAAATATAGACTTTGGAGTAAAAATACAAAAAAAGAAGTTACTATTGCTTTTAAAAATTTTTTAGATACAAAATTTAAATATTGTAGACTTCAAAACCAAGATAAAAATCAAGTTGTAAATGGATATTCTGGAATTAAACTTAAGGACATTGAATACAAAAAATCTCTTTGTAAAACAGATGCTGAAACTTTTATATTTGAAAAATGTCTTTTTACGCCAGGCGGTACAATTTTAAAAAATACATTATTAGACGAATATGTTACATGGAAAAAAAATATTGGGAAAAATATTAATAATAATGAAATGGAAGAAATCATAAATTATTTAAAACCAAATGAAAATGTTTTGTATTCTACTGTGTGGACTTCTCAAGGAAGCGGTCAAGGGTATTATGGAATTATATTAAAATGTGAAGTAAAAGAATATAAAAAACCTTCAACTACTTCTAAAAAAGTATACAAGAGAGAAACTAAAACAAACGAATTGTTGGGAACATGGGACACGATTGCTAAAGCTGCAGAAAGTGAAAATATTTCAGCCGCAAAAATGAGTAGAAGTGTAAAAAACAAAACTGTTTACAATGATGATTACTATTATAGTGATCAATAAATTCAATTTTATGCTTTCTATTAGGATTTTTGAAATGTTAAAAGGCGTAATATGACGTAAAAAAATTGATTTTATTTATTATAAAATAAATAAAATTACAATACAGAATGAGTTTATTTACACGAAATTTGGATGAGTTATTGTTTTTAACAAAACAAAAAATTGATATTGTAAGAAATTTAAAAAAAAATTATAAGGAAAACGTTCATTACATTATTGATAAAAATAAAAATAAAACCCAACATGGAGGACATAACAAGATAGAATTTTATCTAACAGAAGAAGCATTTGAACTATTGAAAAACTCTTATAATTTGAGAAACAGATATATCGTAAATGTCTCGGACAATGTAAAACAAATTAATGCAATATGTATGTGCATTGAAAACCAAACAATAGGATTTATTGAAAATTCATTTAAAGATATTTTAAATTTAAAAAGACAATTTATGATTGGCAAATATAGAGCAGATTTGTATTTTATAGATTATAAATTAGTAATTGAATGTGATGAATTTAACCACTGCGATAGAGATCCTCAGGAAGAAAAAATGAGAGAGGATTATATATTATCGTTAGGAAATAAAATAATTAGATTCAATCCTAACGAAGAAGGATTTGATTTATCTAATGTTTTGAGAGAAATTAATAAAGCTTTATTTTCAAAAAAGTAATTATTTTACAAAATTTTTCATATAAAATATTATTAACTTTAATTATATTTTATATTATACAAAACTCAATAACTTTTTAATCAACTCTTTCCATGGAATCTTCAGAATTTGATGGTTTCTTTGTGGCAAAAGGTCCACTAATTAATAAACTTTGACCGTGATCCGTCTCACCAATGACAACATTTTCGCTCTCAAATAATTCCTTGCGAATATCCGCTGCCGAAATAGTATCCACATTTTTCCCTTGAAATGATATCTCTTGACTGTTTACGTTGTTAATTCCAACCAAGTTACCATCTTTGTCGATTGTTTGCGTCAAGGTATTTCCACTCTTTTCAGCATGTTTAATATTTTCTTCAATTGCTTTTTGTTTGGTGTCTTTAACGCGCTGATCAAAAGCATTTTTAGCGTTGGCTTCATTTTTCGTCTTTTCATGCATCAATTGGTTAAGCTCTTCTTCCATATACTCAACTCTTCCAGTCTTGTAAGCTTCAGGTTCCCAAGGCATCCACATGCCAACTGGTCCCACAAAAACGTCATGGTTTTGATCAATTTCTCGCAACATTTTACATCTAAGCTCAGCCTCTTCCATAGTAGGATAACTACCACGGATCTTTAGGCCTCTAACGCTTGTTTGAAAATTATTTGCGATTCCAAATTTTTTCTCCAATTCCTCTTCATTGTTATCCAAAAAGGTTTTGTAATCATCATCCATAGAGGAATTAGCTAAAGCCTCCTTTTCTTCCTTAACAAATTCTTTAAAATCATTTGTAATATCATCAAACGATAACGTGTACTTATAAGATACAAAATTTAAAAATTGAACAAACTTTTCCATTGATTTATTAAAATCCCACTTCTTTAAAAATTCTTCAAAAAAGAATATTTCTTTATTTTTTAATATTGTTTCGGGGGAAACAAAAGAAACGCATACGAATTTTTGTCCAGCTATAGTTTTATCTTCTTCCAATAAATCAACATATTTAGGATTATTTTTACCATTTACCTTTTTTTTTTCAAACCCCAAATTTTTTTTGGCCGAAATACTTTCTTTAGAACGATTCATTTAATTTATTTAGTTATATTGTTTTAAGTTTTTTATCGCAATATATATATTTTTTTTCTTATTAATATTTATAATGAACGGTTTAGTTAACGTTGGAGAACTTGTTAAGAGAATTATAAAGTATTTAGTTGAAGGTTTAATGGTCGCCATTGCTGCTTTCGCCATTCCTAAAAGATCTTTAAATGTTGAAGAAATTATATTGATTTCTTTAACCGCTGCCGCAACATTTAGTATTTTAGATACATATATTCCTAGTATGGGATCTACTGCTCGTTCTGGTGCTGGCTTCGGTATTGGCGCTAACTTGGTTAAATTTCCCGGAGGGTTCTAAAATCATTTATATACAAAATTAAATAATACATTATTTTGAAAAATGTATTATTCATAAAAGTATTTTAGAATTATATAGTTGGTATAAATTCCCAATCTAATTCTTCACATATTTGTTTCCATATTGTGTCTTGTTCCATTCTTTTCTCTCTATCTTTCAACATGGGAAAGTGTTGAAGATATTGAATTTCACCTAATAACTCGCATAATTTATAAGCAGTATAATAATAATTTAAAAAATTTACACGGTCGTCTGGGCAAGCCTTAGAGTAGGGCGCCTGTAATTCGATAAAAAGATTACACAGCGTTTCTTCTAATTCAGGACTCATTATAGGCGGTTTAATTCCTAATTTATCTTTAATAAATGGTATATGTTCATAATATTTATTATATCCTAATTTTTTTAAGATCTCTTTTGTTTTATGATTTGTAATTTGGGTTGTGTTGATTCTCTCTTTTTTAATTTGTAACTTTATGTTTTCAATCACCTCAATAGGTATTTGTGTTGTTTCTTTACCTTGAAATTGAGACAAAATTTCTTTAAAATGATTAATTCTTTTATAAGCGTAAAAGCATACTTCTTTGGGTGGTTCTTTATAGGACGGTTTTTCATTTTCAATAAGATAAGGTATATTTCTAGAACAAGAGTTACAAATTATAATTCCTTCATCTTCAAGCGGTATCATCTCTCCTTTAAAACAGTGTTGACAAACGTCTGTTTGATAAACAAATGAATTAATATCAAGAAATGTATCATCAATATTGGTGAGATATTTTTGAACTATATTGTTATTTTTTGTTTGATATATATTGTTATCACTTTCATCATTCTGTTTAATTTTAAAAAACGAATTCACTATATTATTTTTATTACAAGCTTTAGAATTTGATATGTTTGATATATTTTTTTTATTTTCAAAATAGTCAAATATGAATTTAGAATTATCCAAAAAATAATCCTTCTTTTTCTTTTTTAAGTCATTTATATTTTTGGTTATTTCATTCATTTTATCGCAAATATCTAGCTTTTCTTCTAACGATAATTCATTATTTACGTCTTCTAACTTCGTTTTTAAATCTTGTTTTTCTATCTTTAAATTGGGAATTATATCATCTTCATATTTAGAAAATTCATTCAAAAATTCTTTATGCTTACCGTCCAAAGTGATCGAAGACTTCTTATTGTACTTAATTTTTTTATTTGTTTTTGGTTTAAAATTTGGCATTGACTTAATTTAAATAAATGTAAGAATATTTATTTAATTAAAAATAAATATAAAATATATATTATATAGATTATAATATATAAAAAATAAAATGATTATTGTATATTTGTAATACATTATAAAAATTCTTATTTTTATATTTTTTTGGCACCATACGCTGTTTGCTTTAAAAATGTAAACTAGTTAAAACGGATTATTACTTTTCTAATAATTAAATAAATATGGATGTAAAAATAAATATAGAACATTTAGAAGAATATATTGAAAATGGTAATTTAAAAATAGATAGCATAACGTTTCAAAAAATGTTATTAATATATAACGCATTAAATGACGGATGGTGTATAAAAAAAAAAGAAAACTCATATGTATTTTCAAAAAATCACGAAGGGAAAAAGGAAGTATTAGAAGAATCATATTTATTAAAATTTATGAAAAATAACTTTGATATTAAAAAACTTATATCATAATAAATACAATTAAATTTTATTAAATACAAAAAAACTAAAATAAATTTTTTGTGTAATTTATTTTATTTATAATTAATTAATTTTAAATCTTTAAATTTTTTTTCTTTAGCATTAATATAAATATGGGAGGTGGATTAATGCAACTTGTTGCCTATGGCGCTCAGGACGTTTACCTTACTGGTAACCCTCAAATTACTTTTTGGAAAGTCACATACCGTAGATACACTAACTTTGCTATTGAATCAATTGAGCAAACTTTTAACGGTCAAGCCGATTTTGGACGCCGTGTCCAATGCGTGATTAGCAGAAACGGTGATTTAGCTTATCGCACTTATCTTCAGGTAACTCTTCCTGAAATTAATCAACTTATGGGTCTTGGAAACTATACAACTGGACAAAATACCGGAGTTTATGCTCGTTGGTTAGATTACCCCGGAGAACAACTTATTGCTCAAGTTGAAGTTGAAATTGGTGGTCAACGTATTGACCGTCAATATGGTGACTGGATGCACATTTGGAACCAACTTACAATGACTGGCGAACAACAACGCGGATACTGGAACATGATTGGAAACACAACACAACTTACATTCATTACTGATCCTTCCTTTTCTGACGTTGATGGTCCTTGCGACTCATTGGCTCCTCGTCAAGTGTGTGCCCCCCGTAACGCTCTTCCAGAGACAACTTTGTACATTCCTCTTCAATTTTGGTTCTGTACCAACCCAGGACTTGCTCTTCCTTTGATTGCTCTTCAATACCACGAAGTCAAGATTAACCTTGATATCCGCCCTATTGATGAGTGCTTGTGGGCAGTTACAACTTTGAACTGTAACGCAAATCCTTACAAAGGTGCCGCTGGACAATACAACGTTGGAACACCTGTTCCCGCCACAATTGCTTACAATCAATCTTTGGTTGCTGCTTCTTTGTACGTTGACTACGTCTTTTTGGATACTGACGAGCGTCGCAGAATGGCTCAAAATCCTCACGAGTATTTGATTACTCAACTCCAATTCACTGGAGATGAGTCTGTCGGTTCTTCTTCTAACAAGATTAAGCTTAACTTCAACCATCCAGTTAAGGAGCTTATATGGGTTGTTCAACCCGATCAAAACGTTGACTATTGCTCTTCTTTGACTTGCGATGCTCTTTTGTTCAAGGTCCTTGGAGCTCAACCTTTCAACTACACCGACGCAATTGACGCTCTTCCTAATGCCGTTCACGCTTTTGGCGGACCCGCAGCTCTTGCCCAAGACAGTCGCGCTTTCATTACAGCCAACGGTCTTTTCCAAGACGCCGGCGCTCTTGATTACATTCCCGAGCAATTCAATGCCGGATTCACTGGTTACTGGCACGGACCTTCCAATCCTTACAATGAGCCTAATCTTGGAGGACAACCAGTCCCCCTTACAACTTCTGGACTCGCTCAAGACGTCCTTGCTGGTCTTGTTCCTGATAACTCTTACCACAACGATAACTCTGGCGTCTCTGATGCTGGAACATTCGTTCTCACTGAGACCTCTTTGGACATGCATTGCTGGGGTCAAAACCCCGTTGTTACCGCTAAGCTTCAACTTAACGGCCAAGACCGCTTCTCTGAGCGTGAAGGAACTTACTTCTCTTGGGTTCAACCTTACCAAGCCCACACCAGAAACCCTGATGAAGGTATTAACGTTTATTCCTTTGCTCTTCGCCCTGAGGAACATCAACCCAGTGGCACATGTAACTTCTCGCGTATTGATAACGCCACACTCCAACTTGTGCTCTCAAATGCTACAGTTGAAGGAACAAAAACCGCAAAAGTGCGTGTTTATGCTACAAACTATAACGTTCTAAGAATTATGTCTGGCATTAAATCCTCCTGTGCCAAACAGTTGGCAGCCACATTAGATATTTGCTTCCTAATGTGGATAAACTGTGTAAAGCAAATATACATTCAAAAACATCAGAATGTATTATATAACCAGCTAGTCTTGGTTTGACTATATAGTCAAATGAAGGCAACATTTCTAAATTGCGGGAACATCCTAATAGCCTTTTCTACTACTTCATTATGTGAAAGCATTTTGAATACCCGGGGTAATGACCTAGGGCATAGTAATAACGAAAAGGATTGGACAATCTGCAGCCAAGCTCCTAATTGCGATAAAGCAAGCATATGGAGAAGGTCCAGAGACTATAATGGAATGGGTTTGAGAAAGCTAGCAACTTTCGATGATAACTTAAGGGATAGTCCAAGCTCAAATAGAAATATTTGAGCGCTGTATAGCTACTCAAGGGGAGGGTTAGCTTATAGCAACTAAGTAAACTGAAACGAATAATTTCAATTAAAAATAACTTAAAGATATTCATATTATATAAATTATAATATGAACTATATTCTTAAATACGATTATGATTCCACAAACAATTGCGGAATAATTTGTTTTAATGATAAAAAAGTATTAATAGATTTTAAAGATTTGTTTTCTATAATTAACTTTGAAAAAAATTTTATTTATTATACAGACGAAAAATTATATCCATATTATTTACGTCATAATCAAAAAATATCCTATTTAGATTACATTTTTAAATATGATGATTCAAATATAAAATATGAGTTTAAAAATAACAACCCTTTTGATCTGAGACGTCAAAATATTAATATTTATCACGAAAAACACAACGAAATTATTAGCAAATATAATGTTATAAATTATAGTTTAGGACATTATTATGAAACTGGGAAAGACGCATATGTAATTAAAAATCCATTATGGTTTATAAATAAATTTGATAAAAATTATATAATAATGTACTGTGAAACGAATACTATTATTAAAATGTGTCAAAAATCATTAGATAAAATACAAGAATTTGAAAGTTTTCAAAATGATGGTAAAAAAATCACTTTTTTTAAACATACAAACGGATACATATCTAGTTCTGTTAATTTATTTATCCATCAAATTATTACTGGCTGTTATGGCAATGGACAAGGAACGAAAAATATTAGCGTAGACCATATTGACAGAGATCCATTAAACAACTGTTGGGAAAATTTAAGAATCGCTACGCGCGAAGAACAAGAATCAAATTCAAAAGGGATTCTAGTCGGAACTAAACGTGCAAGAAAAACAAATGCTAAGCCTTTACCTGACGGAATAACTCATGATATGATGAAAAAATATGTTGTTTTTTATGAAGATTATGCGGATAAAGAGAAAAAAAGATTACGTCAATATTTCAAAATTGAAAAACACCCCAAATTAGATAAAATTTTAATTGGTTGTAAATCAAATAATATTTCAATTTTAGAAAAATTGAATCAAATTAATAAAATCGTAGATGATTTAGAAAAAGATATATATCCAACTAAAACAACTTAAATATAAGAGTTCATAATACAATATACAACGATGCTAACAGATGATATTAAAAATGATAATGAAAAACAATTACATAGATTTACAGCAACGCCTCCACATCCATCTTATATTGCTGGATTCATAGACGGCGATGGATGTATCTTTATAAGAAAAATCGCAGATGGATACCAATCAGGTATATCTATAACACAGTGTAGAACAAATATATTACAAATTGTTCGTTATCACTTTGGTGGAAGTATAACTTCATCAGCAAATAGAAATGATAAAACAGTAAATATTATAGGTGATAATAATTACTATGATAAATACACGCAAAGAAACCAATATAATTTAATAATTAGAAGTAATGAGTGCAATATCATATTAGATTATATAAAAAACAATATTGTAATAAAAAACGCGCAAATAAAATGTTTAAATGAATTTGTCGCGTTAGTAAATTTACAGAATAAAAAAGACGACAAAGAAGAATTATATAAAAAGTGTAGCGATTACAATAAAAAAAATCTATCTAATAATATAATTTTTGAAAAAATTACAATAGAATATATAGCAGGATTATTTGACGCGGAAGGTTGCTTTTATATTTGTTTAACAAAATTTTCAAGGTCGTATATTTCAATAACCCAAAAAAATTATCCTGATGTTTTAGTATATATTTGTACTTTATTAGGTTTTGGAAAAATTGATTGTGAAAATAAATTCAAAATCTATAAACAATCTGATTGCTTAAAATTTATTCAATTAATAAAAGAACATTTAATTGTCAAATATAATCAAGCGTGCGCGTTTGAAATATTTTTAACAACAACAGATGTAAAAATAAAAGAAGAAATGTATGTGATTTGTAATAGAGAAAAACACGAAATTGAACTATTCACGGATTTAAATAAAAACGAAAATGGTAAAGACGGCTATTTAGAAAAGGTAAGACTAACAGACATTAAAAAACAAGTTTGTAAAGAAATACAGTTAATATGTAAAGAAATACAGGTAAAACAAATTTACAAAGAGAAATCTGAAAAAATGAAAGGAGAAGGCAACCATAATTTTGGGAAAACCTTTTCAGAAGAAACCAAAAAAAAAATGTCTGCGTCTATACGTGAAGCAAAGGGGGGCGTAAGCGACGACATAATTATACAAGTTAGAAAATTAATTGGCGAAGGTCGTAAAAATACAGAGATACAAGAAATTCTTGCTTTACCCAAGCATACCATAACTAGAATAAAAAATGGGGAAATTGTTTGTAGAAATGAAGAAAAAAAGGAAAAACAACCTTTAACTCAAGTAGAAGTTAATTTATCAAAAAGAAAAATATTAGTTCATGAAATCATACTTGTAATTGAAAGATTGAATGAAAACTGGAAACCAACTCGTATTTTAGATTATTTAATAGACCGCAGAAATACAAATAATGAGGCAGAACCAAATAATCTTACCATTGATATTATTAAAAATATTAAAAGAAATTTAACAAATGGAAAACCAGTTATTTATGAATCTGAATTGCCAAAAGAAAGATATGAATATTATTTGACGCTTATTAACAATTTCGCTCAAAAATCTGTTTAAAATTATATTTATTATGTATAAAATGGATAACAAATATAAAGAAAAATTCATACAAATGAAAAAAGAAAGAAGAGAGAAAAAACGCACAAATAAGCGTTCTATTACTGGCGAAGAAGTTATTTTTATTTTTGAAAAAGTATTGGAGGGTTGGAAAACAATACGCATTTATAATACCATTATTCAAAATAATCCTAATTCGGCAGTAGATAAGAAAAAAACAGAAACAATTTCTACCGGTAATTGTAAAGTTTATCCATCTGAATTATCAAGTGATAGATTTGAATATTATAAAACTTTAAGAGAGAAAGCGTATGAATATCATAATACTTTGACTACTATAAATATTGGATAACCAATTTAGACTTACATTTCTATAACTATCTAAATAAGATGAACGATTCTGATACGGAAGAAAAAACAGAACAACAATATGCGTATGAGAGAGAACAAATAGAAAAAATGTTTCCCAACGCAAAATTTGAAATCGCAATAGATTTTGAAGAATTAGACGATGTTATAACAGACCTTTCAACAATTATCATTAAAAATACTTATGACTGTTATTGTTATTGTTATGATATGTGTAAAAGAAACGCGGATTATTTTTATATAACAGCAACAAATGGAGAAAAAATGACAAATAAATTTATTATTCAAGAACTAATAAAGCAAGGATTAAAGTTGAATTGTAACCATGTTTTTGTAGAAGGATTTTATAAATCAAAAGATAGTGATTGTCAATTTGAAATATGGATCGGCTCATAATTTTTCTCACATTATAATAAATGACAAAAACAAAAGTACCAATTCGTTACGTTCCAAAGAATCTAACGAAAAAAGACAAACAAAAACAAATTAAAATGTTACAAAAATCAAGAAAATTATATAAAAACAACAAATATTACACAAGAAAGAGCGTTTCTTCTTATAAAAATAAAAAGTCAAATCATATAATGGACGCTCGTAAAATATACAAAATAGATAAAATAACGCCTAACAAAGAACTATCGTTGAAAACAGGATGTTCTTTACAAGCCTTACGACAAATCGTAAAAAAAGGCGAAGGCGCGTATTATTCATCAGGATCACGCCCAAACCAAACACCACAATCTTGGGGTTTAGCAAGATTAGCTAGTTCCATCACTGCTGGCAAATCAGCCGCGGTTGACTACGATATTTTAAACAAAGGATGCGACCATAACAAAAAGGCATTCAAATTAGCAAACAAGGCAAAAAAGCAATATAAATTCGGACATTCAAAAACAAAAAAAATAAGTATTTAATAATATACTATGAATAAAGAATATTTAAAAGTTATACCATATACAGCAACGTCTTTATCTGTAGTGGGCAGATTTATATTTATGTTTCTTTTGTATAAAAATAAAAGCACAAATAGTTTATCTTTGTTGTTTTGTATTTTGAATATTTTTTCATCTAGTATGTGGATATATTATAGTGTTCAAAAGAATGATACGCCGATGGTTTTACGAAGTTCTACCGAAATTTCGTTATTAACCTTATCATCCATTTACATAATTCGTAATAAATTAATAACTTATCAAAACAATCTACAAGCGCAAATATTGCCTGCGTAATACGTAAGTAAAAAATTATATTTTAATTTTATTTATATTGTATTTTTACTTAATAACAGGCTTATCATTTTCTTTGACGTTTGTAGATTTGTCTAATATATATTGACCGCATGGTCCACAATGATCTTCATTCGACAAATCAATTTTACGATCCATTTTTTTATTACAATAATCAATATTCCATCTACCTAATATTTTTTTATCGTGTCTTATCATGAATTTTTTTATTATATTTGTTATGAATTTCATTAGTAATATAACATATAACAAATAAATATTTAAACTGTTTTATAATAATTTTAATATAAGCATAGAATCATTCATTTATACCATTCAGGTTTCTCTCTACGCTTGTTCCAAGAAGCAATTTTTTGTTTCTCTTCAGACATATAATAGTTTCTATAAGATTCAACTGGGTCTTCCGATTTGTACTGAACAGGCATAGCAAGAGCAAAAGGCGTTAACCCTTCTACTTCGAATGCTTCATCGCTAGGCATATTTTCTCTCAAAAGTAAAGCGATTAGATACGATTTATGAAATTTAGTTTCTGGGTGTCCATAACGAAATCGCCATTCATTGTGAAGCTCTTCCACTAGATCAAGAGTCCATATAAAGTTCGCCTTGGATTTACGACACCAAATAGTTACTGGATGATTTTTATGAGCCAATTTATATATTCTCTCATTTATTTCGTCATCTGGACTTAATATTCTTTTTGCGGAACAAAGCATTTGAACGGCTTCTAATAATATTTTACTAACATGTTTATCCATCATGTATTGAGCAATTTCGTGTTGAATAAGTGAGAGAATAAACAAATTCATTTTTCAAAGGGTTACAAAGTTGTTTTAGTTACGTTATGTTACGACTACAAAATAAGTATTTTACATTATAAAATAACGTAAAATATGATTTCAATTTTTTTTCTACAAATATAATATGAATATAAGTAAAAATGATTATACATTTCCATTTGATACTTGTGAAAAACCTCAAAATAAATTTTTCGCTCAGCCGTATTCTGTTATTATAAATTGCGCATCAACAATGATTGTCCTATATTTTTTATGGAATGTACGCACTTTTCACGCTTTTATACTTTTATTTTGTTTACTATTATTTGACTTATCTCATACATTTTCTCACTTTGTACACGTCAAGCCAGGAATTCAAATAACGTTAGTTCACGTTTTAGCGTATTTATTAAACTTTGCGTTTTTGTATGCGCTTTACAAACATACAAAAAAAATACCATCTGTAAAATTTATTCTTTTTTTATTTATAGTAATTTCTTTTGACATATACGCATTTTTTAACTTGTCATTATTATATTATATATTTTCCCAAATTGTATTCTTTTTTGCTATTTTTATTTATTATTATGATTTATTATCAAAAAGCATAAAACATAATTTAAATTTATTATTATTTTTTATTGGTCTTATTTATCTCGGATTTGTAAATGAAGCGTTTAATTGTAAAAAAATGTTAAAAACTTTTCCAAATTTTCCATTTCATGCTATTATTGAAATATTAATTTTGTTTTCAGTTTATATATTTTGTTCTAGTTTTTACAAATTTTAATATTTCAAATATCACTTCATTACGCTGTCTAGTTTTATCATTTTATTATATATAATAATATTTATTACA